>Ga0209282_1001693_pt1 | contig 12288 bp, 3 predicted proteins | sample Mtrugardesep15_FD_187529 | JGI IMG/M metagenome (GOLD analysis project Ga0209282, IMG submission 187529) | Root nodule microbial communities of legume samples collected from California, USA - M. trunc garden sep15 (SPAdes) (version 2) | ecosystem: Host-associated > Plants > Roots > Nodule...
ACACTTTAAGAACCTAAAAAGTCACATTTAAATTATTTCCCTTTAACTATTTAAATTTCTAAAGAATATCATTAAAGATGAAACGAACAAGCACAATTTAGCTTAATGTCAGATCAATACAAATTATGAATTAAGATTAATAATTTAAAGCCAATAATTCAAGCAAAATCATAAATTTTTAAGTTTTGATGGAGTTATACAATTTACACAGAATCATAATAATGAAATTTGTTATTATAAAAAATCAACAGTCCCTTGTAAATTTAGCTAAGCTAATAAAAAATTTGCATAATACGTATACATGGGTTCAGATTCTCCCCTTATTCAATTTACGATGAATTATTATTTTATTTTTACCTGTGAATTTCTAATCCATAAGTTTAACAAGACAAGAAAAATAAAGAAGCAAATATGTGTGGTCACGCGCTATATGGCGTGTATGAATACCATAGCAGCATTTTCAGTCTTAGCGGTAAGAGGAAGATTGTTGTGCTATCCATCCATGGTTGGATAAAATAAAAATGGCTATATCTCTGAACCCCATCATCAGCTTCACCTCAACGGTACTTTTTCCTCTTCTTTGCTTATTTCATTTTGAAGCACCTTTCACTTTTGTTTCTTCCACATATTTATTTATTCAACTTTATAGATTTAAGTTGTGGTAAGAAGATTGTGTAAGTTTTGGAAATTGATTAGGAAAAATGGTTAGACTTTGAGGTTTAGGAAAAAGCTGAAATTTAAGTATATGCTTGTAATTGATTCTTGGCTCTGTATGCTAAACATTATTTGATTTGAGGTTTTTATTATGGGTTTAAATAACTGCAATAATAGTAATTATATGTGTTGAAAAGTATGGTAGAGCCCAATAAATAGGAAAATAAACTAAGAGAAAGATGAACTTTAGAATCGAATGAATGAACCAGAAAAAGTTGATTACAATTGGTGTATGATGCACTTTATATAGTGATCGGTACGGGAGGTGGCTGTTTGGGGCAGCAGGCCTGCAGTTTGAGCAGCTGAGCACTTTTCGGTGTTGGGAGTTTTTTGGTTGACTATCTGCTACTGAGGTGCTGCTGTTTTCTGCCCAGCCTCTGTGTATTTGTTTGTTGCGATTGGGGCGGTTTCACTAGAAGGCCTGCGTGTGTTTAGGTGTCTGTGATAACAGGAATTGTGTTTTCCTTGGTTTTCCTTTCTTTGTGAAGTTAGGAATATAGGGGTTTTTTTGTTGAGTTGTTATTGGTGTTTAGGTGACCTCGTATATAAAGCACTTGTTGTACTCTTTTTCCTCCTATGCCGGTTAAGTGCATCTTGTGCTTGCCGTGCTTAATAATATTTGCTGATTCAAAAAAAATAAAAAAATATAGTGATCATAGCTAAACTAATATTAACTAACTTGGAAACAATATTCCTGGGTGAACTTCTTATGATAGTTATTGTTCCGGTGAAATTGCTTTATGTTAATATAAATTGCGCTATATCTACGGTGCACAAGTTAAGTAGGTGTTGTAGCATGGAAAAGTTTGTTTCTACCATTTGATCAATAAGTCCTTCACTTGGATCAATTGAGATACGGTGAGATTTATTGATTCAATGGTACAAAAAACTCGTGTTTTACTTGTGCACCATAGAATTTTCCATGTAAATATTCATATTTCCATCTGGGATCTTTGTTAGGTTCATGTTTTGTCAAAGTGCACCAAACCAAAATTTACGTTGGACTTTCTCTAGAATGTATGTAGTACTGCGAAGACAAATTTATTGATTGTAGCTTTGCAGTTATGTTGTGATCAGTTCTTAAGTTATATTTTTGTCAAGAGAGTTGTTTGATGATAAAAATGTTGGTTTAGCTATTGATCAGATTCAGAATCCCTTGTATATGTCAATTTTGGGATTATTAATCTGGAAAATAAAATTATCTTCTAATATATAATAGGATATTAATAATTGTTATTGTGTTTAACATCAATTCCTTCAATATAATTCAATTATGCTAATTTTAACTTTCATTTTTCTGATCACTCACACAAGTCTTTCATTATCCCTTAGAAGTTGGAAACAAACTATCACGATGCATCTAGATATTCTGCCGGAGCTTCTTTCCCAAAGGCTGCTCAGGTTACACTCTTTTCAATAACGTCTGGAACAAGAATGTTTGTCAAGGGGAAAAGATTTGGTCACCGTCTTTCAGTTGCAAATAGTGATCAACTTTCAACAGATGCCAGTGATAAGGATATTGGCAGTACTGCAAATTCATCTGCCAATGATCAATTAACATCCACCAACCCTGCTCAGGCAGAATCACCGACACTAGAGGTTTCCAATGGGTCTGCAGCATCTCCTAAGTCACAACCCGTAACCACACGATCATCTCAGAAAGTGAGAGAAAGGATAAAGGCGGCTCGAGTTCTTAACCAGTCCAAGGAACCAAAAACAGCTAAATCAGAAATGGGAAGTAGTGTGTTGGCTGCTTTAAAAGAAAGTGACAGAGGGAAGAAAAGGAGAAGATCTGGACTTCCAGAAGCCCCTGGTAATTTGTTTGATGACAGCAAACGGGGGATGCCAAAGGAAGGTTGGACTTTTGATTTTCCTGGTGGTTCTGATCTCTTTCTGATTATCTTTTCATTTGTTTTTATCAGCACAGTGATGTTCGGAACAACTTACATTGTGTGGAAAGTTGGTGCAATCCATTTTAATGACTAATGAGATGAGATTTTAAGGATTCACAGTTCACAATATATATAGAATAGCTGATTTATATATTTGGACAAGCTTCAGCTTCTTTAAATTTCATGTCCATGAATTGATGTTAATGTCGAGTTTTTTGCTTTTTAGGTGCTCAGTTTATTGTTTTTGATATTATTTCATTAGGTGGAGAGATATTTGATTCAGAGGAAATATCCAAGTGAATATGATATACAATGCTAAATATGTATACATATACTCCTTGTAGTTGTTTAGTCAAAACTTACAATCGTCGGGTGAATTTATCCTGTACTATAATAGCATTTATGTGTACCAAGCTCTAGGACTCCTTGTTTTGATACAATCCCTATGTGGTGCTTGTGAGATATTATTCATTGGATGTTATGGCTTCAACTATTATTTTTGCTTCTTCCGTACTCTTGGTATTCATATAACCTTGTTGGTGAAGTATCTTATATCTAACATTGTCTCTGAACCTGGTCTGAAAATCATAACTAGGGCACTATTCTGATTGAACGTCAAAGTTATGCAAAGAAAGAATATTTCAAAATGATGGTTGATCGAGGTAAGAAAGACCGATGGTGGTGTGTACTTGCATGCATTCCGACACTCAAGTCAATAGACAACTGAGGTAAGGTAAAGAATGAGGCACGTCTTAAGAGGTGATGGTATGAGAACTACATAGTCCAAAAGTGTGACTTTTTCTGTCATGAGGAGGTGACGTTGGGTTTAGACCATCCCAAAAGTCCACCTTGGAACAGAATCCTTTATACCAACCCCTTGAACAAAACTAGTAATTTCTCCCCATCTTTTAATGAATATATGGATAGTAGAAAATATCTTCTAATGACCATATTCTCCAAATCATCTCAACAAGGATTTTGAAGCCAACCCTCAGCAAGGTGTTCTCAAAGGGAATGGAAATAGCCTCATCCTTTTTGTACTTTCAGTGAGGCCATTATTCTTCTAAGATTTACTACCCTGTATTACGACGATTTCGTATTCCAAAGAAAAATAAAACCTCATTCAATTTGGCGGACTATTCTTGCTTACTTTTCCTCTCCTCCTTTTCCTCAAAACATCTACCTAGCCCGTCCTAAACTCTCAAACATAGCCTAAATGCATACGCAACAATCAATTGTTGTCTCAAATACATGACAACATATGCATAATTGTGGCCTAAACAAATAGGAAGCAGTTAAATATATTATCTAAATCCTATAATGGTAGTCTATACTGTTTGCCCACATTTAAAAAAGTGCTGTGTAAAGTATAAGCAACACTCGGTTAAGCATTGTCTAAACGTTAAAACTGTTGCCCACACCATCTACCAATTTGTCTATATAACATTTGTGAACTGTGAGCATCAAAGTCTATTTTAGCCAAATCAAAAACACACAGCTTTTCAGAAAATTCAAATTTTGGCATTGTTCCGTTAATTTCATCATCATTTCAAATAATGTGTTGCCTAAATTGCATAATACTTATAAACAACTATGGATTAAACCTATAGTGGTGGAGGAGGTGAAAATATTGGCTTGGAATCACTTGAATATCAAGTCAAAAGGATTTGATTATTCAATATCTCAGTGATGTATTTGCCAGTTGGGGGGCTTTGGAAGAGAAATTTGGCACTTTGATCAGTAGATGGTGGATTTGATAGATTACTTGAAGAAATGGGATTGTTGCGGAGTCTAAAATGTATCAAGGAAGTGTTGGCAATAGGTAGGTTTGTGGTTAGAATGGAAGGCACTGAAATGATTTGATTGGTATTTGTCTATGCAGCACTGTTGTTTTGATTGTATTTTTTTTAGATAAGCTTGCAGCTATACTTGACTACATGTAAGGGGTGTTCACGGATACAACTCAATTCAATGAATATCTAACTTGAAGTGTTTTGGTTTGGATAATGAATTAATGATTTGGAACCTACGAACTTCAAAATACAATAATGAATTTGTTATTTTTGTAGATGTGTTTGAAGAATTTTAACTGTTAAATCTAGAAATGTCTCAATTTAGATTATGGGCTAAAAATTTCAATTATTGAATTAAAAAAAAAAACATTTTGACCTGGTCTAAATCGACAAATTTTAATTAGGTCGGATAACGAGTTTAACTAACATGATATAATCCAAGTCAAGTACACCCTCAATTATGGGTTTTCTTTTTTATGAAGTCTTTTTTTTTTTTTTTTTTTTTTTTTTTTTTATAAAGAAAAGAAAATAACATTTAGGTTCCATTTATTCTATATTAAGTCTTCGTTTACTTGTTTTTTTTAAGCATAACTGAAGAAAGTTGCAACATGATATCACGTTGACATTCTAACTATATTGACATCCCAATGCACCATTAATCTTATATAATCTCTTCGAATGCATTATTAATATGAAAAAGAGAAAAAGAAAGGGTGGGAGCATATACCAGTCCCACCAAAACAAGATCAATGAAAACATAAGAAAGTAGATAAACTCGGTCTCTAAAGAAACCTTCTCTAGAACAACTCGGCAAGTGCTCCCATCAGACTAAACCATGAACAAAGAAGCCAACGTTGACGAGTCTGTCTTCGCAAAATTTGTGATTGTAGCACTTTCATAGTACCACCCTTCTTTTTTGATGTTGAAGATCGTAGAATAATACAACAACATAACATACTAAGAATTTCTATCCTTGGACCAAACCAAAAGATATGATACCAGCTTTTGGAAAAAACCTCTATTAAAATAAATAAATAAATGAATGCAATCACAACACAGGAACGCAATATAGAAACTCTAAAACCGATAAAAAAACCAGGACCGTTATCTAACAATAAGTTGAGAGCTAGAAAATACAACTTTATGTACAAAATTACAACACATAAATTACTCTAAAACACCCACCAACCCTCAGTACATCAACACCCTCCAAATAAAATATTTAAATGCATCTTAAAACACTCTATGACAAGAGTATAAGACAAAAGAGAAAAAAAGTTCAATACAAGCTTGAGTGTTTTCAATTCAACCAGTACATTTTGCAAGGAAAAACTATAACTCATATATAGTTTTGGTCTCCCCTTTCTTTACAATTAATTCTAAGCATGTGAGATTTTTTTCAACATGTACATTTTCAATCAACACATATAACTTCTATATATGTTTATATCGATTACTATACCTAGTATCTACATGACATCTAAATCTAAATTTATTGGCTTTGAACAACAACATAAGAGAAATTAAACACCCCATCTTAACCTATAACCTTAATACATTATGTATATAAATAATCTCATTTATATATTGTTCAACATCCATCATTCCATTAAATTTACCAATATCATACTTCTAACTTACAATTGACGCATCCATCTTTCCAAAATTGCAAGTGACTTTTATTGTAATGAGAGAGATGCACAATCTTGCAGGGTAGCAGCATTAATTCCAATCTGACATTTTAAAGGACAGGAAGCAAGTTGGATCTCATTGTTGATAGGTACCTTGTGATTGTAATTTGTGAGGCACAAAACATATTGGCCTTATTAATTCATTTAAAATCTACTGAAACAAAACAAACTTTCGGTTCGACTATCCCTTTCTTTCTACATTTTATTCAATTATCGTCCTTCATTTTTAACGTGTATTAATTAATTACGCTTTATTGAAGCATATGTTAAGAATCCATCAACTTATCTAAATCATTTTCTCATTCGCTTCACTTTTTTGTCTTCTTCTTCTCCAACCTTAGCTTATTCCTGTCCAATCAAAAAACTTAGCTACTTAAATTATTCATTTCATTCTATCAATATAACAATATAACACCATTGTGCTTTCTTTGGTCGTTGGTTGGTTTACCACATTTTTATCGTGACACACACTTACCGACGTTGTATTTTTGTGCACAACATAAGATCTAGTGTAGATATGTTATAAGATTATTATGGGACCCAAAACATAGAAAAATAAGGATAAAAAAAATACCGGATCATAAGAAACCACACAATTTGTTGATAGATAAGAAGTCATGTCAAACCTTAAGGTGCACTCGTTAATTTGTTTTGTTATTTATTTATGAGTTGCAATTGTAAGTGAATATTGGACCCTACATATATTGTAATTGAGGCTTTTTTGTTTTCTAGCTTGTGCTGTAGACAGACCAAGCAAAGAGACATCAAAGAGTACAAAAATTGAACTCTTTTATTACTGAGTCCTTATACTTTGAATTTCCCACTTTTCTATCAAGATAGATGAAGCAAAACAAACCTTGTCTTGGAAGTATGTGCATTGTGTACTTTGACTAGTCCACTTAATTACTTACAAACATACCAATAGATAGGTAAAAAGGACCTACTTTGTGTTTTCAACTTAAAGGGTAATTTGTTTACTAATAATGTAATATCTTGTGTTTGTAAAAAATGTCATGAGTAAATCTAGGGGATACTCTTTTTTACTTTATGATAAGATAACCTTTTTTCTCATTTTGGTGATCATGGCATAGACTAAAACTTGAGTTGGAATAATTGTATAGGTCCATAAGTGAAAGATTGATTCTACCTAATTGATATGATTCAATGTGGAAAATCTTAAAGTATCTTCAATGGATGGATGGGATCCACCACCACAAGCTTACCACTTTCGAGTAACCTTTGGTGCTTACCTTTTTTTTACTTTATCAATTAATTAACCAATCTAATCATATATATTAAAATTAAAAAGGTGTTGAAAGTTGTTAATTTTTGTTTTGGATAATGGTTTTGAGTTTGTATCCGCTAAATATTTATAGGTAAATGCTAAGAAAATACAAGGTTGGAGTTTCACTTTCACAGATATTTTTATATGAAAAGCATAAACTGTTGTCTATGTGATACAGGTTCAAGTAAAATACTAGCACTGTTGAGGAAAGAGCCAAGAGATAACATTCATCATCATCCACTACACTATATCAGCTAAATGCTAGGCCAAGCGATTCTAAAAGTTAAATTAGTGCTTCTTAAGTCTATTTATATATACTATATTATTTGAGTAATTCGACAACGGTGATATGATAGATGATGGGGTTTAGCATGAGAAAGGAAAGTTATTTTCCACCATAAAAAAGTTTTTTTTGATGATAAGATTAAAAAGAAAAGTTGTTTCCCACCATAGGGTTTAGCATGATATCATATTCCTTTTAAAATTTAGATTAAGTTTAACTTAACTCTTATAAAACCGTCTTATAAAATGAACATCACATACATTTATCAACTTACTTAATGTGAAACATTTTAACAAAGTTGAAGCGAATTACTTTGATGTATTAAAATATAAACTATTTATTTAAATTTTAATATATCTAAGAATTGTCACTAATAACTTCTTTTTTTAGAACATGTCCACTTTAATTTGGATTTCTAAACAATACAGTTTAGTTCAGACAAATATGTTAGAATATCAAATATTAAAAGAAGAATAAAGAGACACGAGGACAGGGACGAAGGGAGCTGCGTTAGTTCATTTCTCTCATCCCATGCTCCTCTTGCGTGCCTATGAATCATACTCAACAAAATCTCATTAGCTTGCTCATAAAAAAATATGCATAAAAAATAAATAAAAAAGCTCAATAGTTTATTTTAATGAAATAGTTTAGAAATGAATACTATTAAAGATTAAAGATTAATCCAACAATTGAGATTGAGTTGAACCACAAAAATATAATCATGTCCGTACACTCTTAAGTTTATTATGAGAGGACAATCTAGCCACCTCATTCTTGTTGTTTTGCTCATTATTTCATCTCCTATAAAAGTCCAATTAAGTTCGTTAGACTTATTAAAGAGAAAAATAAAAATGTCTCAATGAATTGACAGAAAGATAAGTCCAAAATTGATTTTCATTTTGACTAATCAAAGGTAATTGCTTATCACTCACCAATCACCATCAAGATAAGAAGAAGGTCACTCATTATTATCAATGCATAGTGCAACAAACAGTAACTTTGGATAGAGATAATAAAAACCTCATAAAGAAAGCATTGAAGAAAGTTTAGAAGAATAATTGTATTGTATTGTTTCCAATTTGGATGAGTATGGAAAACTACAATGATTCTTCTGAGTGGCAGCATTTGAGCACAAACTGGTCTCAATACAGTAGTGATCATTCACACTTTCCTGTGACTGTACCTACACAGATATTACCTCATAATATCTCTGACTCTTCTTCTGGTTCTTTTCAATATAGTGAATTTCAGTCATGGAATTTACCTATTGAAGGTAGTGTTGATGAAGATAGAGCAGCAAGTGCTTCCAAGAGTCATAGTCAAGCAGAGAAAAGACGTAGAGACAGGATTAATACACAGCTTGCTAATCTTAGAAAACTTATTCCTAAGTCTGATAAGGTAAACCAATTTTGTTTGTTTTTATGTTTGTCACATTTAATTTAATTATATAGTATAGTATTAGTGTATTACTATTTGAAGCTTAGACTTTGTTACATATTTCATGCAAGAAAATTGAATTAGCCACTTAGGGAAAACCCAAGTGATAAGACGTTGCATTCATTCAATTCAGGCTTTGAAGAATAAGATGTTGCTATTGTGATTTTAACAAACGTTGCCTTTTGGAACTTCCATAAAATGTTGTTGCCACAATAATTTTGTCAAACTCATTATAATTCAAAGCATGTACTTGGTTGTAATTTCAATTGTACTCTTGAGTATGAACAATTTGGGATCTATTTCCTATTGTATGTTTGGATTGATGTGAATTCAACAAAATCACGAAGACACTGTAATTTTGTGACACTCAAATTTTCTAGAATCACGGTGGCTCCCCATTATTCCGGCAATTTTACTCAATCCAAACATGCATCACGAATTGATTTCCATTTCCCCCTCTTGGAGAAAATATAGGATGAAACTTACATTATACACACAACATCAAAAGTGTGTCCATGCCGGTACGGAATAAGATATTTGATAACTCTACCTATGTAGCACTGATATTTCATATTAAAAGTGTGTCCACATACTAATATGACACTGACACACATGTGGTTGCATTTAATCATATCCATTTTCTCAAATTATTTTCAGCGTGTACATGTTTTGTGTGCAGCGTCCGTGGCTGTCTCAATAATTACGAATTTACTACTCCATTAGTCGTATTTGATTACAATTTTCTGCAATATTAAGGATCTCGACAGAACTGCAACGCGACTTCGATTGAATCCCTTACATAACATAATCATTTGTATACTTGCAGATGGACAAAGCAGCATTACTAGGGAGTGTGATAGATCAAGTCAAAGATCTGAAACGAAAAGCAATGGATGTCAGCAGAGTCATCACAGTTCCAACAGAAATTGATGAAGTATCAATAGACTATAACCATGTTGTTGAAGATGAAACCAACACTAACAAAGTGAACAAATTCAAAGACAATATCATCATCAAAGCTTCTGTTTGTTGCGATGATCGACCGGAATTGTTCTCTGAACTAATCCAAGCCCTCAAAGGTTTAAGACTTACAACAGTTAAAGCAGACATAGCAAGTGTTGGCGGCAGAATCAAAAGCATATTGGTGCTTTGTTCTAAGGACAGTGAAGAAAATGTTTGCATTAATACTTTAAAACAGTCTCTTAAATCAGCAGTGACCAAAATTGCTTCATCATCAATGGTATCTAATTGTCCTACAAGAAGTAAGAGGCAGAGATTCTTTTTGCCTTCTCATTTTGTATAGTAATTTGGTGCAAAAGTGTTATTATCTATTCACTCCTTTTTTTAATTAGGAGGGTCATTTATTTTTGTTGGGGCAATTCTTTGCTTCATTTTTCAATATTTATTTATTGTATACCTCTTAGATATATAGTTTGTTCATTAGGGAGATGAAATATTGATTTTGTACCACTAATTAAGGCAAAAGCAAAGTTAAAGTGGGAAATTGAAAGCTAGGCAAAGCATATGCATAAAGTAAAGTAATCAGGTGTGTGATCAATTGCTGCTTCCAAATGAAAAAGTACAGACTTTGATTTTATATCTTAATCGACTGGATTATTTCTTTTGGTAATAATTTTTTTTGGCGAGTTGGGTTTTAGAGGATTACAAAAATCAGAAAAGTTTAGGTAAACTAGTTTTCAATTTTAACATAACAATTAATATATTAATATTTGTTATTAAAAAAATATTAAAACTAACTAAAATAAAAGAAAAAAATACTTGGATAACATTCACCAACGTCGGAATTCAAACTCATTTTGTAATTTGAGCTTAATTTTTATGAATTGGATCAACATACATTGATAATCAACTATGTTGATTATTGGATAAGCAAAACAATGAGTAAAATATTAAAGAGATATTTAATTGAGTAAACAACTACTTTAGTCTATGAAAGTTTTATTGAGACTTTTGCGAGAGTCTACAACGTTGGAGTAGATCATCACATTAAACTAAAAGCAACAACAAAAGTACGACTATAATCAAACCTTTAAGGCATTATGTTTATGGTTTCTTTCACTTTTATGTTGCTCAATATCTATTTTTTCATTCAATGCAAGACTAGTAACTTACACATGACATATCAACATTTTCTCCCTCAAGTATGAGGCTCTATGCATCCTTGATCCAACACCATTAATCACTCATATTCTCTCTAACCTTCGCCAATTTGAACCACGCTCTAATATCATTGTTACTACTGTTGAAACTTTTAAGGGAGTTGACAAAATTGAGGTGAGAGCATCTACATAAGTAAATTTACACATCACTTCTTCTCAAAAAACCTTAAGACATTAGATATATGAGTCTTCTCGTTAATATGTTGCCCAACATCTACTTTTTTTTATATAAGATGAGATTTCTAACTCACACTTGACACATCTCCCCCTGACACTCACTAAGCTGGACCCGATTCTTTTATCACTCTTGGAGAAGCCTACAACACTGAGGTGAATCATCACATTACCCAAAATCTTAACATATTTATGTTATGAGTCCCGTCACTTGTATGTTGCTCAGACTTGGCACATCAATATTCTCTCCTTAAGTGTGGGATTTTTCTCGTCATCAATCCAAAATCAAGAACCACTCTCACTGTCCCAACCCCTGTCAAATAAAATCGGACTTTGATACCGTTGTATTTGGCGGAGCCTACAACACTAAGGTGGATCATCACATAAGACTAAGAGCAACCACACAAGTTAGTTTAAAACTAAATCTTTATCCAAAACCTTAAGGTATTAATTATGAGTCCCCTCATTTGTATGTTGTTCCACATTTGCTATTTTTCTTTAGGGAAATGATATGTATAGCGAGAATTTCACGACCGTGTAGCTGTTGAATACATTTTATATTTTACATCCATCACCCTTATGATTTGTGGATAAGCTGGCCTTTGATTGGCTAAAACTTTTTCGTGTTGCTCTCGGGTTAAAAAATTTCTGGATAAATAGCATCACTCTTTTCTTTAATTTAATGTGAGATCTCTAAATCACACTTGACAAATCAACAATTTTTTTTGTTGGATAGACAAATATTAGTAAGTTAGAAGTATTGTAATTTTTAGAATGGTGAGCTTTCTTCGTAAAACCCTTTCAATATCTATTGACTCACCGATCGAGCTACATATATA
>Ga0209282_1001696_pt1 | contig 12285 bp, 3 predicted proteins | sample Mtrugardesep15_FD_187529 | JGI IMG/M metagenome (GOLD analysis project Ga0209282, IMG submission 187529) | Root nodule microbial communities of legume samples collected from California, USA - M. trunc garden sep15 (SPAdes) (version 2) | ecosystem: Host-associated > Plants > Roots > Nodule...
GTAAAAATAAATATAATGATTAAAAAAACAAAAATACAACACATTTGTAAAATAACACAATAAATACAATCTAAAATGAAATAAATAATAATATAATATAACAATTTCTCCTAAAAAATAAATAAAACAAGTCATAAACAATATATGCCAATGTTTTAAATATAAATGTTTGTAACTTTTAAATTATAACAAACCATACTTATTTTTTTCAATAACCTCTTAAAAACAAGTGTAAACTAATTCAAAGGAATAAAACAAGTGTAACCTAAAAAAAATAGGGTTTTGTTAACGAGTGTCCCGTGACTTTTTTAAGCATTATAAATTTAGTAAATATTATTTAAAAAAGTCAAGTATTTTGATTTCAATGCATTGATTACACACATTTTTATAAATATTTACTAATTATAATCCTTAAAGAGTGACCGTGGTTAACATTTCCAATAAAATATTGTCATAAAAAAGAAAGTAAAGGAATTTTTGAAGTCGCTTAAAAACAAGTGTAAACTAATTCAAAGAAAAAACACACGTGTAAAACGATTCCCGCGGTAGCATTTTATACGCACCAGTTTCCCGGGAAAATATTAACGATGCCTCTTTTTTCTTTTTCTCTCTGATAAATTTTTGAAAGATATGATTCTATTGGTTATTTGTAGAGAAATATCGGCACTGTAAATGGAAGGAAAGAAATAATCCTTCATCACTGATAATTCATTCAATAATACTTAGAAACATTTCCTATTTTTGGCATCAGATTCAGAACACAATTGTCTTACATTTTCTTCTTTCCAAATCCAGACTCCACCACCATTCTTCATTTTCAATTTTTGATTTCATTTTAATTACACTTTCCACAATTAATCCTCATCATAATTCCATTTTCAATTATTCTTTGTCATCTCAATCAATAGTTTTATGCATCCATGGCGTTTGATCAAAATTCCGTTCCAAAAGATCTACGCGTATTGAACGTTGCTCCGATAATGGTGGAGGAGCCACTCATTTCTCCGGCAAGCGTCACATCACCGCCGACTCCAGATGCAGTTTCTGATTATTTCTATCAACCGTCCGTCTCGGCTGCCGCCACGTCAGGAACCTGGTGCGTTCGTCCCATTGTGAATTCACCTTCCATTGGATTAAACTATGGTTCTAGTTTTGGTAACCGTGTTGTTGCTGGTAATGCATTGAATTTAGGAAACTGGGTAGGGGGTGCTAATAGTAATAATCACAATAATAACAGTTTGCATAAGGTGGTTAATGATGGTGTACCTGTGAATGTAAATGGTTATACTTATGGTGGAACTAGGTCTGTTGACGAGACCAGCGATGATTCAAATTCGGGTAGGAAAATTAAGTTTTTGTGTAGTTTTGGTGGGAAGATTTTGCCTAGGCCCAGTGATGGAGTGTTGAGATATGTTGGAGGGCAAACAAGGATAATTAGTGTTAAGAAAGATGTGAGTTTTAATGATTTGGTGCAGAAAATGGTTGATACTTGTGGACAACCTGTGGCTATTAAGTATCAGTTACCTGAAGAGGATCTCGATGCTTTGGTTTCAATTGCTTGTCCTGATGATGTTGAGAATATGATGGAGGAGTATGGGAAATTGGTTGAGAGATCTCCTGATGGTTCTGCTAAATTGAGGGTTTTTTTGTTCCCGATTTCGGAGGTTGATGTTTTGGGTGGATCGCAGCTTGGTGACTTTCAGGATACTGGGCAGAAGTATTTTGATGCTGTGAATGGTCTTGTTGATGGGAATGGGGTGGCTTGTGGTGGGTTCAAGAGTAAGGAGAGTGTTACAAGTGCGGCTTCGACACAAAATTCTGATTTGAGTGGGATAGATTCTATTGATAGCCCAGTTGTCGGTCAAGGGGATTCCACGTCTTATGTGTTATCGCCTAGAGAGAATGTGGCTGGTTCTCCGGACACAAGTACACATTTCTTGGTTTCTGAGTCTAGTACACCAGTTTACTCAAGTGCTTCGCCTGTTTCATTTGGCATGTCTGTGGCTAAGACTAGTCCAAGTCACAATCCATATATTCATAATGAGGTCGAATTAGAAAAGTCTGTGCCCGTTGCTTTATCGCACCAACCATATGAGTTGCACCAATCTAGAATGGAAATACCACCTCCCTCACCTTATCTGAACCACGCAGAATCTAGAATGGAAATCCCACCTCCCTCACCTTATCTGAACCACACAGAGTATGTTCAGCTGCCTCCCCAGATGGGTTTCCCAAATCATCAGCTTTTAGGAAAGACGGGGCCTGTTTTCACCCAACAACAGTTTCATAATAATGCTTCCGGTTTAGCTTTCCATCAAGCCATCCCCGGATCACAAATGACAATGACTCATCCTTCTTCTCGTCTTGGTATAAGATCAAACGTCATTCAGCCACAACCATTTATGCAACCGCAACACAATCATCTGAACCAATATAGTGACGAAAATACATCAGGCATAAGGATTGTCCAGCTTCCTGCGGAACACAACTACAATGCATATCAGGTTCCAGTGAATCAAGTTCCATCTGTCATAGTTGGGAGTAATTGCAGCTGGGTTCAGGTTCCTCCACAAGAGCATGTTGTTTTCTCTGATGGGTTATTACCTCAACAACAAGTTATTACCCCAGAGCAAATCCACAGAGCTGAGGGCTGTTCTATGTGTCAGAAAAAGCTGCCTCATGCCCATTCAGATCCAGTGGTTCAGGATCAACACGATGGCAGTTCGAGTCCAGTTCCTGATTCAAGCCCAAGCTACAATAGTTTTCCGATGGAGGACAACATAAAAGCGCAAGCAACAAATAGGGTTGAGCCTATGGTGGCATCACCCTTAAAGGAAGGCGTTGTTGAACAAGGTTTTAGCGCAAGACCAGGTGCCATTAGCAAATTGGAAGCTCATAATGGAGGAAGACCTTCTACTGATAATACTGGGATTTCTAATAATTTTGAGCCTCAACACGAAGGTGGGAGGATTTTTATACAAAATCCAAAAGAATTTGATCATACCATGAATTCATGTATCCAAGAAACGATTGGTAGGATAGGTGAAAAACATTCTTCTGGGGATGGGCTTGGGGCCATGGGAACAACACCACCATCATATCCAGGTGATGTTGGCCACCAGCATATGGCACCGGGTGAAACCTGGGTTAAACAAGATGTGCTTGTGAATAAACATGTCAATAATGATATACCTATAGTTGATGGAACGGCTATACATACTTCGGAGTGTATTGCTCAAGCATCTCCCAAAGAATACACTAATGAGCTTACTGGTGTTGTTTCTAAATCAGATGCAGTAGATAGTTGGATTAGACAGGGATATCTTAGATCTGTTGATGGAGGGAATGACACACTCAAGATTCACATGGCAGAAGGTTATGTAAGTAATGATCAATGCATGCTTCCAATTGATAAACCTTTAGAAGACAACACTCAGATTGCTGCAGAGGAAGAGGTGATTCTGGATAACAACTTTGGCACATCAAAATTGATAGTTGACGCAAATAAAATTAAGATGACAGGTGTGCAACCATGTTCTTCTAAGGAAATTTCATCCAGGCACAGTTCCAGGACAGGGGAATACATTGATGTTGCACAACCACCTGTGTTGGACATTACTCAATCAAAGATTGTAAACCATCACAAGGATGATTCAACATCATCTACATCATCACCATCTTACATGTTTGGGGATATGCAGGATTCTCCAAACTCAGTTTTCGGCTATCAGGATCTTTGGAATATGCAACAAGGTACCTTCTTTCCACCTTATGTACAGAGCAAACCTACATTGGAGAAAGAAACCCATTCTTATAAGGATTACTTTGGTGAAAATCCAGGAACCTACAAGAAATCAAATTTAGATGCACAATTGGATGGTGACCTCTACGAGTCATTCAAACAGAATTTAAATTTTGAAAATGGTTGGTGTGACAAAGGTTCGCAAATTGTTAAAGTCTAAAATATGTAACTAGTTATAGATGTTTGTGTAGCTCGTAGCACATATTCATTTTTGTTTTGCTTTGTTCAATGAAGGCTCAAACGAAGACCAACAACTTAAAGTTGTTGCTGAAGATGTAGCAGCTTCTGTTCTGCACCCATGTGCTCCTTCAAATCCTAGCTTGCAAGCCGGAGATGTTTCCCGTCACGAAAACATTGAGGAAGGTGATGTTCAAAATAATCTAATAGAAGCGAAGTGTAGAGATATAACTCAGGTGATTTTGTTTATAAATTGCTCAATATTTTTAATGCCGTTCTCCTCTTCAATGCTATTTTGTTAGTATTATTATAATGTTATGTTATTTTCCCATTTAGGATGTCAAGAGCAACCCACCAGAGAAGGGAAACTTTGGCTTTCCGACATCTGGTGTTGGACGTCTGCAGGTTGAATGTCTTTCATGTTTTCTCTTCTATGATTTTTTAAAATCAGCAGACCTGAGCTAACACCTTTTTGTTGGAACTTTACAAGATTATAAAGAACTGTGACCTTGAAGAGCTGACTGAACTGGGTTCTGGTACCTTTGGAACTGTTTATCATGGAAAATGGAGGGGAACTGATGTTGCAATCAAGCGAATAACTGATAGATGTTTTGCTGGAAAGCCTTCAGAGCAAGAGCGCATGGTCTGTATTTTATACTAATGATTACGATTTGCATTTTTCCCTTCTCTCATCATTGATCGAGAAACTAACTTACGCTGATTCTCTATTTATGCATCAAATAGAGAGATGACTTCTGGAATGAGGCAATCAAGCTTGCTGACTTGCACCATCCAAATGTGGTTGCTTTCTATGGTGTTGTACTTGACGGCCCAGGAGATTCTGTGGCAACAGTAACTGAGTATATGACTAATGGTTCTCTCAGAACTGCATTGCAAAAGAGTGAGAGGTAATGCATGCATATATTTATTAGAATGTGTATGTGCATATTTGTCTCTTAGTTCCTTTTCATTACCCTTTATTTAATTTACTGTTTCCATAATGATAAAATCATGATACTAATACGATCATATCAGGAATCTAGACAAGCGCAGACGTCTTTTGATTGCAATGGATGTGGCATTTGGAATGGAATACCTGCATGGAAAAAACATAGTACACTTTGACTTGAAAAGCGACAACTTGCTTGTGAATCTCCGAGACCCACACCGCCCAATATGCAAGGTTTAAATGTTTGATACTGATGACCACTTAGTACATTGTGATCCATATATGTTAGTCTCTTATTAATTCAAGTAACTATGTGATATACTTCTGTGCTGCTGAAAGTGAGCAGACGAGTAATGTCTTTGGAATGCACTGACGAGTTCCCTTTAAAGCACCTAATAAGATAGATTGATCATGTTCTTGATTACACTGATTAAGGGAATGCAAGCCGTGAAAATCACTAAAATACAACGTGTGATGTATTAGATACATCATTTGATATTTTAATTATGTCTGTGCTAAAGGTTTTGGTTAGGCTACATGTGATTGTGATGATGTAAGTGATAATTTATATGCAAAAGGGTATAGTCATATATTGGTTAGAAATTTAGAACCGTTGCTTATAGGCTACAGCAAAGGTTTTGTTGGGTGACCAAATTTTCACTACAGTGGATATATGGGAACATAAACACAACAGAAATTAATAGTTATTCATTTAAAGGATGAGTCATAGACTGATGAAGATGCTGATACATACCCGCTAAACACAGAAAAATCAAACCTATGAATTTGTAGGACTGGATTGTACATAACATAAGGTTATCTATCCGACTCTAGTTGGGAAGCACCCATAATTTCGTGCCCACAAGGTCATCATTTTAAGTTGGATTTAATGTTTAGCTTGCACTAACTTTCTATAATGTATAGATGACAGAAAAGTTAAAATCTGGTATGCAATTCTTTCATCACTTCACAAATTGGATTATGGTTCTTCTATACACATTGTGGAGATATGATTTCACTAATAGATCCACATTCACTTTGTTTCTCATTAACAAGTGGTTTACCATTGAAAATCAGACTCCTCCTCTCTAGTTTGTTTTTGTTTGAGTGAGTTTTATGTTGTTGTTATTTTTGCTGACTCTTTTTACTTGAACGCTGTTATTTGTGAATATGTTTACAATCTTTTGAAACAGTGAATAAATTGTGTTAATGTTGATGTCATTCACACCATTACCTACTGAATTTTCATCTAAGAAACTAAATTATCTACCTTTTCTTTTGTTGAGAATGCTTCCAGCTCCATGCTCTGACTCTATAAGGCTTATTTCATACTTTGAAGTTTAAACACATTTAATCATTACTCAGAAAGCAAAGGGCTCTGATCATCTTAGAGTCAAATTTTTTGAAAGCCAGCCTACATTATCAGGCTTTAATCATGGAATGTCAAAATAAATTTATTTCCTCCTGTTTAAGCTCTAACTCTCTTTCTTGCCTATTTTTTGTTCTAATTTAATTTCTACGCTATATTTCTTCTTTAGCTCAGAGTCTCTTTTAAAAAAAGTCTGCAATTTATGTCAAGCTAGTATTGGTTTTATGCATGGTAATAAGAATCTCGAAGATTTGCTTCAGAATTTTTTTGGTGGTGCACATAAGAACTGTCTTATTCTGGTATATTCAGGGCATGAAACTGATGGAAAACTCTGAAAATTTTAATATGTTACATCTCACATGCTATTTGAAAAAATTGTGACTGAAATTTTATACCTAAAGTAATTTTAATTTCTGTTGTTATAGTCATTGATGCATTGACTAAATGTAAGTCCCTCCAAAGTCACTGAAAATTCTACCTGTTGATTACTTTGTAGGATCATCTTATGTTACCAGGCTTCCCATAATGAGTAGTAGACCATTGCATATGCTTATTTTTGGAAAATTCTTTGGAGTGCTTCTCTCTAGTTCCTTTGGTGATTGAACCATGACACATCCTTTAATTCCCAGCCTGTTCTTTTTAGGAAGGAATTTATAATTTGCTCTTGACTAGTGTAGCATCTTATTTAGTTTACTGGAGCTTCATACAAGAATCTTTTGCTAGTCAAATCTTTGTTATGTTGTTTTTGTTTGCCATCCAACCTTACATATGTTTCATTGTTTTAGTTGTTATAAACTTGCAAACTTTTCATTCTTGTCATAAGTAAGAAGTGTTTGTGGTCCAATTGAGATTGACTGTAAGACATAGGAGGTAGAAACCCCAGCTAAACCATTCAGTTTCTATAATTTGAAAACCAGCTGCGTTGGTTAATGTCTATATCAAAGCAATTCAAACTCATTTTGGATTTGATTGGACTGTTTGATTGTGTTTTTAGCTTAGAATGGTACATAAAAAATCTAAGCCTATTTTGTACAGAAAACTCAAAATGACATAACATCAGAAACAAAACAAGGTCCATATATGTTTCCCTCAATTTTCCTTTGACTAGTTTTAATGTTATTCATTACTTGTTTTCTGGTCAACAAAACTACTATAGTTTGAGCAACGAGTTATCATGTCTAGATCCCAGAATAATTTGTTTACAGTTTACATATTTGCTTGCTTTTGATATCAGGTTGGTGACTTGGGTCTATCCAAAGTAAAATGTCAGACACTGATCTCTGGAGGTGTGAGAGGAACTCTACCATGGATGGCTCCGGAACTCTTGAATGGAAGCAGTAGCCTTGTATCAGAGAAGGTCTATCCTTTTACTTAACCTGAAAGGTTCATGAACTTTTTTTCTGATATGTTTTATTCATATTTTGTCACTGTTTAAACTTGTTTTTGTTTTAGGTTGATGTCTTTTCATTTGGTATTGTGATGTGGGAACTCTTAACTGAACAAGAGCCATATGCTGATTTGCACTATGGTGCTATTATAGGTAATCCATGGTTGAATTCTTGAATTCATGGTAAAGGTCGAGTAATTTAGTCTTTCTAATATATGAAACGACAATTTAGTCCATTAAATTGAATAAAGTTGGCTAATTTAGTCATTTTTAAAAAATAACACCGGTATTCTAAAGGTTTTGTGTTTGTCTTGATGCACGTAAGAGAGGATTCAAGGCAATATGTAGGTTTTTATTGGTTTTGATGAATGTTTCCTAAATGGATATTTTTGCGAAGGGACTAAATTGAGCGACGTTCTTCAATTTAAGAGACCAAAATTGTTTGATCCTTGCAATTTAGATGACTAAAAGGGTGAAATAATTTACAATTTAACTACATGTCTTAGTTATTGAACAGTTCCATGTTGGTTTTCCGAATATAATTCAGGTGGTATTGTGAGCAACACTTTGCGCCCTCCAATTCCTGAATCTTGTGATCCAGAATGGAGTTTGCTGATGGAGAGATGTTGGTCCTCAGAGCCATCAGAGAGACCCACCTTCACGGACATTGCTGATGAATTGCGTTCTATGTCAATGTCAACTAAACGCCAAAATCAACAGCTACAACCCTCTTCTTTGCACACACAACTCAACAAATGATTTAGTATGTTTGTTTTAGTTTCTTATTGAAGCAAAACAGGAGCAAAAAACGCTTTCCCGGATTTGCTTTTTAATGAAGGAAGTTCTTCTTGCTTCCCAATTCATTTTTCCACAACTGTACAGCATGATGCTTTAACATCAGATTTCTCTCTGGTGTTTTTCATCCATTTGACTCACCAATGCATTTTGCAGTGCGTATCATTGAGAGGGGAAAGTTAGGTTTGTATATGTTCATATATTGGTAACCTATGAAATCATGAGATGTTTCATATCATAGGGGGAAAAAAAGAAGAGAACAGAACATTTTGTTCATATTTTGATAGCAGTAACTTGTTTAACTGGATATTCTAAAATGTTTTACCATTTTCACGCATATGCATTGTTAACTAATAATAATTGTTTTTGTTCATTCATTGAACTTTCTACTAGTTTGTTTATTTTCCAGTACCGTGCGTGGAATGGTTCCCACCCAATAAAAATAAGCAATTAAAGCATGACACGGTTTGAAACTTTGGACCATGGTGGGCCAACATGAAATGAAATTTAATCCTATATATACAAAACTAAAGTAATAATTAATTAATATTGCTTCACTTCTCATCTTCTATAACTTTTCCCTTTATTTTTATGCTAATAATAAAATGTTATTGTTGAGTATTGTCAGCGTCAAAAGCGTATATAATATAAAGGGAACTAACACACGAGGATATTTGCTTGCTTGCTTGCTTAGAACCTTCCATAGATATTGAAAATTCAAACATGTCATACGGTTTCTTTGACTTTTCTTCCTCCCCTTCTATCTCTTCTTAGTTAGTTCATATCCATCACCTATAAATGCTTTCTCAATGATCAAAGCCGCCACAAACCTCACATCTTAAAAAACAACATGGCAGCCTATGAGGGAAGACCATTGGTGATGGAAATGGAAAGCAAACAAGATTTTGAAGAGACCAACGGGTATGGATGCGGGTGCGGATGGTCACGGATATTCACCTCGAAATGGTGGCAGCGCCACGACGAAGAAGGTAAACATCTACTTAATGAAAATAGTGAAGGAAATAGAGAAGAGACATGGATGATGGACAAGTTGAGGAAGATGAAGGAGACTTCAGAAGTGATTGCTGGTCCTAAGTGGAAAACATTTCTTAGAAAAATAAGTTGGTATGGGAAAAAACAACAAAAGCATAGGTTTCAATATGATGCACATAGCTATGCTCTTAATTTCAATAGTGGGGCTCAAAGTGAAGATGAAGAATATTTGCCTCCAAGTTTTTCCACAAGGTTTTCTAATCCTTATCCACCTGCACGTGGCCAAAATGAAACATGATATATATGTAATGTTCTTGTATTTTACAAAGATTTTAATTTAATTGATTGCCTAAATTTGTTACCATGTTCATATATAATTCTATGTTTATTTGAACCGATAAACACAGTAAATAAAGTAAGGATTTCAAGACACAAATTCAAGGAATGATTCTATAGCAAAAAGTTATGAATATATTCGAAAAGTATGCAAGTGGTATTGACGACACGTTCAAAGTCGTTCATTCGTTACCTTTGCCTTAGGACAAATTATTTTCACTCGTAATTCCTTTTTCGTGTTAGAAGGCAATTGAAGTTGCCCTTTTGCAACTTGTGCATATATTCCTAAAGTGTGTAAATAAATATATTTGATTTATAATCCATCAATCATCCTTCACCTTCAATCAAATTTCCAAACAAAAGAAAACTATAGGTAATTAAAAATTGAGATTTTCTTTTCCCACGTTCCGGGTTCTCACACGCACTACAACATTTCAAATTATATAGATAGAACAATGTAAAACCACGTTAAAAACACCTTCAACACTTTTACGCTAATTCGGATTTCATAATCAGAAACAGGCGTGAAGGGTGGAAAAAGAAACACATTGCAACACGAGTACGGGTGCGAGAACACGGCAATTTTTTAAAATAATTAAGGCACATGTACATCAATAAAAAATGCGAGTTTTGTTATATAATATAAAATGAAATAGCTAAATTATTCAATTTACAATATAATATAAAATGAAATAGCTAAATTATTCAATTTACAACAAAAATATCATAATAAAATTTTGAGTTGGTTACAACTTACAACAACAATGTCGTTGAGTAGAAACGTGATTTGAATACATCCAAACCAAATACGTTTTTTTTGCTATTTTGGTTTGTGTTGGTTCGGTTTGTAGTTTTTCTATTGGATTGATTCGGTTTTGAACATTTGGTTGTAACTATTTTTTTTAGTAGTTTTTTGTTAGGGTAATAATACATATAGCGAGAAAATTCATCCCGAGATAATCACGATCTGCAAATATGTATGGATGGTGGGCCCCTTGAATTTTCATTTGCTCATGTATTTTACTCGATTGATAAATTCAATGGTTGTATCTTTTCTCGTGACATATAGCATCTCCCTTTTTGTTATTTTAATGAATTAATGTTGTAATTTACTTTTGAGTGTTCTAACAAGAGTTTTGATACCATGAAGAGTGTTGTAAATGTCAAGAAATATAAACAAGACTTTTACTATAAACATGAATTAAATATAAAATTTCCAAAAATAAATAAATATATTAGTGAGGATCTCCTTGTAAAATTTCAGTTTTGCAAGTAATGACCGATTAAAAACTTTTCGTAATGAATGTAAGAAAATAGCTTATTTGACGGACATGTTCTAAAAACTTCCCTATAAGCATACAAACCACATTCTTCTTCAATGGCAAGTCACCTAACTAAACCAAGAGGAAATCCCAATCAAAAAAATAATATAATATAGATCAATTACTGATTATTGCAACTTTGCTTAACTTTTTTCTATTGTTTCTTTATTCAATGCAGTTCAGATTTGATAGAATTTCCAAGTTGATGTGAGTTTGGAATTCTAGCTAGGAAGTTGGTTACAAGTTTATATAGTCAAGTCATATGAACCAAAATTGAGTAAAACAATTATCTCAGATAAACTACCTCTACCAAACATATGTCATGCACATACCTACAATAGTCAACTTGGTTGTTTCAACTTCCATATTTCTTCTCAATTTGAACAAAGTTCTTCCTTCTTAAACTCATCATGAACCAAGAATTATCAAATCTACACAATGGCATCTTGCTTGAAACCACAAAGCAGCAATGAAGATGATTCTGTCATACTCTTTTCAACTTCTAATTCTTCCATTAGTCCTTCTTCCTCTTCTTTTCATCATTCACCACCACCAACTTCATACAAACTTTCTATTAAAAACCTCACCTATACTTTGCACCCTTATAAAACCATTCCCTTTTCATTTCATAACCTTACTCAAAAACCACATCCTGTAAACATACTCAAATCTGTTTCTTTTGTTGCAAGAAATTCCGAAATTGTCGCAGTTGTCGGACCTAGTGGCACAGGCAAATCCACCCTTCTCAGAATAATCGCGGGGCGAGTAAAAGACAAAGATTTCAATCCTAAAACTATCTCAATCAATGATCACCCTATGAGTACTCCATCTCAGTTAAGAAAAATATGTGGTTTTGTTTCACAAGAAGACAACTTGCTTCCACTTCTAACAGTGAAAGAAACTTTGCTATTTGGTGCAAAGTTTAGGCTAAAAGAAATGACACCAAAAGAAAGAGAATTAAGAGTAGAAAACTTAATGCAAGAGTTAGGACTTTTTCATGTAGCACATAGTTTTGTTGGTGACGAAGAAAATAGAGGTGTATCTGGTGGTGAAAGAAAAAGGGTATCAATTGGTGTTGATATGATTCACAATCCACCAATTTTAGTCTTGGATGAACCAACATCAGGACTTGATAGTACCTCAGCTCTTCATGTT
>Ga0209282_1001697_pt1 | contig 12282 bp, 8 predicted proteins | sample Mtrugardesep15_FD_187529 | JGI IMG/M metagenome (GOLD analysis project Ga0209282, IMG submission 187529) | Root nodule microbial communities of legume samples collected from California, USA - M. trunc garden sep15 (SPAdes) (version 2) | ecosystem: Host-associated > Plants > Roots > Nodule...
ATAATTCACACAACTATGTAGACCCATAATATTTATGGCCCTTTCAAGGGGCAGACACCCCATGGGAGGCAACCCTGTCAGAGAAATTTTCCTTGCTCCTAAGTCATAAATTTCTCTAAGGAAATTTTCAGCAAGAACAATTAAAAAATCCTCATATTCTTGAACAGTTTTATATTCCATCCTTCTTTCAAGCTGTGTGTAATAGTTCTCAAGAAAATCATTTGTTCCTATGCTAACCAAATATAAAGACTCCCTTATTATTTCTTTGGCCTTCTCATGACCAAAAGATGCTTTCAATTTCTTTTGGTAGTCCTTATAGAATTCAACTTCTTTCCATAAAGGTATCACATCCTGGAAAACACAATAAAAATTGAACTCAAATTGGTAATTGTATCATTCTGTAGTAGAAAAACTTAATTTCATGCATGAAAATACGATTGAGTCTAATTTCATATGGATTGAATTACAATTAATTTGACCTTAACCAAGTGAACAAATATAATGAAAGATTAAATACGTTTTTTTTATCGCTATAAATATATCAAATTTCGTTTTAGTCACTCTAAATATTTTCTTCAAGCAATGACCTTCAAATATTTTCTATCAAATATTTTATCCATGCTTTTAACTTTTAAGTCATCTCATGTTTACCATTCAGATTTTTGAAAGAATTTTCACATGCATGTTTTGAATATTATAAGAAAATCTATCATAAAAGTTTAATTTTTTTTAATAAAAGATTAATTAAATATGGTTTTATAAACTCCAAAAACATAAAATTTCATCTTTAATTATCTATTAACAGCATGTTTAAAAAAAATATCTACTAACGCACCTACTTTTAATCTACAAAACTATAATATGAGATCTTTAATAATTTTAATACAATAATTTAGCAAAAGTATTAACATGATGGAAAATGGTCATTAATGCACAAATTTTACCCTCAAATAATAATTGAATGTAAGTTGGACAACACAGAGTATATAAAATATAAATCACCGATTGAGTTCCTTTTCTTTTCCTTTTTTGAAAGGCACAGATTGAGTTCTTTGAAATAGATTTACTCTATAAATTAATGAAATTTTTGCAATCATATTTAAAATTAAAATGAAAAATTCCAAATCACCATTAGTCCATCCCAAACAATTTCAGAAACTAATTGACTGATTCAAGAATTTTCAATTTCATGAATCATTTTTCAATTTTGTCAATTTTAGCAACCAAATGGTCTAATAATCTTTACAATTTCAATAACTAATTAAAACAATAACTCATGAGAAATTTTGATTAAATTACCAAGAAAAAAATGGTAACTATAGACTTACAGCAACATTTGCAGTAGCATTATCAAATCCAGTACCAGCAGAAGCAAAACAAACACCAGTAGCAAAATCTGATATATTATAAGTAGGATCCAAATAAGCAGGAACAATTGGTTTAAGTCCAAATGCCTCAGAGATGAAATCAGTAGCAATTCTACCATTTGAGAATCTACCAGTAGCATCACCATTTGGAAAATCTTTACCATATGGTGGAAAATTGCTCCTTGCTAATGTTGGAATGAAATTGTTGTTACCTGAATCAACAGAAGAATCTCCAAAAACAATTATAGCTGGAACTTTTCCACTGTGTGATATTGAAACATGCAACAAAATTTGAATAAAGAAGAACCATAAAATGTACATTTTCATCATTTTTCACCTGGCCTCACTAAATTGATTATACAAGTGATGCCAGAGAATGATAAAGAGATTGTTTGTTTGTATGAGTCCTATGATGCTAGGACTCTTATTTATGGGACAATACTAATACTTGTTTGTTTGCATATATACAAGTCTAGCTATCATTTTGACCACCATTCTAATTACTACAATAAAAGTGATTAAATAGGGCAAACAATAGTTTTGGCCCTATCAAGCAAAAGATTAGTAACATTATGAGTTGGCACATTAAATGAATTCTTATATATTATGGGTCTTGTTAACCCATGTTCATGGGGTATTGGTTAAGAAATACATGAATAAAAATTTTATCTTGTAAATATAAGATGTTACTTTTGACCAAATAATTATTACATCACTATTTTTGTAAAAACTTTTTTGTTTTAGATGTTTAACCAATGTCTCCAAGCACTGTTTAGCATTCCCCATATATTATTGGATGACAGAATTAGGATTCAATCTCTGCTAGTAACATTTTCTTTCTTTTTTTACAAATAATGCTATTAATATTTTCTAATACCTAAATCTGTTTTGGTGAAGATCTTATCTACTCCATCTGTCCTAAATTATATGTCATTTTAAAGAGAAAAAATTGTTTCAAACTATAAATCGCTTTAAAATATCAATAAAACATTAAATGCTATGTTTTCTTATATACCCTCAACTATTTATTACGCATTCTTCTTTCAATTTTCTATGGTTCATGCTGACTTGTGTCATTAGGACACATGTTAATGATTCGACAAATGGTAAATATTTATTACAAAACATTAATTTTTAATCTCTAGAAGAATAAATTGACACAATTTTCTAGACAAAATTTCCACTTTAGATTCCTTAACTTGTGCCCTAAAGGCACATGGTAACATTTCCTATTTTTTATTTATCTTTTTTATACCATTATTGAAGGATAATTTGTAAAATGACTTATAATTTCTCTTTTCTATACAACATTAATTACACTTCTTAATTTATATAAAATGATAAAAAAGATCATATAATTTGAGACGGATAGAGGATTTATTAACAACACACATAAAAACAATAAAAAAGAGGGACTTGCAATCATAGTTTTAAAACTCAGCTAGGTCATCGACTCGACAGAGGCATTGAGTCACTGAGTCGATGGTCGAACCATTGGGTCATTGGTTGAACCACATGACAGAATCAGATTAAATCGGATGACTCGGTTAAATAACTCGGAGTTTAGATTAAATCTGTATAGGTATTTAATTAGATTAAATCGGATTGAAACGATGACTCGATTACTCCAAAAACTAAAATAATAACATATATAAAATTAAAATAAATATCGAACAAACATAATTTCGTAGACTAATCATTCATGTGATAAAAAAAGCGAAGAGTAATTATTCACGAGCTTTAAATAAAATATTTGAGCTTTATAATTATATTTTTTTAGGGAAGCTTTATAATTATATATGTCTATGTTTTTGTCCGTTAATATTGTGAGGTATTCTTATAAAAAAAAATAAAAAATTGATAGATATTTGCTTTGTAAAGTATTAAACGTTAATTTTGTGAGGTATTTTTATCAACTAAAAAATAATAATTGATGGGTATTTGCTTTGTACATTATTCAATATTTCGATAGTTATGATCTTATCCAAAAATTTATTTAATATATTCTTATTAAAAACAAATCAAAAACAAAAAGAACAAGCGCTTTAGTGGTTATGAAGTTGTTTCTTAATGGAAGGGTAATGAGTTCAACTCCATTTGTGCCATTTTTTGTAACATAATTTAATTAAAACATGATTTAAGTTATAAAAAGAAAGAAAGAGAAGAACAGGTTCAACCCATAACTCGGCAAAGTCACCGATTTTTATCGATTCTCGCCGAGCCAACTGCATGGCCAATCCGAAGGTGCTCGAACCGATTTATCCACCGGTTCTCGGTCTGACCAGCCAGTTCAAGCTAAGTTTTAAAACTATGCTTGCAATTGAAGCTTAAAAATTAAAGGCATATAGAAAATGGGTTTTATAACCAGAGAAGGAGGTGGTAGAATTGTTTAAGCCATGAAAAGCTGTGACTGGTGATGCATGGAAACCTTGCAACCAGATAACGTGACTAGTAGTATGTGCAAATAACATTAATACAAGGTTCAGAGATATATGTGCAAAACATGTTTCAATGTATTTGATTCAGAGATATCGGAAATGCAAATTGGAAAGAAAAAAATCTTCCATTTATAAACAAAAATAATTAACTTACATTTACTACTTGTATTTTAAGGTCATTATTTATTAGAGTATGAATAATCAACTATAGTTGGTTGATAAGTAAATTAGAGTTAGTAGCTTGGTTAAAAGTTAGTTAGAGTTAGTTACTCAAACTAATCTCTATATATAGGAATACTATTGTATTCATTCATAATCTTTTATCAATCTATTCATTCTATAATGAGTTTTTATGAGTATCTCTCACACGAGTACTCTTATGCTTGCTTTCTTGCTGATTACTATGATCTTTATCCTTGAAATTCTATGATTAGTAACATTATTCTTTAGAATTTGATTCAAGTATATCAACTTCGGTCAACAAAATTTGACGTATTTAGTTTAAAATTTGATCCAAATATATCAACTTTAGTTGACCTAACAATTTCTTATATTTAGAATGGATGGAGTAGTAATTATAGAGATTACCATTTAAAAAAAGAATATTTTTTTATCAAATCAGAAAACCTAGTTTTCGTATAAATCATAATATATTTTTATCCATATGTTATGGTATATCAACAAAAACATTATTAAAAAAACTGAAAATAAGTTTTGTCTAATGTGAATTATTTGAATTTTATCCCTTTCATGAACTTATCACAAAAAACATTACCTTTAAGTATGGTTCATTGATAAACAATTCGATAAGTCACATCTTAAATTGAATCATACTAAATTCTTGGTGAAGCGTACTTAAAGGTTTAAGATGTGACTTATCGATTTTTTTTTTTTGAGCAAAACTTATCAAATTGTTGGTGAAGCATTTTTAAAGTATATGTGTGTATCAATTAAATATCTATAAATATCTGGTAAAATATATTTTAAAATTAAAAAATTAATTGCGATAATTTGTCGGTACATAATTTGTATGTACTATACTTATTTATACGAATTAGATAAGATAATCGGTAATGGTGGTTTTTATTAAGAAATGGTGGTGACAACTCAGGTTATTGCCGTTGATTAAATTTTGTAGGGACTCAATAAGGTGTGAAATCTTATCACAGGTACAGAAATCATGGGCCACCCTATCAATCAAGGTTGTTCAATTATATGGCTATGTAATAGTAATACATCTTAAAATTTTCAATATATTTATTAGGACCTGTACAGTAGCAGGCATTAAATTCTTGACAACCAAGTACTTACTCCCCCGTCCTTAATCGTTGTTTCTTAAGGTTTGAAACTTCCTTTTTTTTATTTTTGTTTATGGTTTAAATTTAGATAAATTTTATATTTAATTCATTTAGTAAAAGAATTTTGTTTTGACAATGTTAAATAAAATTGTCTTTATGGGAACCATATGCAGTTATGGAGGGAATACAGAGAAGCCATGTAACCTCTTATTCACACAGAATTAAATATTTCTTTCACTTGTTGGGACCATATGCAGTAAGAGTAAACCAGACTCCAGTAATGAATGAGGAGAGAAATTTCAAAACATCAATGCTTATTAATATTTTGGCATAAGATACTCTTAGTTCCAACATTCTCTTTTGTCCAAAAATAGTTTTATACGTACTTTTTTGTATTTATACCATTTCAAAATAGTCGATCAAGTTCATTGTTTCACATATATTAATGCATAATTTTAATATTTAATATCTTTAATTTTCCACCTATAATACATTTTACTATTTATGACTTTCTTTCCTTCATGTTCTTTTAATTTCTTTTTTACATGTTATTAATTTATCTTTCATATTCAAAATTAATTACATTTTTTTTGGAACATACATTTTTTAATTTACGACACTACTAATTGCATATCTCTTTTTTTTTAAAAGAAATTAAATTGAAGGTAAATTATGTCACCTAAATTGACATTGGAAAGAGTTTAAGAAGGAGTAAACTTCAAAGTTTTAAGTCAATACCATTATTCTAACAACAAGCTTTAATTCATCAGTGACATAATTTGAATAAAAAATTTAAGGTTATTGATTAGAGGAATATTGTAGGACATTTGAATAAAAATTTGATATTAGTTTGAAGTTGTAGTTTAGTGTTATTGATTAGAAGATGCTTCTAATTGGAATACGACTCTTTTTAAGGTTATTTAAGTTTTTTATACTATTGTTGTTTCTTATTATGAGTCCAATTTATAATAATAGAAAACGATAGTTGAATTATTTAAGAAGGTCTAACCAGGCTTAATAGATTAAACTTGCACGAATTCAACCAAATACAACACAAACGTCAACGCTTTAACAATCCAAGGTTCATCAACTCAAGCTTATTTTAGAGAACTAAACACATTAAAGCAATAATAGAAACATAATTCTAATTGTTGTATAATGGTAGCAAACCTGCCTGAGACTTTTTTTTTTTAAGCAAGCAAATTTAAGGTGTTTCATTCATAATAATAGTAGCAATACAAAAAGGAATTACATCAAAAGTACTGCATGAAGCATGTGATAAGGCTTTTCGTGCAAGAGCATGAACACTACCGTTTGCTTGACGCCTAGTAAAAACAACTACAAAGTTGTTTTAGTGATCAAGTAAAGTTCAATAATTTTAGATAATCGAACCATACTCGAAGAGATTCATCTTACTATTGTGCACATCATCCACAACCATTTTACAATCAAGCTCAAAAATCACATTGTGGTATCCTAATGAAGAAATCCATTGAATGTCTTGGTACAAACCCAAGCTTCACCCTCCGCTATTGTCATCACAGCCTCACAATAACTTGTCAAAGTAGCAACAAATGTGTCTTTCTCATCACGAAGACACGCTCCCATGCTTACCTTTTTTCTGTTGTAAAAAACGATGCATCAATGTTACACATGAAATAATTTGGAGGAGGAGGTTGCCAATACACAGGCTGCACATGATGTTGTTGGGTTCGAGATGAATGGCGATTAGGGAAATAGTCTATGCTATGATTCTAGATGAATTTTGATGTAGTTAATCAATTAGGAGAGTACCAAAGGTCAGACTTCTCTTTTGAAAGAATAAATTGTGCGTTAATAATTAAAGTGTTTGGGACTTTGCTAAACTAGGAAATATGTTTAAAGTGAATGCTAGCAACACTCACTTTTCAACATTTTCTAGCACTCACTCTTTTATTGGATGAAATCAATGTATATCTCACTACTTTGTGGAGTGCCCAACAATAGTTACATGTGTGCTTTTACTTCAGCATATTTTTCCGTTGGATGTTCATAAGCATTTAATCGTCCAAAATCCTAGAAAAACACTTTGTACCTCTGTTTCCAATTATATGTTTCAAGGACTGTGACACTGGGAGTATATTTTCTTGATCCAAATCTGCTTATTTCATTTGTTTTCTCAACGATTTTGTAGTGGTAAGCATGTCCTGCAAAGAATCAAACCTCATTTTCCTTACCTCATTGATTTCAATTTTGAGCAAGGTACAAAAAGGACAAATAGTCTTATAACTTAAAACTTAATTAAAAAGACTTTATGCATGACTCTCTTTTGTTTGTTGTTAATGTCCACTTTATATTGCTCACACTTTTATTATAAATGAACTCTAGTGATCTTTTAATCACGTTACCAATCTAAACGTCAAATCTTTTTTTTTTCTCTTAATCAGAAAATCCTCGTATTTTTTATTTTTTTATTTTTGAAGTATGAAAATCCTCATCTTTTAGTACTCAAAATCTCCATTAATTGAGTCGATCAAATTGTTTTATATATCGATTTTGTCCAAAGCTCACCAAATTAAACAAATTTCATTAAACAAAAATATTCATAATTTAAAAAATATATATTATAGTCACATGTTGTAAAATTTACTTAATTTTCACATAATTTACAGCTTTCGAACCTTTAGAACTATTTCATATCTTGAATCTAATAAGACGAAGTAATTGAGTAAAAAAATGATGATAAGATAAATTCATATAAAAGTAAACTAATAAAAAAGGATTTAATTGAAGAAACTAAGTTAAAACACAAATTACGTACAATGAATACTAAAACTCAGCTTCTTCATGGTATGGTTTTATCATGGATAAGAATGGAAGTATAGATGTCAAGTGCTGAAACTAAATAGAAAATACTTATGCAAAGGTAACTGCCAGAGTAACCATTTTCAATATTAGATTGAAAAATATATATACCAAGAATGAATAAAATTTTCAAGTCCTAATCAGAAGAATACATTTATGACTACACAACAATGAAACCAAATAATAATAATTAAGAGAAAATCTATACACGCTGCAACCAAGCCAAAGCCAAAGCCTCAAAAAGATACAACCCGGATTATTAACCACCCAGGCTCTCACAAGAATGATCAAAGAGAAAGAAACCAAAAACAATCATAACTCAATACTTTCAATGAAGAAACCTGCAATCAATGGTTGCCGCGATGCCAAATTCTTTAACCCTAAAGAAGTCACTTTGAGTAAAAAAAAAATGAAAGAATCTAAATTATCCAGCTTCACCAGTAATATGCATGTCAAAATTTTCTCCTCTGTTGTTTATTGGAAGATCAGTAGCCCATCGGAGGCAAGCCAAAAGGAGGCATTGGTGGCATCCCCATTCCACCCATAGGAGGTTGTGGTGGGGGAGGAGCATACCCTCCTCCCATTCCTGGCATTGGTGGTGCTGGCAAAGCAAGTGGTAGCAACTGGGCATACATATTCTGGAGATCATCGAAAACATTGTTAATCTGATAATCAAACAAGATAATACCGATTACCAAATAAAAGGAAATTTGAAAATGGTACCTGCTGAGCAATTACTTCCTTCTCCTCCTTCTCCTTGGCTTTCTCCTCATTTTGTGCTTCAATTTTTTCCTTGATAAGTTCATCTACCTTGCTTGAATACTCTCGGATAAACTTTAAAACATTTTTAAAAGCAGACAGTTAAACAAAATAAGCATCTCTTAATAAATTTAATTAAAAGATTCCCAAACAAAAACAAAACATACTTGTAAGATATATGGGAAAGCAAAATCAATCATGTTATTCATCCAAGCCAACTCAAGAGCAACATCTGGCCGTATAATATCATAGCAGACAAAGAGACATGATGCAAAACACTCTTTCTTCCCCTGCAAATAAATATATCAAAGTTATTCCTTAGTTAAATAAGCAAAGATATTTCAACGCGAAGCATGAATCAAACTCTACTTCGCCAAAAGGGCCTAGTCTATTTGGTATCTGTGTAATCTTTATATACCATGACTTGATGATTTCAAGGTAAAGACAAAAGAATAAACACCTTCTCAATAAAGTAGACAAGCAAATCTTCTGATAGGTCGCGGTCACCAGATTGAGAGCAAGTTTCCATACAGTCCTTGTAAAGATGGTCCTTTTTTGACAAAGCAATGGATTGCTTCCATCTTCCTGCTTTCTTATAGATGTATGCAGCAACACGCCTCATTTCAAGAAGTTCATGCTTCTCAATCTGCTCATTTGTATTGTTGAAGCCAATAAATAATAATTAAAAAAATTATATTTCCCAGTAACATTTGGATCTCATATTTTGTTAATTCCCAAAGTATGACAAAAAATAGGTGGGATTTACCTTCATTGCAAGACCTATCTGATCAAAGTTGTCATGCAGATCTGTTGATTCTCGAAGTCTGTCATAGTCCTCTTCCTCAACATAAATTTCATTTAGAGCTTCATTGACAGCAGAGACATTATTACTTTGGACTGCGACCATGTATGGCTTGATCAATTTGAGATGGCCAGCCTAAAAACCGAAAATAAACAAAAATATTACTATAGAACAACATTTAAAGCCAATTAATTATATCATTAAGATTAAATCTGTATTAATTTGACCATCAGGAATGAGACATTCAAACCTTTCGCATTATATCTACTACACGAGTATGGTCCACACGAAGAGCAATCACATTTAGAAGATCATTTATTACTTCAGGATGTTCTTGCAAGTAGAAGTGAACAGCTTTATAGTAGAGTTCCACACTTGCGACTTTAACTATAATATCTTTGAATTGCATGTGCTCCCATGCTTCAGGAGAGTGATTCATTACAGTGGTTGCAGCATTATCAAACTCGTCATATTGGATGTACAAGTATGTAAGTTCTTTCCAGTGCTGCTGTTCATCACATGCCCGAATAACCTTTGGGATATTAAGCCGGCTTGAGAACAACTTAATGTGTTCCATTAGTTTCTCGGGACGATATCTTGCATAAAGAACTCCCAATTCAGTAAAGATACCCATATGTGCACGCTCCAATCCTAGCCCACTCTCCATAAGAGATATGAGTTCATTGAAGCATCCCCTGTTCTGATAAAACTCACTAACCTCCTCCAAATCATCCACCTAGCAATATAGTAATTAATGAGACAATAGAAAGTTAGATAAAGCAATTATAGTAATCTGCCCTTTGTTTATATTTTTTAGTATTTTCTATTACTTATCATACAACGTGCACTTAACCTTTTTCCAATATAGTATAAAATTAAATTGTATAGCTTTTTCATAGTGAAGATTGAACAACCAGTCATCATGAGAATAAATTTCAAATTTTCAATTTTTATACAAGAAAAGAGTGTCACCTGAATGATGACATTAAGACCACAAATTTGAGCTAAGCGGAATTCCTCAGCATCAACACAGGCGAAACAAACTTCCTTCCAAGTTTTTGAACTGTTTGCTTTCCTAGCAGCATCAACAGCACCCTGGAACTGCTGAAGCTTAACCAATGTGACTGCTAACTTAGCCCAGTTAGAGATAAAAGCAAATATAATTTTTGCAGCCTCATATAGAGTGTCATCATACAAGCGGTCTCCAACAACTGGTAAATTGGCAACATTTGGCATCAATATAAACTCTTCAATTTCGCCAAGCCGATCAATCTTAGCATAAGCATAAATGAGTTCACTGTCCACCTTTGGCTCTCTGGTCTTCTGCCTAACCATGAGAAGGTACCTTACCAGGTCATGGTATACATCTCCATCTTCAGCAGCCTTTATAACCTCTAAGAAATGAGTTGAATCATCTGCCCGGATGAACGACTCAATTGCATCACTTACTAATCCTTCTCTCAGTTGAGCCTTCGCCACCTGGCTCCAAACAGCATCCTCTTCAACCCGGAAAGCAAACTCCACCGCACGATCAATAGTCTTAAGGTTATCTAGCAGAACATTAACAGCCGGAACATTCAAATTAAATTTCTTGAAAATAGCAAATGCTTCTTCATACAGTTGTGCTTCCACTGCCACCTCTCCCACGGAGGGTCCATCAAAGTTATCCAACCTATTTATGTAATCCATAACTCTTGAAGGATCTGCCTTTATTGCAGTGAGGATCAATAAATTTTGCAGATTGAAGTTTCCGCTGAAAGCAGAATTTTGTAGCACAATCTTTTCAAGAAGCTCAATTAACTCATGGGGAAGATCAGCGGTCATAAAAGCTTTCACTGCAGCTGAAACTTGATCAGGACTCTTGCTTTCAGGCAAAGCGGTGGAAACCACTTGATCAATCAACTGTCTTCTAAACTCATTCTCAGGATTAAGAACTTTGTCCCAGAGGTCAGCATCCATCCTTTCCACAACATATCTGATACAAACATAAGGAAATAAAGTGGGTGTCTCGTACTAGCATTATAAAATATACAACATCTTCCTTATGAAGGGAAGTCTATGTACCTCGCTTGGAGCTTGAACAGGGAATTTTTATTGGTAACATTAACAAGCTCATCATCGCACTGCCCTCTTCGGTAAGCAACAACAGCAAGAGTAGGATCTCGTTTCTCACAATACTTGCCAACAACACGAGAATCATAATATGGGTTGGTTGTGAGAAAATGCTCAGGATTGTTGTTGCTGTCAATGATGATTTTACCCAAGGCATTGTGAACATGTACATCCTGGCTTCCTTCACTCACAAGATGCTCCAAGAACTGAGTCAACAAGCGGAGACGATTCCTATACATCAAAGGTAAAATCAGGAAAGAATATTTGCAATGCTACTGGAGATGAAAGGTATAGAAAACTAGCATACCTCTTCTCGCACTCTTCAACTAAAGGCTCGACTGGCAGAAGTGAACGAACTGAAAGTATGAGACCTTTAATGAAATCTTCGGGGCATTCATCATCTAACAGCTGTCCTACAACTAGAGGAGCATTTCCAGGATTGACCTAAAAGCAAGAAGTACAATTAAGTCTAAATTTTAAAAATTATTAAGAAAGATTTAAAATACGCACACGCTAAGAATCACAAAAATTAAATAAAACTTAGAAAACAAAGTTACCTTTTGAACATAACCCTCAATATAGCGCAGCATATTGTTGGTATAAAGATAATGTGTGAGATCTGGAACAAAACCAAAACGATCACAGACATTAATCAATGGGCG
>Ga0209282_1001699_pt1 | contig 12280 bp, 8 predicted proteins | sample Mtrugardesep15_FD_187529 | JGI IMG/M metagenome (GOLD analysis project Ga0209282, IMG submission 187529) | Root nodule microbial communities of legume samples collected from California, USA - M. trunc garden sep15 (SPAdes) (version 2) | ecosystem: Host-associated > Plants > Roots > Nodule...
CTTCGGATAATTTGGATGGCTTGTGTCTCGATTATTTAGAAGGAGAGGAACAATCGTGTTTTTCATCAGATGGCTACAGCTCCTCATATTTTAGCAGAGAAGGTTAAGTTGTTATCCTTCCGTTGGTTAAGGGCAAAGATGTCCACTTTTGTTTTTAGTTATTATGATTGGCGGCAGCACCCTTTGTCTTGTATGGATGATGGGCTGTAATTTTCATGTTTCTTCAGTTTCCTCGTTTCGGTGTCTTTTTTTTTTTATGCACTAGAGACTACACTTTGTACTTGATTTTTGTGATTCTCTTTTGCACATTTTGTGGGAGATGAATCATCGGTGGTAATTTAATTCTCATTTTGGCTTGTTCAAAAAAAAAAAATTACGTTTTGTTAAAAAAAAAATATTTTTTTGTAGAGATTCTTATAATATTTTGAATTTTTCGCGAAATTTTATTCAAAAATATGAATTCTATATATGAGTTATTTTAAAGGAGTGACAAAAAGTGAAGATGAAATTTTTTTACGGACTAAAAAAGTTAAAGAAATTTTTTAGAGGGATTAAAACGAAAAGTTAATATATTTATAGGTACTGATAACCAATTTTTATTTATTAGAGGAATAAATTATAACAATATGAGTTTAATCTAATGCAATCAAATCAGGTCATATATGTCTTCGTGAGTTTAACTCAATTGGTTTAGACAATGCATAAAATATACAAGGTCTGAGTTCAAACCCCGGCCACCACAAAAAAAAATCACGTCACATATAAATTTTTAAAACTATTTTATTAAAATATATATAACCATTTCTGTATCATGTTATTTTAATAAAAAAATATTATGAATATTTTTTTAAATCAAGATGTTATGGTATGAAATTTACATCCAACGGCATTGTCTCCATCTTATTGCTCTTTTCGATCTCAATTTATTTCCATCAACAAAATATAAAACTTAAGGATCAAATTTTATTTTCACTTAGATATCTAAGTACATAGATAGGATTATACTTTGTTTCGATTAGATGTTAAAACCAAGTGTATATATGGTTTTCACCGATTTTAAGTAAATTAATTACGTTAAATTGATCTGACTAAAAGTGAGTTGCATGTAAAGTGATTTGTCTTTTGATACATTTAAGGAAAAGTGAGTTGAATAATAAATTTGTGTGTATGGATCAATTTTATACTCAAAAGCTACAAATCATAACTTTAAGCATGATCAATTTTGGAGGAAATGTCAATTTTAGTCGAAAATAAGCAAACATGTTAGAATCAATTTTACACCTCCAAAATCAATTATGGCCCTTCTAGAAAATGGAACAAACATACTCTAAGTTTAGAATTGATGTAACTAAGTGTCTCTTAAGAATCACATCACTAATATGAAATCTCATTTTCACATGTTTTTGAAAGCATTATTGTTATGAGTCGATTCACTTTTTTACATATGAATTGATTCACATAATGTAAATGACCTTTTTTTACTCAATAATGTAAATGACTTATTACACTTTATGCTGATGTGATGAATTTATCAACGTCTAATTTTGAGACTAAGTGGATTGATTTGCTTTGAGTTTTAAAGATGGATGTACTCTTTGCTAGCGCGAATCGATTCAATCTATGTTTTGTCAATAAATGATTTTTAAATGACTAAATCAATTCACACTTTGTTTATGTAAATGAGTGAATCGATTCATATTTTTTTCAACATTTTTAGAAGTTAACTCCTTTTATTCTAAAAAACTATATAAGTCACAACTATATCTTTCTAGGTATGAATTTCTTTTTACTTTCTTTTCTTAAACACTCATTTTCTCCATCTCTTTGAAAACTCTTGGACATCAATTATGCTCTGTGATTCTTTTGAGTTATTTAGCTTAGGGTTTAACTTTCTACGCTAGAGTGATATTTCTAGGGTTTTGCAATAGGGGGCAATTGAAGCCTAAAGGAAAGATTGTGTGATCTTTTGCCTCCAATTGAGAACATGAGGTTTTCTAAATTTCAGGTTCATGTGAGCATTTTTGAGTAGCATAGATCGATGAAGATCAAAGGAAAATGATTGCTCAAGGTTGGAAGTGTTCTAAAATCAACATTTTGGTGAAGTTAAAGGTAATCTTGTGTTGTCAAAATTGAGTTTTTCGAAGGTTAAGTGAAAGCGTTAATAGGCTCAAAGATTCAGGAAGTGGATTGATTCAGCTTGAGGAATTGTAAATTGGTTGTACCTTTTAATAAAAAATTTAACATTCAATATTGAATAGCCTTCAATGACTTTTGCACTGGAAGTGGATTATTCCACTCAGAAGAAAAATATAAGGTTTGAACCCCAACCTTTAAATATACAATGCAATGTCTCTATTAAATGAGTTAGACTCACGAAGACATAGTCCTGACTATTCTATATAGTCATAAATGTTACCAACATAGTCTTTATTTACGTGGGACATTTCCTATAAAACTTTTAGTACAATATAATAATAAAGTTTAACAAAACACACTGAGATTATATGGTAATGGATCTCTTTCGGCTTAACGAGATGTCATGAATTTGAATACAACAATGTAAAATCTCTAGAAAGAAAACTTTATCATACATAACCGTCCTACTTTGATCGAATGATTAGTCTCTACAGTTACTTGATTAAAAAAAAATCAAGTTTAATTTGTGAAAGCTCCATTCAGTGTGCAACAAAATACGATGATTGACATCATTTTTTATTTTGTTGGTACATAAATCATTTTATATTTAATCTATGTGAGCTTTAACTTAATTGATATGAGCAATGCACCGTAACATGCAGGTGTTAGTTCGAATTCTGAGTACTTCACTTATTCAATTCAACCACAAGACTACTTGACAAAAAAATCATTTTATATTTATATTCAACTAACATTAACTAAAATTAATATCCTTACAAAAATCCACTAAAATTGATAACAAATTAAAATTAATTCTACAAAATGAACTCATTAAAATTCTATATTGTCGGCTACAAATTTTAAATTAAAACACGTAATTCTCGGAAAGTCTAAAAATGAGAGAGGTCCCTAACTATTTAACTAAGGTGGGCGAACTAAATTAAAGCAAGAGGGCGCCCTTTTATTTTAGGATGAAGCCGCCATTAATGTCAATTAAAATATTCATTAGACAATGTTTGACAAATACAATAAACTAATACTATACTTTCAAAAAAAAAAAAAACTAATACTAGGACTTTGCTCAAAAAAAATAAAAAATAAACTAATATGACTAACATTAGTTGGTAACCTTAGCTTATACACTTATATATGACTATGAAAAATTGTTTGGTAACCTTCGCTCTCCAACGAGTTTATAGTCTTTCCCTATAAAAAAAACGAGTTTACAGTGTTTTTTCGTACAAGTTAATTCAAGCTGTTTATAACCTAAAACTTATAACTTATCATTTTTTCTTTTAATTTTATAATTCTTATCTTAATTGTAGAAAATTAAATATTAAGTATACATTTTTATGTCATTTCATAGATATTAACCGAATAGAAAATAGTCTACGTAATCTGAATGAAGAAGTACAAACATTATACTAATAAGAAGAAAAATCCAAATGCATGCTAAAAACCCTAATGCCAAACTGCCTATATATTTGACTTGACTTTAGACAAATTCTTACATGTTCACAATATGGCTTCCCTTCTTTCAGCTGTACCTAATACCCTAGAGATTGAAAGGACAAGAGAGGAGGTGGGAGAATCAAAAAAGATGAATGGAGTAGAAGAGAAAGGAATTTGTTTAACTTGGAAAGATTTATGGGTTACTGTTTCTGCTTCAACAGGAAAAACCAATGAAAGCAAATCAATTCTTCAGGGTCTAACTGGTTATGCAAAGCCAGGTCAGCTTTTGGCTATAATGGGTCCTTCTGGTTGTGGAAAATCTACACTTCTTGATGCTTTAGCAGGTACTACATGATCTTGACCATTTATGCTTTATGGAAAATCTACATTTCTTGACACTTTATGCATGCAAATAACTAATTTCCAACTGCTATATATAACTTCCTAAATCCCAATCACCAACATAGTATTTCAACAATATGTAACATGTCTTATTTTGTATATTTTTTCTCAAGGTTCACTCACCTAAACAAATAATATATTTGCTTAATTAATAGCTTCAAATGAAAAATACTTCATTTTAAATTAAAACCTTATATTTTAAAGTTCATGGCTGATGGCTTCTATTTCATTTTTTGGATGATATGTGATTGACTAGATATAATCTTTTTCCTTTGATTAACACATCTTTTTTCTGGAGAATTCGTCGAAGATATTAACTCATTGGTAAAAGTTTGACTTTGTAATCCGACAAAATTCAAATCGCATCAGTTGTAAAATAATCATTAGTGTCCGGGTCGTGTTTATGAAAAAAACTACATATTACTATTTACTACTGCATTATTACTAGTAATTTGGTTGAATTAAACTACGAAGGGAACTAGATTGTCACATTAAAAAATCAAAGTCAAAACTACTTCCATGTGGTTTTAACTTGTTTTTAGGATGAAGAAGTGTTTTCAATTCTTAAACAGGAGGCGTGTCATCTTGACATACGCGTTATTTCATCTTGCTGGAAAATTTTACGTACACACATAAAATAATAAGTTTAGATATTTATATACAAATGTCTAAAATGTTAACCGTCAAATAGATTCTTATGTATAAAGAAGTTCCAATACATATAGTCTTTGAAGCAATTAAAATATGATATTATTTTATATGTATTTCAGGGAGATTAGGTTCAAACACAAGACAATCAGGTGATATTTTGATCAATGGCAACAAACAATCATTGGCTTATGGAACATCGGTATATATAAAATCTAAAATCCTTTAACAAAATTAAATTTTAAAGTATACTACTCAATTAGTCCATATATTAATATGTAAATGTGATCACAGGCATATGTCACACAAGATGATACTTTGTTAACAACCTTAACCGTTAAAGAAGCAGTGTACTATTCAGCTCAACTTCAATTACCTGACACAATGTCTAAAGAAGAGAAGAAAGAAAGAGCTGATTTTACAATAAGAGAAATGGGTTTGCAAGATGCAATCAACACAAGAATTGGAGGGTGGGGTGTTAAAGGGATAAGTGGGGGTCAAAAAAGGAGAGTTAGTATTTGCATTGAGATCCTAACACGTCCAAGACTTCTCTTTCTTGATGAACCGACTAGTGGACTTGATAGTGCTGCTTCCTACTATGTTATGAAAAGAATAGCTTCCTTGGACAAAAAGGATGGAATTCAAAGGACCATTATTGCCTCAATCCATCAACCTAGTACTGAAGTTTTTCAACTTTTCCATAATCTTTGTCTTTTGTCTTCTGGTAAAACAGTTTACTTTGGACCTGCTTCTGCTGCATCTGAGGTTAGGATTAATTCGGTTTCATATTAATTTTCAATTATATATAACTGATGACCACTTGGTGATTAATTATATTTTTGTTCCAATGTAGTTTTTTGCTTCAAATGGTTTTCCTTGTCCTCCCCTACAAAATCCATCCGATCATTTACTTAAAACTATAAACAAGGATTTTGATCAGGTAATGTTTATTAAGTAATGATAGCATCAATTGTTTGTTTCATAGATTCCTCCTTTTTTTAGTATCATGGTTATCAGTATCCTTCTAATACATGTCGGAAATATCAAGATTCGATACAAAATCGAACTCAATATGAATCCCTAGTGTCTATCTATTTCGCACATGAATCACATTGTGATTTCTGATAATCTAGATGTATGAAACCTACATTTTTGTATCCAACCATTTTTTTATGTCAACTTTGTATAGTCAGTCACTTTTCTTTTGTAATTTTGATTTATGAGTTGAATCTTGATTTATTTAAGGTTCATATATACTTGTAATGTATCTTATGAGTCCTAATAAAATTTGATTCGATGTTCAGAAAATAGTTCTTCTGATTCATGTAATGTATTTCAATTTAGTAACCATGATTAGTATTACTACATATTCAAACATATATTATTCATATAAATGATTTTGAAACATGTTTCAATGTTAGGATATTGAGATGGATTTAGCAGAGACTGGAACAATTTCCATAGAACAAGCAATTGATATCCTTGTGAGCTCATATACTTCATCTGAAAGAAACCAAGAAATTAAAAATGAAGTAGCAGTATTGTCTATAAAGGTATCCTCTAAATTTGAGCTACAGTTATTAATTGTTATAGTAAAAAAATATTGACATGAAACTTTGATGGGTGTTTTAGGACAATAATTCAACATACAAGAAGAAAAAACATGCTGGCTTCCTCAATCAGTGCTTAGTTCTTACCAGAAGATCTTTTGTGAACATGTTTCGTGATCTTGGCTATTATTGGTTACGCCTTGGCATATATATTGCATTGGCTATAAGTTTAGCCACTGTCTTTAATGATTTGGATAAAAGTAATGGCTCAATTCAGGTAATGTGAAAGTATATATATGTATAACACAATACTATATGTCATACCTTATATGACATTAACTGACCTTAAGTTTAGCTAACATCTTCTAATTTTGCATGTCACTTTTGGTTTTCCTTTTCAGGATAGAGGTTCACTTCTTATGTTTGTGTTTTCATTCCTAACTTTCATGACCATTGGTGGATTCCCTTCTTTTGTGGAGGACATGAAGGTATAATTCAAAGTTTCAAACTATTTTTATAAAAAGTTTTGCAAATATATATTGAATGAATAGTCAAACTAATTCTCGAAGTTGTAAGCATCGGTCAAAATAGTTCATATTTTTTTGAATTGGTAAATACATTTTCAAAAATGAAAAATATCATTCAAAATTATCCCTTGTTGAACGTTCGTTGTTAGAGAGTCTTACAATTTCGATTACCAGTTTCTCTATTTACTTGATATATATAGTCATAGATTATTGTTTTATTCGATCTTTTATATTTTCATATGCTGTCAATTTGTATAGGTATTTGAACGTGAAAGACTAAATGGACACTATGGTGTTACTGCATATGTAATTGGAAACACACTTTCAGCCATTCCATATTTGCTGATGATTTCACTCATTCCTGGAGCTATAGCATATTACCCTCCAGGTCTTCAAAAAGGATTCGAGCACTTCATATATTTTATATGTGCTTTATTTTCTTGTCTAATGTTAGTGGAGAGTCTTATGATGATAGTTGCTAGCATTGTCCCTCATTTTCTAATGGGAATTATAACTGGTGCTGGAATTCAAGGAATTATGATGTTGGCTGGTGGATTCTTTAGATTGCCAAATGATCTTCCTAATCCATTTTGGAGATACCCTATGTTCTATATTGCCTTTCATAGGTATGCTTTTCAAGGATCCTATAAGAATGAGTTTGAAGGACTAAAATTTGAAAGAGATGAAATTGGTGGATCACTCAATTACATTAGTGGTGAAGAGATTTTAAGAAATAAATTTCATGTAGACATGAGTTACTCAAAGTGGGTTGATCTTGGAGTATTGTTGGGAATGATTGTTCTATATCGAGTTGTGTTTTTGATTATTATCAAAACTACGGAGAAGCTAAAGCCTATTGTTATGTCACTTATGTCGGTGTCTCCTAGGCAAACAAGACAAGTCTTGGAGAATCCTAGTGCCACTCCTTTACATGTAGAAGTTGTATAATTAGTACATTCAATTTTGTTTTGTGGACATGTCTTGTGCCTTCCAAAACATGAATCTTTATATGGTTTCTTATATTTTAATGCCTTCCAAAACATAGTTCATGGTCATTAATTTACGCTATTTTCTCTTATTAAAATCATGATTCAAGGAATCAAAATCATGATTCTTTGAATTCCAGCACCGGTTATGATTTCCATTAGATAGTTAAGGACAATGGTTGCAGCTATCATCATAAGACTTTCCACCGACATTAGACTAGAAAATAAAACACTAGCGAAGTACAAAAAGTGTTCAAATCCTTTATGTAGACCAGGGAGGTAATAAGTTATAGCTGCTGGAATTATTGGAACCAATAAAATGAATGGAATTGATAAAAAAGTGTTCCCAATCACACTATAATGCTCATTTTGTCTTTCTCGTTGAAATACATAAAAACAATTGGTAGAATTCAAATTACAAAATAAAATGTTTTTAATCAACTTGTCAATCAAGATTAAGTGCGTGTATGGTATGTGTAGGTTTGTGCTAGAACAACAACTTGGTACAAAAGATAAATGGAACGATAAAAGGCAAACAATGAACACGATGTTTGTTCACGTATTTCGGATAAGTGTGCCTACATCTTCGATTACATAGCAACATTAGTTCCATCTTATCATCATTGAATATGATTAGAGTTTACAATGTTACAACTCATATATAAATACTATGGTTCAGATTGCAACAATGCCTATAAACCATACCGCATAGATCTTAGCCACCTAGTCTCACTAACATATATAAATACTATTAGTTCCATTGAGCTAGTGTGCTGAAAAATACATATTTAAGTTCAATTATTTAATTTTTATCTTAATGTTGAACAATTTAACCTTAGGCATGATCTAGTAATTAGCCATATAGTGTACCTTGTTAGATAGTAGTGCTACTTCATTATGAACATCTTGGCTCATTTCAGATGATTTATATGAACTCACAAGAATACAAATTGCTTCTTCAGTAGGGATTGTTCCTGTCCCTGCCAATCCTGTCTCAATATCCTGAAATAATTTTAGCATGTATTTAAAATATAATTTTTTTTTACTATTTTTGTATGTATGTTGCATTGAAGAGGAATGAAATCATGAAGAAAAAAAAATGCCATTAATGCTTATATATATAAACAAATTAAAACAAAAACTGTAATCAAAGAATGATGATGATATATCAATACAAATTTATTTATTTTTCAGGGAGATTAGGCTCAAACACAAGACAAACCGAGGAAATTCTGATCAATGGTCACAAACAAGAACTTTCTTATGGAACCTCGGTACAAATTTAATTTTGAACTCTTCCCAAAAAAAAAAAAAGGATTATGATCAACTAATAATTCTTTCATCAACCTATGTAGGCTTATGTCACACAAGATGATACCTTATTGACAACCTTAACTGTTAGAGAAGCAGTGTACTATTCAGCTCAACTTCAATTACCTAACACAATGTCCAAGGAAGAGAAGAAAGAGAGAGCTGATTTTACAATCAAAGAAATGGGTCTGCAAGATGCAATCAGTAGTAGCAGTAGGAGTGGTTTGTAGTTAAGAGGTGAGAGAGAGGTGAAGAATTGGTGAATTTGTTAGAAAATTCATGCTTTTAATGTGCGTAAACTAATTAAGCACTTGCGTGTTTCATTTTTTCATTTTTATGCATGTATGTTACGTATTTATTTTTTCTAGTACAAATATATCAAAAATGGAAATAGGTAAGTAGATATAAACAAAAATTAATATTTTAGATTCATTCATCAAATGATGTATGTGGTCTATAATAAAGATCATATACATCATTAATTGAATGTATTTAAAATGTAGATTTTTGCTTATAATAGTGACCGAATGATGATTTTCATTTAAAAAACTATATTATTTAAAATATACAAAATAGTTTTTTGGTAGGCACCGGTCTCAAACCAGTAATAATAATATTGAAACAATTTGATTAAAAATACTAATAATAGAAGTGGGGCTAGCCCCACATAGCCTGTTAATGGATCCGTCCCTGCATTTCCTCCTTAAACAATGTTTACTTTTAGTTTTTCAAAACATGTTTATTTTCACAATTTTGTTTGTGCGAGTAATCTATTGACATCGTAAGCTAAAATTCTCAACTGTGCGAGTAATCTATTAGTGTGGGTTTGGGCAAAGGCCCTCACTTTGTTTGAAAAAATAATTGATTTAATATCTGATACACTTAAAAAAGCATATTAAAGCACAAGTAGGAAGAAAAATAAATAAATTGTAGCCTATATTATAAAAACAAATATACTAATATCTAATACACTAAAAATCTATCTTTTACTTCTGTATTTTTCTTTGTTGTAAATATTATCAAGAATCAGATGTAAAATCATATCAAAGATGAATATTTAAATGATTGTTTAGTTACTTATATTAAAATGAATACTTCGATAATTTTATGGACATTGAAAAACCATTCGATATTTATATAATATTAAAATAACATAGAACAATTCTGATATGCTTAAAAAATAAAATATTATATGTTGTCTACACTATAAAAAGTTTTTGGATCTGTCACCGAATAAGAACAACACTAGAGTTTATATCTTGCAACATCTATAAAATGTGAAGTTGACATTTCTCCACTTCTTACACTTACCAAACTACAATTAATAAATGTGAGAAATGGTCTCCTGCCGCATACAACAACAGCTTCATGGTAAATCCATTTAAGGTTATACAACATGTCCATCCAAAGGAGTAGCATCAGGCTTATCCACAACATGTATTGTTGTATTGGGAGACATTGACATGCAAGATAACAATGATCCAACAATAGGCTTTACCTTTTCCGTAACCTTGATGATAATAAGGAACAAAACTCGATACAAAACAATCATCCCTAGCAAAATTGCAAGATCAACCCATTTTGAGTAACTCATGTTACTTTGCCAAATATCTCTCAAAACCTCTTCACCAGTGATGTAACTTGTGCCTTGTCCATTTTTAATATCAAATCTTAGTCCTTCATACTCATTCTTGAACAATCCTTCAAATGAATATGTATGAAATGCAACATAGTGTAGTGGATATCTCCAAAATGGCTTAGGAATTTCATGTGGCAATTTAAAGAACCCTCCAACCAAAATCATGATTCCTTGAATTCCAGCACCAGTTATGATTCCCATTAGATAATTAGGGACAATGCTTGCAACTATCATCATAAGACCCTCCACTAACATTAGACTAGAAAATAAAACACAAGCAAAGTACAAAAAGTGTTCAAATCCTTTCTGTAGACCAGGGAGGTAATAAGTTATAGCTGCTGGGATTAGTGTAACCAATAAAATGAATGGAATTGATGAAAAAGTGTTCCCAATCACATATGCAGTCACACCATAATGCCCATTTTGTCTTTCTCGTTGAAATACCTACAAACAATTAGTAGAATTCAAATTAGAAAATTAAAAATTTGTCAAGATTAAAGAGACTCGGTTGATTTATTTTGATACTTCAGAATTTAAATTAGTGACTGAAATTAGAGATAAAAAACAAAATCCTTTTATAATTATCTCACAATGGTGGAATTTTAGATGAAATTCATACTTCTTTGAATTTGGATTGTTTGTGGTCAACAATCACACAATCCAGACATCAATATAAATTATTTGATCTAAAATATCAAATTTAAAATCTCAATCGTCCGATCTTAATTCAACAGTTTCCAATGTGTTAACTGTGTAAGACTGCATAAATGCACAAGATTTTTCACTAAAGGCAATCCATATCTATTTTTGTTCTCGCTAAAATAGTTTTTGAAACTACTACCTTCATGTCTTCCACAAATGAAGGAAATCCACCAATGCTCATGAAAGTTAAGAATCCAGCTATAAATGAAAGAAGTGAACCTCGATCCTGAAATAATGAAAAGAAAAATACACAATTACACATTATATATATAACTAATTAAAATCAAAGCCTTCCTAGGTTCTAACTAGTTATCAACTCTTAGTTTCAATACCTTAATTGAGTCATAACTTGTACCCAAATCATAGTAAATGGTGCCTAAACTTATAGCCAATGCAACATATATGACTAAACGTAACCAGTAATAGCCTAGATCACGAAACATGTTCACTGATGATCGTTCGATAAGAACTAAGCATTGATTAAGGAACCCAACATGTCCTTTCTTCTTGTGATCCATTGAGCTAGCGTGCTGAAAAATACATTTAGATTCAATTAATTAATTTTAATCTTATCTTAATGTAGAACAATTTAACCTTAGGCATGATTTACTAAGCCACATAGTGTACCTTATTAGATAGTAGTGCTACTTCATTCTGAACATCTTGGTTCGTTTCAGATGATTTATATGAACTCACAAGGATACAAATTGCTTCTTCAGTTGGCATTGCTCCAGTCCCAGCCAATCCAGTCTCAATATCCTGAAATGATTTTAATATGTATTTCAAATATTTTTTGCCATTAAAAAAAAAAAAACTTTTTAAGGTATGTTACATTGAAGAGGGAAGAAATCATGAAAAAACACAAATGTGTTATTTATGCTTGATCAACAATTTACCTGATCAAAATCCTTGTTTATAGTTTTAAGT
>Ga0209282_1001700_pt1 | contig 12275 bp, 6 predicted proteins | sample Mtrugardesep15_FD_187529 | JGI IMG/M metagenome (GOLD analysis project Ga0209282, IMG submission 187529) | Root nodule microbial communities of legume samples collected from California, USA - M. trunc garden sep15 (SPAdes) (version 2) | ecosystem: Host-associated > Plants > Roots > Nodule...
TGTTTGGATAACTAGTTTAATTAAGTGCTTATAGTAGCATAAGTGTTTACCATGTTGGTGTTTATTTATAAATTATTGGGCAAACCGCTGTCTTGGTTTCTGGAAGTGTAACTCGCTGTTACATTGGTCATTGAATGTATCGAAATTGCAAACACATTCACAAGTGTCTTTTATAAGTCAGTAAGTAATTTTGGTTCTCGAATCTGTTCTTAGGTAGTCAATTTAGTCCTTAAAATTACTAACAAAAGAGACACTACGGATGTGTTTGCAATTCAATGCATTTTGGGGTTATAGTTTCGGCGCCTCACACATTCAAGGACCAAAATGGTTGATTTTCCATGACGTAATCTAGATAACCTATAAATTGTTTTCATATAAGTTATAAATTGTTTTTGTAAGCTATCCTAGATAACTTGTGGAAATAAAGTGAAATTGGCTTATGGACATGTCTTAATCTGTTTCCGTAAGCTCTTTTAAGCAGACTTGAAAGGGTTTATGTTCATAGGTAAGTTGAAATAAATCAATTCAAACCGCCCTGTTTTGATATTAAGTTTAATTAAGTGCTTATAGCATAAGTGTTTATCATGTTAGTAGTGCTTATGTATAAGTTATTGGGAAAACCACTATTTTGGTCTATGGAAGTGTAATTCGTTGTCACATTGGTCACCAAATGTATCTTTATAAGTCATTTTGGTTCTCAAATCTATTCTTAGGTAGTCAATGTGAGCTTATCTATTTGACATAAGTTTTGTGAGACTGGTTAGGCGAACTTATGGAAACAACTTATGACACTTTTCATAAGCTTTTCTCAGCTTAATTTCATAAGTTCTCCAAGATAGCTTATGAAAACAACTTATACAAAAACAATTTAACTTTATTGTATCTTTTCCTATATAAATAGCTTGTGTAAACTTATATATAAGCGTTTAGCATGATAAGCTCTTGTGCTATATGCTGCAAATAAGCTGTTTATCCAAGTAGGGATTGTCGCCATTTACATTTTTCGTTTTGAACTTATCTATTAGCATGATAATGCTGCAAATAGGGATGTTTTTGCTATCTCACACATTCAAGGACCAAAATGGTTGGTTTTGGTGTAAGTTATTCTATAGAAAAGGATAAAATAAAGTCAAATTTTTTCATATAAGTTATGTAAGTTATTTTTATATGCTATCTTGGATAACTTATGGAGATAAAGTGAAATCGGCTTATGGACATGCCATAAGCTGTTTCTGTAAGCTCTTTCAAACAAACTCACACGGTTTTATTTATACTAGTAGATAAGTTCAAATAAATCAATCCGTATAGCCCTAATTTTCAATGCAATGTGTTTTAGAGCTTTACCTTGTGAGTTATGACCAATGACCATATCATTCAACAACGTTCTATTTCATATGTAGTTTTAATTCTCTGTCTTTACTGATTTAGAGTGTAAGAAAATCGTACATGACTGGTGTCACTATATAGTTTGTACTTGTTAATGGGTTTCTGGCTGAAGACTTACATTGTTATCTATAAGCCTGTTTGATTAAAAATTTGCCGTGTTTATACTTGATGGAATGGTACTAATTGTTGTTGTTGTTTAGATTGACTAAAATATGATAGAATGGTATGTAAAAGAATTCATATTCTATCACATCCCGTCCAGTTTCTCTATTTTTCTTGTACTAATATGGGGTTTAAGATGGAACCTACTTGTTTATTAATCTCCTTACCATTGCATTCACTTTTCGAACTTTGGAAAGAAAGCTTGTATAGGCACGATAACTATTCCATCATGTTCTCATTCATAAAAAAATTATTCCATTCTATTTTTTCTCATTTCACTTGATATCCAATTTTAGCCTTGAGGTTCTAAATTTTTTATGTCTTCTTTTTTACCCTATCTAGTTCATGCAATCCATTAAATTTCAAATACTGTTAGTCCTATAGATATTCATTTCATGATGTGACTAGAACCTTCCTAGGAAAAAGTCTTGCATTTGAAGTTGAAACTTTGATCTTTTTGGTGTTCTGATATTTTGATTTAGTACAACTTAGGAAAGATACTTAACTATGATTTCCTTGGCAGCAATATATCCAGTGCCGGCATACACCGCCCCAGTGAATACAGTTCCACCAGAATACGATGTAAACAATACTACCGTAAGTCCTGTATCCAGTATCCCTAACATTTTTTGAACTTTTCATTTCCTATGGTGCTCTTACATACTTTTGCAATGCAGATTTATGTTGGTAATTTGGATCTTAATGTCTCAGAAGAGGAGCTGAAGCAAAACTTTTTGCAATTTGGAGAGATTGTTTCTGTCAAAGTTCATCCCGGCAAAGCATGTGGTTTTGTTCAATTTGTGGCTAGGTCTTCTTTTCCCCTCTAATATCCTTTTAAGCATTGAAATGTTTTTGCGAAATCTTTTTAAAATTGAAACTAAAAAGTAATGATAAGATTTTGATATGTTGCCTCTCAAAGGAAATATGTTTCACGTGACCCTAATTTACCATGCATCTTGAGTTCTTTCACGATCTTTATATTTTTTCCTTAATTCTATTATGTGAATGTTCATTTAATCTTTCTCATATCTGATGTATGTAGAGCATCTGCTGAAGAAGCCATTCAGAAGATGCAGGGAAAGATATTAGGTCAACAAGTGATCCGAGTTTCTTGGGGTAGGCCCCAAACAGCTAGACAGGTATTTTTTCTTTAGAAACGGTCCATTTCTTCACAAAATACTTAAGCTATAGCCTTGTGCATTTGTGTATATCATTCATTTCAATTTCAGATATTCTTTCAATGTAGAATCATAGATTACAAATTGTCCATATTTGTTTAGGTTTTTAACATAGGATCCATACTTGGGGTTCTACTTCTAGTATAATTTTTATTGCCCTTCTTTTGTGGAAGATATTCTAGATTCTAGTTCTAATGAGCAATCTTGAAATTGTGAAGGTTTGACAACTTGTTAATGGCCAATGTAGGACATTGAGAGACCCTTACATGGGTTAATACTTAATAGCTAAAGAATAAAACAGGAAATGATATCCTAGGAGTCATATGTATAGATATGGTTTTTGAAGGTTCAGTAAAAAGTTAGACTGTAACAATAGATATGTATAGATATGTAGGACGTCAATTAGTGTTTATTGATAATTCGAATTTAGGCTTGGTCTTCTTGACTCTTGATGTATAACTTGCGATGTATAATCTGCAAACATTAGCAACAGCCCCCTTGTTACAACTACGAACTTCCATGATAACAAACTTTATCTAAATATTAAAAATACTTGAGGTTATATGTCAGTGAGTTTTGATATCTCTGATTAGTTCTATAAGTGTCTCATCATGTTTGACGTGTTATATTTGCACTAATAAATTTGGTTCTAAATCGTTCTAGGACGTACCTGGTGGCTGGGGACAACAGGTGGATCAAAGTCAATGGAGTGCATACTATGGGTATGGACAGCCGGGTTATGAAGCTTATGCATATGGGGCTGCTCAGGATCCTTCAATGTATGCATATGCTGGATATGCTGGCTATGCACAATACCCGCAACAGGTAAGTTATATAATTTTAAATTTACATATTGCATCGGTTCATATAGAAGGGAATGACTTTATCTGACTACTTATATTCGTAGGTTGAAGGTGCCCAAGACGTATCAGCTATGTCTGTGCCCACCTTGGAACAAAGGGAAGAGTTGTATGATCCTCTGGCAATGCCCGACGTTGATAAGTAATTTCCCCCCTTTCTTTTTATAACATGGGAGATAAACAATTGAACACGAGATATTGACGGATCTGTATTGTATGCAGTCTTGCAGTCGGTCCATTTCTGACCATCTGACGGCCCAAATTTTAATCTCATTTTTAAGATTTAATAAAACGCATGCAATCTGCTTTAAATTTAGACCATCCGATCTAAATCGGACGGCAAAAAAGGGCCGATTGCATGATTGCATGTAATCTGAATCCCATATTGACTTCATGTGCATTTCTGACATGTCCTTGATTGCTTTGCCAGGTTAAATGCTGCATATCTCTCAGTACACGGAAATGCCATTTTAGGGCGGTCCCTCTGGCACAAAACCCATTCCTCATCCTTGCAGCAGCAAGCTTAGGATCTATTTGTATTTGTACTTCCTGGTTTTATGTTTCAATATATTATGCAACTGCAAATGCAACATAACTTAAGTTGGCTTAGCTTTAAATTCCTATTGTTTGATCCCCAAATCCCAGTGGCTTTTTCATGTGGTCGTTGGCCAGTGTAAAGATATGACAGATATGACAAGTAGCATATCAGTAGACAATAGTCTTTAGTTAGATTGATCCTTTGATTTTGACAATTTAGGTAAAGTGTCTTTTGTTAAAGAAGGGAAGAAATATTGTTTGGCAGAGGAACTTCAACCTCATTTATGAGCTGATAAGTGTTGATTTAAATGGTTCAACTGATAATTAACTCATTGTGGGGTTTTATATGTTTGTGTGGCTAGTTTCTTTTTGAGATCTTATTAATGTACTCATCTATATTATGTTGTTGTGTCCAATTCTTGTTTGATATCTCATTTATGTGTAATGCCATGGGTTGGCTGGGTTGCTTTCGAGATTCATGAATAACCCCACAAATCAACTTTTCAGCATATTTTATCTTCACTCAGTTGATTCTTCGTAAACTTCACAGGAAATCATTTCTCAGACTTGAGCTTTTAAATTATGGACTCCTAAAAAAATGTGCATTTTGTTGGTATTAGAAGTGCTAATCAATTCCTTATGGGTGGCATTTAGTTTGCACCACTAAATAGATTGCCCCAACTTATACCACTAAAATAACCCATTTGTAGTAGTTTTTCGTCACGAGGTCTGATTCGTTAGAATAAATTTAAAATATATCAATGGTTTATATTGAAGTGGTGTAATAAGTTGGAGTAATGTATTTGGTGATTTAAACTAAATTTTACCTTATAGTTAGCTAAATATCTCATTCCTATCAGAACTTATAACAATCTTTAATTGAACATCTCATTCATATATTATCTTTGTATTTCTCTCATTTCAATGTGTATTCATGTTATTCACATGTTCTTATCCTTCCACCTCTTCATGTCTGTCTCATTCCTATGTCATCATGGGTCTCCATTGAAATTATGACAGAAATCACTTTATTTTGGGTCTTATACATTAATGGTCACTCATTCATTGCCTTCACCAATACGCGAACGTCACCCTATCTTTATCATTCAAGTATTGAACCTTCTTCGTCGTTAATTCCAACCTAATCAACATAGTATTATTTTTTCCCCTCTTTTTTAAAATTTACTTTTGAACTTTATATGACATTGTCATTCTGAAATTGTATAAATAAGGTGATAGAAAAGAAGTAAAAAAAGTATCCTTCAACCAAACTTTGCCTTACCCAAGCCTTGTAACAAGGCAAAAAAAGAAGAAGACATGCATTATCAAAGGACACACACTTGAATCTTTTTATTATTTATTATAATAAAACACATTATAATCTTGGATAGCATAAATATCATAAGCCTTGAAATAAAGAATAACAATAATCAGCTCTCCTTATTGGATGATAGTCGGAAAAATAGGAACTCCCTCCGTTGCCAATTATAAACAAATTTAACTTTTTAGGTTCATTAATTGAATGAACCTAAAAAGTCAATTTTCCTTATAATTCGCACTAGAGGGAGTAAGTGAGTTGACAATCATTTACAAGCCTCGTATAATGAGCGTTTTGAACTCTTCAAGCCGAGTAAAACAAGAAGTAATCCAATGTAGTTTAAATTGTAAGCTTCTTCAAGTAGTTGGAACTTGTTAAGATTCCATGGAGGAAACCTGAACCAAAAATCAGTGTAGTAACTTCTCCTAGCCACAGCTTTATGGTGACTGAATGCATCAAACGAGAACTTCCCATGATACTTGCCAAATCCACATTCACCAACTCCTCCAAATGGGATGGTATCCGCTATATACTGAGAAAAAGAAAAATTATCTCTCTTAATCTAACGGTCTATAGTCGGCTACATCATAATACCGGTTATAGATGAGATTCAATTTAGAAAAAATGTTATAAGCTCGTGAAAAAATGTTATTAGCTTGAGAGGGAAGTTAAGTAGCAGTTTAGCAGCTTGCAAAACAAAACCTTACTAGTTTCATAGCAATGAAAATGTTAATTAGTTTTTTAATTAATGAAGATAATGTAAGTCACTATCAGCAAATAAATACCTGTAGAATTGCATCATTAAATACAATGCTCCCAGATGATGTTTCAGAGATCAATCTTTTCTGCAGTGTTTTGTTCTTTGTGAAGGCATAAATTGCTAGAGGTTTAGGCTTTGAGTTTATGAACTCAATACCGTCTTCAATCTTCTCCACCTGCAAATAAACAATTGAAACTACTAATTAAAAGGGACTAAAAATATAAAAAGGAATAAATAAAAAAATTATGTTGCAGATGTATATCTTACAGTTATTATGGGAAGCACAGGGCCAAAGATTTCTTCTGCCATGATTGCTGATTCAAGTGGGGGATCTAGTAATATTGTTGGTTCCATAAATCTACATAATATTTTAGTCCAAAAACACTTTTGAGTTTTGATAAGAAAGATACTCATGAAGGCAAAATTGGTCTCTTTTAGGTTGGTTTAGGTTTTGTAAACATTTTTGTTTTATTTTCTAAAATTTATTTTCATTTTAATTTCTAATAACCAATTGTGAATAATAAAAACAACATTTTGACATTTTCAAAATTTGTTTCTTAAAAAAATAGACATTTTCAAAATTTGTAAAATAAAACGGTGAGGAAAATATTGTATATAACAGTATATTCTCTTATGTTTATTAGGAGAAGTGAAAATAAAAACAAGGTAACAACTCCTAAAAGGGAAATGCTAGATACAGCGAAAAAGCGGAGGAAAATGTTAGTTACAGCAAAAAAAGACATTTCATGAAAAAATCACGATGCTATTTAATAAATGTCATGGTCCATCTTTATATCATACCATCTATTAGGCGGAAGATCCAACATAATGAAACACTACGGCAAAAAATCACTTCGAAAAAATCACTAAGCTATTTTGATTTTTTTTTTATCAAATCAATGATATTTTAGACACTAAATTGATGATCCATGAATGTAATGTAAACATTCTAGAAAGTAAGAAAAGAGAGTATTAATTACATACAAGTCATCATCTTGCATAGAACCACCAAAAACCACCGATTCTTTGACATTAGGTTCACTGAGAAGACTCTTGATTCTATTGGAATGTTGTTTATTAACAATCCTTGCAATGGTGTTGGATTCTTTTGGGTTGTCTCCAAACATTTTCTTAATCCCTTCCTTCATTAATTCCACCTAAAGTAAATAAAAGAAAGGAGTAATGAATGCTTTAAGGTTAATAGTGTAATTGCAGCATAATAAAAAGCTGTAAAAAAAAATTATTTCTTGCTTTTTACCAATGTGGAACTGAAACTCTTCTCTACAAGGACATAATCAATTGCTATGCATGCTTGTCCTGCACAAGCCCCAAACTTTGCCACCAAAATTCGCTTCACAGCCATCTTATTGTTCAACAAAAATAAAAATCTAGTAAGCAATTTTAAAATATAAATAAGACCGAGGAAGAGAAAAATTATTACTAGTTACAGGGTCACTGACCATTTTACGAATGTCTTAGAAAAGATTTAAACTCTTTCATCTGAGATTATAAGTTCAAACTCTTAACATATAGTAAATGATATATAATGAAAATGAACAATGTCATCGGAGACCGCTCGTCGGACCTGATAGGTGGTGGTCTCACACCCTTCTCAAAGGAACGACTTAGTTTATATTAATAAAACTTTTCTTTAGATAGACCAAAATGGTAATGGTCATCGGAAATTCACATACAAGTAAATGAGCTGGGATTCAATCAACGGTTACGGTGTCCAACCTAACAATTTCGTATTTTTGCAAGTTAAACTATGACTTGTGTCGTATATTAATAAAACTTAATGGAACGACAGATAACTTTTTTTTTTCTTGTCCTTCATTAATTTGCTACTTTTGTTTTGTCCATTCCACATGGCCTTTCTACAATAGAAGGTACATTCCATGTGACAAGATTAATTGAACATTTACCTCTCTGTCCCAAGAAGTTGAAAGTGAATCAACCAGTGCTGGACATTTTCCCCCTAACTCCAAAGTTATAGGAGTTAGATGTTCCACTGCTGCAGACATAACAATCCTCCCCACTCGTGCACTTCCTAATATATTGGATCATTACAAGTTTAAATTTTATTTATCATTGATAAAATCAAAATTTTAAAAAAGGAAATGAAAATATAATTAATAATTATGATGATGATGAAAAATTGATAATGAGAGGGTAAAAGAAATAGTAAGGTTGACCAGTGAAAAATATCTTGTCCCATTTTTTATGTAGGAGATGCTCTCCAATCTCTGGTCCACCTTCAATGATCTTAATGCCATTATTGTCCAAATAATTTGGTAGAACAGTGGCTAGAAAAGAAGAAGAAGTAGGGGCCATCTCTGAAGGCTTTAAGACTGCAACGTTTCCAGCAGCTATGGCTCCAATTAATGGCTCCAAGGACAGTCCTGTTTCATAAAACCAACCATAACTTTGAACTTGATTTTTTTATAGATTTAATTTGTATATACTAAAAGTTTATTTTATGTCTTCATCCATATTTTACTCACCAAAGGGAAAATTCCATGATGAGATTATGAGGACTAGACCAAGTGGCTCAGCAACAATTTCTGCACTTGAAAGTAGTGCTATTTGTGGCAACTTAGCCTGTTAAGTTGAAAATAATAAGGCATAGTGTAAATTTATATGCTAATAGCAATAACAATAAGTATATATAGTTATGGAATTCTTTAATTTCATGTAAAAGTATGGTGCAGTTGTTCTTCTTTTCAATAAACTAAATATAATGGAAATATAAAATATACTTTTCTCATGTGTTGTACATATATAAGCTAACCTCTTTACCAGCCATCCATTTTTTGAAGGACTTTATTGCCAAATCAATGGATTTCTTTAACGTTCCAACCTGCAATATGGATTAATTTAGCAAACAAAATTAAACAGAAATATACTATAAGAGTAGCAAGTAGAATATGAAACACACCTCATCTCTAAAAGCCTCAACATGATGTTTCCCTAAATCCTTCTTAAGGGCCTTCAAGATTTCTTCCTCATTTTCTTTGACAAAGTTACGCAATCCTTTTAGTTGTGATTCTCTCCATGATACTTCTTTTGTTTTTCCACTCCCATAATACTTCCTCATGTTCTTTATATCTCTCTCCATAGTTTCCACTGAGAACTCCATGTCACCAATATTAGAGACTGATCGATGCACCAATACTCTGAACTACCACTGCTATATATATACTCACTTTTAACCTGCCTTATATATACACTAACGAAGTATATGATTTTACTATCTTTATTAACGGTCAAATGATTATACTATTTTTAATTAATGGTTATGTTAGTTTTTGGGATCAACTCTGACCCCTCTTAGCTTAAAACTCATTCAATGTTCATAAGTTAATCAATCGAACTATCTAAGCGAGGCAAGTTATTATACTATTACCTATTACTATAAAAATAATTCTCTTGACTCATATATTAGGAAAAATAGTCTTGGTGTTGGATATTTTTTGCTGTTAAATAGTTCAATGACTAAAAATTCATTTTTTTAAGATAAATAAGTGGGATGTCTAGATGTTAGATTTAATTATAAACAAATTGTAACCTGTCTTTTTCTTGTTTAATATTATTATTTTAAAGATACTCTTCGCTTAATTCTAGACAAGTAAAATACAACGACCTTATACTATTTTAGGTTTAGGAAATGTTTTTTAGACGGTTCAAGAAAATTTTATACATAATGAACTTATACCGTGAGAATTGACATGACTCATCTTAGTACCTAAAATGTGTTATGATGATTTTCAAACCGACTTTAAAACAACAAAATTTTAATCCGGTTGCGATAAATACCTGTCTTAAACTTTTATTAACAAACGGAACAATGGTTTATGCCGACTTTTTATAATAACCGGCTTCAAAAAAATTTAATATACTTTTTTTGCGCCCACCGTGGGACGCTTTTATGGTGCACCAGCCGGGAAATCTGGCACATAAACAACAAAAACGTTAAAAAATGATCAATAAATAGACATACATAAACCAACGTATCTGTTCATATCAAGAGATTTTTTTTGACACAAAACAAACGACAATCATTCATTCCAATTGATAAAGTACATCGATGCAATACAAATCCGCTAAAACAAAAAGGATGAATGTGTGAACAAACTCATATCATCCATGTTAATTAAAACGACAAAGTACACAAGCCTACAAATATGACTATATTAAAAATTCCGGAATAGACATGCCTCCGGATCTGCAACGTTGATGACGCCAAAGTCATTGATTGGATCTGCATTGGATCGAAGCTGATTTGACAATCTGAATCGAACAAACCGAACAAACACCTGAGGGAAAAGACAAACAACGTCGCACAAATACGACAAACAAAACAGTCGCACTAAGACGACGAAATCACAAAAGAAAAACCTAATTCGATGTGAAAATCACTTATTTAAATAAAAGGGAAGGAGAAAAACGATTTAGAGGGATGATTTGGGGTCAAAAGTTAACCCTAAACCACCCTTTTTGATAGATGAAGGAGAAGAAACTAGGGTTTCAGCCGACGGCTCGCAAATTAAAAAGACCTTATATAGAAGTTTTTATAAATTCAATTTTAACGTATCTTTATAAAATTAATATTAATAGAAGTTTTACAAATTATAATTTGAATATAAAAAAATCTATGCAAAATTAAACTGTATTTAATTCAATTGCTTGAATTTTTTCTTTCAAAATCAAATCACATAGCTGATCAAAATGACGTGTTGATAAAGTTGTTGATAACCTGTTTTCCTGCATGTATTAAAAGATCTCAACGACTATCTATCTTTGTCCTTGTTGTTGTCTCGGTCACGTAGACCCACTTCTTCTATTTTACAACAACTGTGTATTAGTAGTTACTACAATTGGATTAGCTTATTTTAGAGCTTATGCAAAATAATTTATGAAAATGAATATGTCTTTATGTATTATTTATAAGTTTGTTGATGTAATTTATGAAAAAACAATTTATGAAAGTATAATTTTTGTTAGTGAAAACTTATAAATTAATATAAAAACTTATTTATTTGCATAAGATCTTTTTCATAAGCTCAATCCAAACGGGACCTATATATATTTTTTTCGAAATTCTATTAACATGTGTATAAATGAATGAGGAAGCAAAATATGGTTATTATTAGAACTAAACAGTAAGTACTATTTGTGTTTTTTTTTTTTAATAAAAAAGTAAGTATTATTTGTGTCGATTAGTTTAGACATTAAAACAATTTTTTTATGTGAACCGGATATCTCTTTAGGCAATTGAAAAGATTAATTTTTTAAGTTGGATAGGACTATAATAGATGTCAAAACTCTCCATCAAGAGATTTATGTTTATGAAGATATCTCTTACCATCTCAATGTTTTTGGGTATTTAAAGTAAATTTGATCTATAAACCTAAATTTATATATTATAAAAAAGTTAAATTTAATGGTCATTATTTATAATAGAAAGTTTCTCTTTTTTATGATAGAATAAAAAAATTCTAGCAGCTAATCTTTTCTCTTTTGTTTTGACTTTAAAGGGTGAACACTCATTTCAATACGCCTACGAAAATCTTCGATGTTCAGTCTGATCATGAGAAAAAATAAATCGAGATAATATATCTTCATATGAATCACAGTAAGAAAATAAGTTTCTTTTTAAAGATGGTATTGTTAAAAAAAAGTACAATTGGTTAATGACATTAATAAAAAAAAGGACAATTTGTCCCGTAGCAATCATTAAAAAAGAATAGATAGATTGGTCTTTGCAACAGAAAAAATTCCTAAATTATTTGTTATTCAATCAATCACTCAATCTTTTGCATTCGAATGATAAATCTTTTTAAGAAATGGAGAAAATTTCAACTTAGTTTTTTGTTGATACTAATGGAGGATTGATTGAAAAATAAGTTATTTATGGATTTTTTTTCTTCTGTTGTATGAACTAATTTGTCCCAGTTCAATTATTTGACTTGTCACTTTTATTTATTCTAAGGAAACTTTTTTTGAAGGAATTTATTCTAAGGAACCTATTTATCCCTTTGATCAGTTGCTAAAAGTTGCTTTTTTTTTTCCTT
>Ga0209282_1001701_pt1 | contig 12274 bp, 5 predicted proteins | sample Mtrugardesep15_FD_187529 | JGI IMG/M metagenome (GOLD analysis project Ga0209282, IMG submission 187529) | Root nodule microbial communities of legume samples collected from California, USA - M. trunc garden sep15 (SPAdes) (version 2) | ecosystem: Host-associated > Plants > Roots > Nodule...
TAAAGTGTGTGCAAAAAAATATGAATTTATTGTTGAATTAAAAGGAGGGTATAATTGGAAGAAAACGTGAAAAAATACACTTTGCTATTTTGATAGAAATTTTCTAAAAAGACTTAAAAAGGAACAGAGGGAGTATACAAAGAGTTTACTTGAATTTATATAATTTTGTGATGTCCAAAAAGTTTAATATTTGATTGAGGATAAAGATGATGGAGCAATAAACAAGATTAAAGAGTTAAATATTTTAGCTGGTGAACCTTTGTAGTATTTTGTTACTGCTGTTATATAAACAACCGCAATTAATTGCTTTGAAAATTGTTGTTGACACATTTGGTTTGGTTGAGAAACACATGTAAAAAACGAAAATGCCCATCGAAAGTTAACTGTCGAATTATGAAACCAGCTGCAGTTTACTATCGAGAAAAATTTCGGCAGTAAACTACCAAGAAAAACTGAAAACTTCGGCAGTTAACTGCCGAGGAAACCTCAAACCTTTTTTTTGACAAAAACCATAAATTGTCATTAATAATATTTATTGATTTTGAATGTTTCAGTCATTATTTTGTACGTTTCAAACAATTGCAGTATTATACTTACACACACACACACACATATATATATATATATATATATATATATATATATATATATATATATATATACATCTTAATAAGAATATCATTTAAATCTTGACAAAAAAAAATAAAGAACATTTAAGTCCTCAAAGAACATTTCAATAAGTGTAAAAATTAAGTATTTGAATATTGTTTTGCAAATTACTTAAATAAAAAAAATCTTTGTACACAATTATTTTAATGTAGAAAATATAACTGCATATTATACCTTAAAAAACATCGTTGCGCACAATTATTTTAACGAATTTTTTATTATTATTTTTATTTAAGTAATGTGCAAAACAATATTCAAATGCTTAATTTTTACATTGATTTAAATGATATTCTTATTAAGATATATACGCATAAGTATAATACTACAATTGTTTGAAACGTACCAAAATAATGATTGAAACATTCAAAATCAATAAATATTAATAATTATAATTTATGGTTTTTGTCAAAAAAAAAAGGTTTGAAGTTTCCTCGGCAGTTAACTACCGAAGTTTTCCTCGATAGTTTACTATCGAAATTTTCCTCGGTAGTTAATTACAGCCGGTTCCATAATTCGGCAGTTAACTATCGAGAGACATTTTCGTCTTTTACATATGTTTCTCAACCAAACGAAATATGTCAACAACAATTTTCAATTACTTTTGGACATAAGATGAGTCATTGTATCAATTTGGCCCCAACAACATTATGGTTTTAATGAAAGAAGACGAGGGGAGGTTTCGATGGTAGCAATTTTGGAATGAAGAATGATCATTGGAAAAAGCTGTTGCATAGGACAGATTATCTTGTAATTGAAGAACTGACAGTGATGTTTTTGGTGATGATAGATCAAATTGTATTTACTTAAAAAGTAAATAAAAGTTGAAAGATTCTTTGTCTAATCTTATTCTCTATTTATGTAACTATTCAACAAAATCCTACATAACATATCTGCAAGTTCTTTATTTAACTTGTTAGCTTTTCCCTTATACATCTTTCCTTGTCCTTCCTCTACCTCTTACTTATAAATTTCACATATTCAGTGAAGTGGCAACTAAAGCATTCCATCAGCATTGATTTCTACATTATTTATGGCTTCTTTATAAGTCATGCCATGTTGCATCTAATAACTTTCTGTAAAATCATTACCCTCTTTTATTTGGTTCTTGATTATCAATGTAGACAAGAATAAAATGATATTATTTTGGTCCCCGTGAGCTTAGCTCAGTTGGTAGGGACAAATGCATAATATATGCAGGGGCCGGGGTTCGAACCCTGGACACCCCACTTCTCCACATTAAATAAAATGTGTGAGCTCCAACCACTAGGCTACCAGACCAAAAAAAAAAAATATTATTTTGGTAAATAGGTATAAGAATTTCCCCTAAAAAAAAGTAGAATTATTTTGGTAACACCACTTCATTTTTTTTGAAGGAACACCAGTTCATTTAAAAGGTGTTAGCCAGTGCACTTATGTGTCTTACAAGCATATAAGTTACCTCCAAAAAATTGCCATTTCTACTCCCAAAAAGTAGCCATAACTCTTAACTGGGATAGTATGAGATTCACATTTTTATTTGATTTCATACAACATGATGCAAACTCAAAGAGATAAGAGATACAACCACATATTTAAGAATAATTTCATGATGTTGTACTAAATATACCTATTTTTCAAGCAACTAAGGAGTAAGTATTCGTAAATTAATGGCTAAATCAAAACGTTTGTTCACCAAACAACTCTAACATGCACAAAGATGGTGAATATTTATTTATTTTGTAAAAAGAAAAGGCCAAAACTATAAGGTAATTTTGGTAAAATGATATTGACATAGATGAATAATAGTTGTAGCATCACTTGAAACATAAAGACACAGCTAGGCTTTAGATAGCTATTCATTCTTTTGGTGCAAGCAGTGTATTGAACATGGATTTTTGCACACAAGGATGCAATGAATGATAAACCTTTTTTCTTTCTTTCAAATATGTCTTAGTTATGTAAATATGTCACCCTTCTGGATTTAACCTAAAATAAATAAATACAATTTTCTAAGTTTAATTAATAAACACAGTATAACTTTCCAATTGATGCTCAGAACTATAAGTGTAGTACCACCAAGCTCTAATGTTGTAGGAGTGAAACAAAATCTCCAGATTTATACTATCCAGTTGTTGATAGTTGAGCTATCCTTGCAAACAATCTGTCCCACATTTGCTTGTTTCTTGCTTTTCAACCATAATAGTATCAAATTCGATATGTCTTCTTCGTTCAAAAATTTCAGGAACAAAACTTAGTGTGGCAGCATAGTGAGAATATACTCCCTCAATTTTGGAGGGCAAAGAGGTCTTTCTTTTGGATTTTGTATCATGATCCTGACATGTAAGTGTAACGTGTTTGAGCTCCAATCGTAAGCTCAACAATTTTCGCTGCAACAAATATATTAAGAAAAACATGTCAGATACTCATAGTCTACTATGCTAAGATGCAGAAACAGGGTAACAAAAGGAAATATATAAATATCAAGCACACCTGTAAGAAATCCTATGACAGGTATAGGTTCCAAAACTTTCTCCGTGCTTTCAAGTTTTCGCCTATAAAATTAGGCAGAGAATTTTTAGTTTCATATATTTTCCTACTTAGAAGTGGCATATTGCAAAATGTATAGTTTAAAAGAAGTGAAAGATATAAAAAAAATGTGAGAGCAGAATGTTAGATCACCGGTACCTAGTAAATTTGCTGAAAAATGGATCTCTCATTAGGTACAGTACAAATAACATCTTCCTTCGTTTAACCTGAACGAAAACCATTTCAGCATCAGCTCTTAAAGTCGAGAGCATCGTATGCAGTATGGCTCAAAGCCTAAATAAACACAAACCTCGTCCTTTTCTGAAGCAGAAAGATGAATCGTTTTCTGATTTTCACCCGCCACTGTCGTTGTAACAAGTGAGAGAATACTGTTTGATATGCAATCAATAGCCAGTGAAAGGAACCAAGGGGTCCACGATCGAGTACCAAATTTCCGAATAAATAAAACATAAATAAGTGGCCTGGTCATAAATAGAATTTCTCCAATCAAAAACAAAGCTCCACGAAGACCCTTTTTTGATAATATGGTGGAAAGTGTAGGTTTCACTACCGTTGGAGCTGTAACAATGCAGTGGAAAACAAGTATTAGTATAATTTCACATGCATTGTAATTAGAGATTAATTTCTATGCATTGACAGTGTAAAATTCTTTACACGTGTATCCGATAAAATTACATCATGATGTCACTTTGTTCCTAAAATATCTCTACAAATATCTACATGGTGAGAGGTAATGTAATGCAAGCGTAAAAAAGTTTTAACACTGTCTCTGCATACTAATTAAATCCTTATAAGTATAATCTATTCAATAACGAATATTGATAAAAGTATCTTTAGAACGGATTACCAGCGGGCTCCATAATTGCTTGTTGGTGGTGAACCCTACGTAACCACACTGGTTCTGACACCATCCTCGCTTTTTCTCCGAATTGGCTTAAAGCAGACAATGCTCTTCCTTCCAGATTCCACGGGTTTGTTCCAGGATTGTAACGCCCTTTCGGGTTCATGGCTGTTGGATGTTGTGAAGTAGAGCCGTCTGAATGCATTGCATCATTAGATGTCTCGCCTCCATGTAGCAACATTTTATATCCACTCTTTCGAAACAAAGATAACCGAACCAGTACCCTGAGTTAGAGTAATTCAAGATAATAAGATAAAACAGATCGATGACTAGAGATATGTAATGACATCCAGAGGACAATATGCTAAATCACATTATATTACTTACTTGGTTGCTTCGGTAACAGCAAGGAAATTCCATTTCTTATCATCACCATAGTAATGTTGTGCCACGACTTCGACTAACGTTTCTATATCCTTTAATGCAGATAAGCATAATGGATAAGGAAATGAATGAGGCTCAACAGAGCCTGTAATATTTTGGTTAGGAGCACTATCAATTATATGTTCATTGATAGCTGTGACGATTCCGAGAATGGTTGTCACTACATGAAATCATAGATATTTTCAGCAAGGTGCATGTGTCTATAATAACATAAAAATTAATTAAAACTATACTATAAGACAACCGCAGCTCGTTAAGTCTTGAAGACAATGTTGGTAAACTACTATACTAGAAGAGCGTAATATCAGTTGGAATTTTGCAAAAGGAATCTATGAAGGCACAAGGCTCAGCTACGTCTTTTGTTTTTCCTAGTTAGCATTTTGAAGATCAACATTAACATTACATATATACGTTGACAGAAGCTTTTATTTTGCAACAGCACATTCTTATATTCCTTTTCTTCCCATTTTGTGACCAACTGAAACTGACATCTATTACTACTAATTATAAAACTTAAGTTATTTGCCACTTGTTTAATCACTCAAAGAGCAATAGCGTGTCATAAGTTACACTAATTTTTAACTCAAAAGAAGTAGCCAAAAGTTACCAAAAATTCACAAAACCTGCTTCTGGTCCAATCTCTGATTCAGAAAACCGTTCCGGAAGAAGCCATGTCAATCCCTGTCCACATTTTCAATCAACAAATAAGATAACAAGTGGTCTGCAAACGCTGATTGATATACAACAATGTTTCAACAATGTCCTTCATAGATTGTTTAAACAGACAATAGCAATCACAATACAAAAAACTAGTTGTTTAATTTGTTTTAAAATTCAATTTTCAGTTGATACTCAAGCTACAAAACACCAAATTGTTAGACTCTGAAGAAAATGGAGAAATCTTGATTACCAACAAAAAAGTACAGCATAAGACAGCACTTAATGAAACGCTAAAACTATCAAACAACAAAATTCATAGCAAGGTGATAATTTTCCTCTGATTTTTCATTTTTGGGTTACTCTTGTGCAGTTATTGAAATTGCAACAAGTAATGACTAGCCATGAATCACCAACACTTCATATTGAAGTTGAATCGGACACCAACATATATATTCAAGTCACTTCTATTTCTTAAAATTATTTCTTAAGTCACTTCATTTTGAAATAGATATGACACTGGCTCATATACAACAATCTTTTAACAATGTCCTCCATGACAGACTTCAGACTTGTTTAAACAAACAATAACAATCACAGAAAACTGGTTGTTTATTTGTTTTAAGATTCCATTTTCAGTTGATATTCAAATTATAAAAAGCCAAATTGTTAGACTTTATGAAAGAAATTGCGGAATCGTGGTTATCAGCAAAAAACAATAAGATACCATTTAATGCAACAATAGCTAAAACTATCAAACCACAAAATTCATAGCAGAATCATCAGTTTCCTCTGATTTTTGGGTTACTCTGTGCATTTATAGATGTTGCAGCAGCCAACAAGTAATTACTAGCTATGAGGCAACAAAACTTTATATTGAAGTTGCACCAGACACCAGCATGATATATTCCATTCACTTCTATTTTCTTAAAATTATCATCTGTGACAATGTGTCAAAGTCATATCAGGGGTCGGGTGCCAATATTCAGATATGGACTCGATAGTCCTAGATAGGGGCGCCGCCTACAAGGGCGCCGCCTACACGTTCAAAACCATCAAGTCCGAACCTTTGGGCGGAATATTTGGTCGGAATATCCGGTTGGGAATAGAATAAACGGTTTCCCCTATTCCAAGTAACTTAAGGAGTAAGTTGCAGAAAAGGAGGCCTCAAAGGCTATAAATAACACCCTTGGGATTGCTACCAAGGCATGACCAAATCGCAGACCTAAACCCTAAATCGCTTAGCTTCCCCAAGCTGAGTATTCTTATTGTGCTTACTCCAAGTACAGACGAATTAGAGAAATCTTGATTACCAACAAAAAAGTAGAGCACAAGATAGCACTGAATGCAAAACAACTAAAACTATCAAACAACAAAATTCATAGCTGAATCACAATTTTCCTCAGTTTTTTCATTTTTGGGTTACTCTTGTGCAATTATTGAAATTGCAACAAGTAATGACTAGCCATGAATCATCAACACTTCATATTGAAGTTGCATCTGACACCAACATATATATTCACGTCACTTCTATTTCTTAAAATTATTATCCATATCTACGTGTCAATGTCATATCAGGTGTGGGGTGTCCATATAAAAGATGAAAAGTGATGTACAAATGCTCATATACAACAATCACAGAAAACTAGTTGTTTAATTTGTTTTAAGGTACCATTTTCAGTTCTCCTGCCTATGTTAAACCTTGATATGCATAGCCGGTACCAAGCCCCAAATAAAAGGAAAGGGTTGTGTTAGGTAGTCGACAACCAACTTAAAACTTAGTCGAATTTATATGTCATGGATTGTACCATTTTCAGTTTATATTCAAATTACAAAACACGAAATTGTCAGACTTCACAAAGGAAATAGCAAATCCGTGGTTATCAGCGAAAAATCCATCATAACATAGCACTTAATCCAACAATAGCCAAAACTATGAATCAACAAAATTCATAACAGAATCACCATTTTCCTATAACTGTTGTGCTATGAAGCACGGACACGGACATTGACACACTGACACCGTTAATAATTTGAGAAAATCACATAATTCAGTGCAATTATACGTGTCGGTGTCGCGTAGGACAAAACAAATGTCCGACATCGGGACACGCCTAATACAAAGAGTGTCCGGGCTTCATAGCTCATGTGTTACCCTTCTGCAGTTATAGATATTGCAACAAGCAAATAACTAAATAAGTAGCACCAACACTTTAGAATTAAGGTACAACAAAACACTGAGTACATTTAATCATTTCTACTTTCTTAAATTATTAATTATTATTAGTGTCTGCGTGTTGGTGATCGTGTTTGGTGTCTGTGTCGGTGCTTTATAGAGAATTGTAACAACTAACAGCACAAAAGCATGACCTTTCTTAAAAATTGGATATGACAGGTAAATTTAAACAACAAAATGATGAAATTGAATTAAACAAAATAATATTATTAATAAAAAACATAAACTTACATTGGCCAAAGACTCCAAAGAGTGAACATAATCTTTGTTCTGTCTGACCCATCTCTTATAAGCCTCCATAGCTTCAAAAACTCCAAAAATTATACAAAAACAAGACACAAAAACAACATAGACACAAAATTTGAAGGTATTGGAAGAGACCCAGTTGGTCAAGATGCAAACTTTCGATACAATTTGTGTGAATTGAAAATGGGTTTCAATCAGAAAAACATGGAACCCAGAGAACCAGACCTAATGAATGCTCGTGCCCTGTTTTTGATGAGAGGTGTTTGATATCTCAAGTAATGGACGGTTGTGATTCGGTGATGCCCTTTAAGATTTGGTAGTTAAACTTTTATGGCATGTTTCTTAAAAAAAAAAAACTTATATAGACATATTTTTTTTGTTTGATAATTTTTCCTCTTTATATTACATTTTATTTTTGTCCCTTAAAACGCGACTGATTTGTTTATTTAATTGAAATTGATAACGGAAGAATCAAAATTAAGATATTGAGAATGATACACTCTAATGAGTTTATGAACTACCAAAATTTAATTTGACTAAAATATTATATTTTGACTTAAATATTAATTTTGAAGGAACCATTTTTTTGTTGATAAAAATAACACTAACTACCTTTTTTTTATTTTTTTATTTTTTATGTATTTAACCATAATGTGCACAATAAATTCAAAGTAAATGTTAAAAATGATTTAATGAGCAAGGTAGTTAGTGTTATTTCATTTAATTCTTAGTTTACCTTTTGAGAACTTTTAAAAAATATAATATTTAAATTGATTTTTAGATCATTTTCTAAAATGACGGTTTTAAAATAGTCAAATATGCGACAGCAGCATGGTAGAATTTGCCAATATAGTGAGGGGCATGAAATAATAGTCAAAAAGAGAAACTAACGAGGGTTGTCTATGGCTAATCCATTTAACAAAAAATTACAAATACAAGATTAAAAACATTCACAATTGCTTGTAACATCATTCATTGTGGTCTAAGACAAGTTAAGCTAATTTCTGATGCTTTGATGAAGAAATAAATGCAGACATAGCAAAGTTAAATATAATTTTTCATTTCTTCTTATTTCTCTTGCATGAATCAAAATCATACAAATTCAAGTTACATCTTGCATATTGTTATGCAATTTGGACAAACTCATTGAGCAATTGTCTTTATTTTAAAATTGAACTGTTTACTTTGAATCAAAATCATTAGTAATATCATCAGAGGTAAATAATAAATTATCATTTCATCAAACAAGTCAAAAGTTTATCACATCAGCAAATCTTTGAATTTCTAATAACAATATGTTGATTTCAACTATCACATTCACTTCTAATTCTTAATATGCAAAACAAATTTAATCAAAGAGTTTCCTAGCTATAGAACATTGAAACATACCTTACCTACCTTTCCAATTTCTGCATTTATATTGCCTATTTAAGAGTATTATAGACCAAAAATTTATGCTTCACACCACATAAATCATTCGAGTATCATGTTTTTAAGGGTTGGAAGCGTGATAACTCGCTTTGTTTGAAGTATTTAGAGCTTGCTTATAAGAAAAGCGAGTAAAGCAGACCATATGACAAAAGTTACTTCACAATTCAACAAAGATTGCTTGGAGATTAGCCCGCGAATGCCTTCCTACACGGATGAAACTATTATTGCTCCGAGTAAACTGCATTCTCCGTCCAACACAGCAAAAATATTTGGCATATGATGATTAACTGCATCCTATATGTGCAGGTTTTTTCTAATGTTGCAGCATCTCGAGTCAGCAAGACGCGCATACTGGTGTATGTTCCTATGGAGGAGATGGGATAGCCGAAACCAGTCCCTGTGGAATGGAAATATTATATATACAGTGGCAAAAGTGGAAATATCATACTGGTGTATGCTTGAGAATGTGGTCGTATAGATTGATGCTAAACTTGTCGTTGATTTGTTTCGCAATCCTCAAACAGATAGATTCGAGTTCGGTTGTATATTCAGTTATGTCGTACTTTATTTTTTGATTACCAAAAGTCCATAGTTGAATTCTCTAGGGGGAAAGCAAATAGATGAACCTGTGCTTAAGCGAAGGCAGCTCTAGACTTGACTTGTCCTCAAGTTTTTCATCATATTCCAACCATATTTGACAAAATACTAATCAAAGCACAAACTATGCTACGGTTAAGGTAGAAAACAATACATCAAAAACCAGTCCAATGTACGGCATAAATACACAAGCGAAGCAATAATCCTATTATGTTAGCGATCCACACAGACGCTTAGGCACCAAGTCACATAATTTTGAACAAATCGCAAAATAGAAAATAGGCTATACATGACAGGAAGTGAGAAACTAATAAGCATAACAATTGCTGCAGCATTAGTAAATAAAATAGAGGTCATTCAATTCAATCAAAATAAAATAACATTAATACGATGGAAATAGATTCCAGAGCAATATGCAAATAAAAAGAGATTGAAGCATAGAAAAATTATAAATGTGTTTATTTCTCCAATACTTAACATTCCTCTTCGTCAAAACCATAAATCTAATAACAATGTTCATCAATCTCTTGGTTAAAAACTTTGAGATTAGACTACACAAACAATTAATTATTCATTCCTCCAAAAGAAAGAAGGTTTTCCTTATAAGTTATAATTTGCAACCTCCGTGGCTCTTCATTAACCAAAACTTCGTCAATCCTTTGGGTACTTAAATCAAAACATGCTAACTCTGTATCTTCTTTAATGTAGAAGATAACGCTCTTTATTCCTACTGCGATAGGACGTATAACGCCAGGTAAAGGTCCAGAAACAAAAAGTTTAGTCCACGATTCCTTAACACCAAGTTCACCCAAAACCCATATGTGCAAATAAGCAGTCTTGAGGACAGTACAGATGAAAGCAACAAACACATTTAATACCACCAAGTTTGTCGCCAACTTCCTCCGATTGAAATCATAGATAGAAGATACTCCCTCAAACGATGTCTCTTTGCTAAAGTCAAATGAAGGTAATTTTGTTGCAACAAATATCTCATTACTAAAGTCAAACGACCCCATATCATTATTTAGGTCCAACCAATGGCAAAATTCATTCAAGTTCACCTGACAGCGCTCATCCCAAGAAGTAGGCATAACATCACCGTTGAGTTTCCTCCAAGAATTACTTCTAAGACTATATATCTCCCAATAATTAGGGTCATACATATTTATTGGCACCCCCTCCCAAAACTCATCATCATCGTCAAAATCCACGTTCATATCCCAGAAAGGGCTATTGTTCTCTGGCAATAAAACCCAAGACCCTTCAAAAAATATGTGAAAGTTAACAAGTCGAATAATCTTATAGTCATCTCTTACACGATCATAACCAAATGAATAAGGTTGAGTATTAAACTCAATGCTCTTATATGGTCGATGGCTACAAGGAACGGTCTTAAATTCCCCGGTGGCTGGATTCCACAATACAATGGTCATGGGGTCAAGAAAGCCTTGAGAGAGACAAAGAATGCCATTAACACTAGCCGAACACCAACTGCGAATAAATGGACAACCCTCTCGTTGAAAATGAAGAGGAGGTGGCAACTCTAATCTGATTCAATTCTCAAAACTCTTATATGTTTTGATATGAAATTAGTGCGAAACAAGTTCATGAAATGAGGGTTTAGAAATAAAAGAGACCATGATTTCTTAGCACAGGTGAATCTTGTGAGAGATTTAAGAGGCAATTTGGAGAGTATAGAGAAAGCAATGTCATCGTGTATATGCGAGGGATTACTAACCTTCTTCTTATCAGTTGCAGCAGCCATGGATTGAAACTGACACAAAGAAACGCACTGAAGTGAGATATATTGCTCTGCTTGTTGGGTTGAGTCAAAGATGCAAACCATGGAATATATTTTCAATTATTTTTTCATTTTTGGAATATTTTCTCCGACAAAATTAATTAGTTTTCATTACCAATTAAATGTATTCTGGTACAAAGTTATTATAATAGATTTATGATTATTCAACGATCGAGCCATCGATTACCTAATTATGGAAAAGGATTCTCTCCTGAAATTTTCTCATAAGGGTCAATCTACTCCATTAAAGCCTATTTTTCACATTGACAGAAAATATTGTGATTGTCCTTTGTCTTCTTTACTATAAGAGGACTTGTTGTACATTTTTCTTTTACATAGTGGACCTTTGCTCGTGGTCGTCCATGGTTTTTACTTCTCATATTGAGGAGTTTTCCACGTAAATCTTGTGTGTTATTTCTCTTGTTATTTTTACATACTTCTCTTTAATTCTCAATTGCATCGATCTTGTGCTTCCGCATTGCGCTGATACCTTAACACTAGGATATTCCTTTGGGGTAAGAATGGGAATGGAACTTATATAATTTTTCCCTTCTTAGTAAGTTGGTGTGGATCTTCATCACGAGCGTGATAAACTTTGGGTTGAGGCCCTTACACGTAAATTTCTTCAACATCATTCCATTTGGTTTGTTAACACTTCTTCTAGAGTTTCAGTTATTTGAAAAGATATTTTGAAAGTTGTCGACAGAGAACTCATTCTTCTGGTTTAATTTGCTGATTGCACCGGATTAGGCCCGTTGTGCGATTTGGTTAATTTTGTGGATATCTCATTCTCAATTGCCTTCACAAGATGTTTGGGAGCACGAGT
>Ga0209282_1001702_pt1 | contig 12273 bp, 9 predicted proteins | sample Mtrugardesep15_FD_187529 | JGI IMG/M metagenome (GOLD analysis project Ga0209282, IMG submission 187529) | Root nodule microbial communities of legume samples collected from California, USA - M. trunc garden sep15 (SPAdes) (version 2) | ecosystem: Host-associated > Plants > Roots > Nodule...
TAGCTTCTGGCTTCTACAATTAACTGTAACCTTAAATTTATTGTTAATTCCACTTTAAAATAAATAGGCTTCTACAATTGATTTTAACCTTAAATTTATTGCCAAATTCACTTTCACATTAATACATCCAAACATAAATAAATCACTTTTATCTTGAATCAATTTTATAAAATGAATTTTTGCCACCGCAGAACCAAACACACTTTAATACTTCAAAAAGGACTCACCACTGTGTCCATATTTATTTGGGTGTGGGTGGGGGGATTCTCATGTATAATTGAAGCAAATATTTTGAATCACAGTTCCATTGCGAGGGTTGATATCGATGACATTTGCAGTAAAATATGACCGATATGGCCACAATTGCATCATGATGAGGTTGCAGCCATAATTTGAGGCCGCAAAGTTGTTTTTTGAGGCCTTGCTTGTACCATATTGTAATTGTAACTGAATGGAGCTTTCAGTCCACTTTACTATCTAATTCTGAACTATATTTGATGTTTTTATCAGAGATTGGATCTTAGGGGACACAGAGTTCGCAGTCTCACTGCCAGTGGATTAAACTTATCCTCAAACTTGGAGGTAAGCGTGTCTTCTGTTCAGCATATTGTTTTAGATAAGCTGTTCAAAGTTGTTTTTGGCAATTCTTAGATGAAATTTAATTTATAGTAGGCAATGACCTCATTTTATTTACTAACTCCTTTAACAGATGAGCATGAGTAAATTTATATCAAAGTATCCTTTATTTGTTGCTCTACTCATTCTCAAGAAAACATAAGTTAGCTACCATTTTCGTTTGCTATTTATTTTTATTTTAAGGAAAGAAAATGTTTGCTATGGTTGAGCACACCCAGTAGCATGTGTCGAAAAATTGTTGGAAAATATTTTCACGTGCTAGAGAGACAGTTGTGAGTAAAGTGCATCTCTTGCTTGGTGCTCACATTTGTATTACTCATATTTTTGTGAATGGCTAGATTGGTCTAGGCTCACGTTTGTATTACTCGTAATATTTCCTAAATGGGCTGAGACACATTGTCAAGTTTCCTCTTTGTGAAATACCATGGCAAGACAAGTGAGCTCAATGATGTGGATTTAATTGCTATTGACTCTGTCAATGGCTTTAGTTTATGTTGTTTAAGATTATGAAATAAAAACATCTTATTTGCCTGCATTTATTCCAACGACTGCATAATGTATATAGGAGGGAGTATCAAGTTGTACTTTAAATTTTAATGTAGCATAGTTATTTTGTATTTTGAGGATTTTCAAAGCATTTAACTTATGATTCTAATTGGCAGTTTGTCTATCTCCGAGACAATCTCTTGTCTACATTGGAAGGAGTAGAAGTATTGACAAGAGTGAAGGTTTTATACATAATTTATGTTTGGTTATTATGTTTGAATATTTTCAAATGAACTCTTCACTAACTAATTGAAAGAAACCTTTTAATTTATCAGGTTCTTGATTTGAGTTTTAATGATTTTAAAGGGCCTGGGTTTGAGCCTCTCGAAAGTTGCAAAGTACTGCAGGTATATACATATTCTTGTCGGTGCACTTGCTTTTGCCTTATGAATACAATAATATGTAATATTAACAATGATATTATGAAATTCATAACTTTAATGTAGCAACTCTATCTTGCTGGAAACCAAATCACATCATTGGCAAGTCTCCCACAACTTCCTAATTTGGAGGCAAGCTTTAAAAAAACCTTGTCTTTTTTCTGATTTTTTATTCAAATTTTTGTCTTCAACTTAAGTTTTCATAAAACATTTGTATTTTTTATGTTTCATTTTTGCAGTTCCTTTCAGTAGCTCAAAATAAGTTGAAATCTCTCACTATGGCAAGTCAACCTCGACTCCAGGTTGTTTTTTTTGTATCAAGTATTGACCATATAACATGTGCTTTATTTAACTCTTTATTGAATAACAAACAAGTAATGCGATGCAGGTCTTAGCTGCCAGCAAAAACAGAATTTCTACACTTAAGGGTTTTCCATACTTACCAGTTCTTGAGGTTAGCCTGATATCATTTTTATTTGGCATAACATAACCCAGAACAGTTGATCACATGTAAATTTTTTATCGGAGTAGACTTTTTTGATGGATATAGTTAATCATTTTGTGTTATTGTCTGATGAAACTTCCGAGCCTTGGAGACGTCTAGTTATCTCTTTAAGAAATATAGAAAAGTGTTGTATATTAGTGATTTCAAAATGCTATAGTCTTTGTTTTAATTTTGTAGTTCAATTGTAATGAATTTATGGTTTTTGAGAAAATCAGTAAGGAAATTGTATGGGTTGCCATGTGATTTTTGGTTCTACCTATCTTTATCATATTTATAGATAATTTTGAACTTCCATCCTTCCCGGTGCATCTTGATTATTGGTGGGTGTTAGCATGATGAGCTAGCAGTAATTGTAGTCATGATTGTAGCCACTCTCCTTTGATTGTACACGAATTTGTTTCAATATAGAATTTTGTTTTCTACTATTTAGGAAATTATATCAGTTCCTCCTCTAAACTGAAGGACGTACTTCAGAGAGAAAAGTGCATAATTGAACCATTGATTAGAAAAACAACATAGTGAATTTCAACGTCAACCACTTCTTTGTTTTATATATAATATACGCACCATTACCACAATATTATCCTTTGGTTTTCCAATCAACGACCATGATACTGCGATTTTCTCTCTTAAGTGTTCCACTGACTTGAAAGTAGCCAAATTATATACCTGGTAGACAGACCGAGTGTTTATCTTGCTAAGTGTCCCCAATTTATGTTGTTTTCAATGATTTATTTTAATGTAGCATTTGCGATTGGAGGAGAACCCTATACTGAAGATGCTACATTTGGAAGCAGCCTCAATATTGCTAGTTGGGCCTACTTTAAAAAAATTTAATGATAGAGGTATGGGTCATCAGTTGTTAGCCTTTGGCTTGTTAAAATGTTGGTAAAACTGATAGAAGAATACATTATAATTTTAACTATACTAGTTATTGTTTAAAGAGTACTCGAACATGTTTTCTTTGAGTGATTTGTATTGGCATCTTCAAATTCTTATGTTCATATGCATTAAAATAGTTCATTGAATATGAAAAAGTTTTGTAGATCTTGCTCGCGAGGAAATGGCAATAGCAAAGCGATACCCTGCACATACAGCTTTGTGCATTAGAGATGGTTGGGAGTTTGGTCGCCCTGAGCATGCTGCAGAGTCAACTTTTCGCTTTCTAGCTGAGAAATGGAAGGATCATATTCCACCTGATTTTTTTCTCAAAGAAGCCTCAATAGATAAACCTTTGGAAGAAGATGTGTGCCACAGTCACTTCACATTTGTTCATGATGGTGCAATGAGCACAGACCCACCGTTAGTCTTAAAATATCAATGGTTCTGTGGTGATGTAACACTTTCAAATTTTGTCCCCATTCCAGATGCCACCGATGAGGTATTTTAGTTGATTATTTGATTTTCATTACTTCAAATTTGTTTGTTAGTATATTTGATAAATTATTGATGTTTATTATACTGTATTGTTTTCAGTTTTACCTGCCAAAACATAATCAGATTGGAAAAGTTCTGAAAGTGGAATGTACTCCCTTTGTAGGAAAGACAGAATATCCTTCTATATTTGCCATCTCTTCTCGTGTTAAACCAGGTAGGCTTGCCTTGTTCATTATAGATGAACAGCTAAATTTTTTTGAGATCTTAAACTTGAAAGGAATTTTACTAAATATAATTTTTGTTAATAGATGATACAACTACCGTTTTCAATTATGGACCACTTCTATTAAATGCTAGTCTAGAATCAGGCATTAATAGAAACAAATCACATATAATTTATGCAACAGTGCGTTCCCTTTAATATAGTAAATGGGTATCTATTTTTCATAGTTTGCTAGTAAGATCTATGAGGAGCCTCTCAGTTAACATGTCTGCTACCATATCTCAAAATGTAGTTATCAGTTCCTGAAAGAACATATGCCCTATGCTTGCGTATCTCAAGATTTTTTTTCCATGTTAAATCTGATTTTTTACAACATTAAAGGCTGGCTTATGATTAACTAATTAACTTTATATGAGGTTTGTACGTCATCCAGAGATCTTGTGGAATGATTTTTATCCAAAGTAGTGCACAAACTCCTTGTGCATAGTTCAAAATTTTGCCTCTTTGCTTGACTCTGTAATTGCATTTAGTTTCTCACTTCTCCATATTACTAGTTTACCACATGCAATATTGTGAGGTAGATCTATTAACGATCATTCATGTATTTCCTCCAGTTTTTGAAAGTTAGTCCTTTTAAGTGTAACTTAAGGTACAATAGAATCCTATTCACTTCCTTTTGTTGTCTCATTTGTGAGTCATACACGAGTTGAGTCATTGACTTACTGGCATGTTATGTTTGGTCTAGTATTATTTAAATATATGAATTTCCCAATAATCTCTTTTACTGAGCGTTCTACACTATTGGGCTTCTATCTCATAGATATAGGTCTGTTATTGTTAGTTAAGAGGATAGTAGTTAGTCAATTGTCAGTAACTGTTAGTTAAGAGGTTAGTTAATTATTAGGATGGATTAGTTAGAAGTAACAAATAAGACATGTTGCCTATAAATAGAAAGGAGGGACTAGAGAATCAGTTTCTTGTTAATTTAGTGATTTACGGTCTTTTGACATTGGGAGGTGGGAAGACACTCGAAGAACTGCTGCCTGCCGCCGTTGCTTTGTGTTAGAAGGCAATTATGTGTTTCTGATCAATATTCACCTTTGAATTGATTATCATTAAATGATCTGCCTACTCTCTGATTCTGACTGGTTAAAGAAAAAGGGTGTGTCTTACCTGTCTTCTACTCCATCCGGTCCTTATTATTATAAGAAAAACCAAAAAACATTAAAACCAATGCAATCATTAATTATTGTAACTTTTTGAATATTTTTACAAATATACGCTTATCGAAAATTGTGAAACTTTAAATACTCTCTAATATTAAAAAGACATATATTAAATGAGGGGCAGAAAAGTCTTTTAAGTATAACTACACCTTAAAAGTTGTGACAATTTCTTATAAATAGTACCATTTTTTTTTTTATATCTTATATAATAAGGACTGGAGGGAGTATTGTTTATACTGTATATTAATTAATGGCTTATAATTTCTTAATGCTTACAAAATTCATGTATTGCAAATGATATACACTTCTATTTTTCAAAAGGGAGTGGAATTCCAAAGGTTGTAAGCCTTGAAGTCCACGGGGAACTACTAGAAGGGAGTATCATCCGGGGTTGTGCTAAAGTTGCGTGGTGTGGTGGGACTCCAGGAAAAGGTGTTGCTAGGTGAGATGACATTCCTTATGCTTGTATGTGATGTTTTGCATTATGTATATATGTCCAAATTATAATGCAACCATGCCATCTGTTTGTGTCCTTGCTTGCTTTAGTTGGCTGCGGAGGAAGTGGAACAGTAGTCCGGTGGTAATTGTTGGGGCAGAAAATGATGAGTATCAGCCAACCATTGATGATGTCGGTTCCAGTTTAGTTTTCATGTACACACCAGTAACAGAAGAGGGTGCCAAAGGAGAACCTCAATATAAATATACAGATTTTGTGAGAGCGGGTAATGATTGAAATTTGTCCATTTTTATATATAATTTTTTCCTAGCTCTGATTAAAATGGTTGATAACATTTGCAGAATACTAATCTAGTTTCATCAGCATGTTTAACACTTGTTAGATTATAATGTCAACAATACAACAGCACTAATTATGAAATTTCTGTGTTAGTGAGTTACTTAGCTTTCAGTTTGCCATTGATTTGCTTAATTAACTCCTTGATTGATTTGATTGTAGTCATACTTGGATAGGAGATAATTATGCAGCTTAGTGACACCCTAGTTCTTCCTAATCGTTGTTGTTAAAAACGCAATCAGAATTGTGAAAACCCATAATTTTGCGATTTTGCTCTGCCTTACTGATCTGGATCCTGAGTAGAATCCTGAATTATGCAAAATCTCTTCGAAATCGCATGGAATCGTGAAAACCGAGTAAAATCGTGCAATTTAGTGGTTCTTCTGATTCTGGGTAAATTATTTTTTGGGTGATTTCTGTCTAGATATACCCTTACGTACACTACCGAGCATCTCATACTAAACGTGGGACTTGGACACTCATAATACCCAAGTCACTTTTACTCATGATTTTTATTTTTGACTTTTTGATTACCTTAGTGGGTGTTTTGTAATTTTTTTATAAACCATTATGCCATTTTCCATTTTTTTTTTAGTTTTTTAAATTAGAAAAGAATAAACCTGATAGATTCAACTGAGCCAACCTGTTCTTCATTATATTGGTTTAGTTTTTGTTGTGCCGAAAAATTCGAAGTCGAACCGAACATTTTTTATTGGTTTAGTTTCCCCTTTGACAAAAACCAAACAAAACCAACTCGTTACAACCTTCTTGCAAAACTGGCTTGTTAGATGAGAATTATCTAGGCCTTCATAGTTTCCTTTGATAGCTTAGGTTGATTGATTTTATTCTGACATGACGGAATCACCTTTCTCCTTTATCTCTTGTATATATACCTGTGAATCCGTTGCGAATGATTAAGTGAATTATTCAGATTCAAATGATTTAATTGCTCATAGTCTTTGAATTGGCTTATTTGGAAGATTGATGTTGTTAATAAGGGATTAGTTATATCATTCATTGGTAAATAACTTCCCTTTTTCTGTTAGCTATATATAATTGTAATCATGTCTAGTTCTCAGCAGTTTCATTTTTTTTATTCATATGACAGCTCCCCCTTCAGTCAGTAACGTTCGAATAGTTGGAGATGCTGTTGAAGGAATCACCATTAAAGGAGTTGGTGATTATTTTGGTGGACGGGAAGGACCTAGCAAGTTTGAATGGTTACGGAAGAACAGGGACACCGGGTCAGTATTCTCTTCATCATGATTTACTGAAGGGCATGGAAGTATTTATATAACAAATAAAGCCTCATATTCTTGTCTTTGATTTGCATTTCCACAAATTGGAAAGTGAATTGTTGCATTCATCTTGATGCTTTAGGGATAGTTAACATCTAACTTTTACTAAATTTTCACTCTTTTCTTGTCCCCTTATTTTTTTTTTCTCTAAGCTCTTCTGTCTTGACTATGATAAATTTATGCAGAGACTTTATGTTAGTGTCAGCCGGTACATCTGAATATACCTTGACCAAAGAAGATGTTGGTTGTTGTTTGACTTTTGTTTACATACCAATTAATTTTGAAGGTATGGTATCTGGACTAGACACAATCAACATATCTTTTCTATTTAATTGTCATGTATTTCTATAAAATCGTCACTGGTTTCTCTTTCAGGTCAGGAAGGAAAATCACTGTTAGCGGTGTCTCCTGTTGTAAAACAAGGTATCTTACTGATTATTAACAATGCCTCCTGTAATTGGGTACTTCTCTTTTGTGTCATTTCCATTATACTATGCTTTTAAGGAGTGTTGGTTTCTAGTCATGTAAGTTCATTTTTGCGAACAACTTTTCCTTGGAATATAATGATGAGAATCTTATTCCCTTGTATATTTTGAAAAAAAGTGTTTGGTCAACATTTATAGCATTTTGCTCTTAATTCATAAGACAAAAGTATTTACTGTGTTGCTTACCTAATTAGGTGTGCGAGTTATGTTCTTTCCCGTTATATTTTTTTTTCTTCCTTTTTCCGGGTGCTCTTTCCCATTCTTCTGTTAACATGATGAATTGTTTGTTGGGGATGATTTTAATAAATAATTTTTTTGCTAATATATACTGGCAATTGGCATGTGATTATTATGATTCTTCTCAATTTCAGCCCCGCCAAAAGTAACAAATGTCAAAATAATTGGCGATGTACGAGAGAATGGAAAAGTCACGGCGACTGGTATTGTAACTGGAGGAACCGAAGGATCTAGCAGAGTTCAGTGGTACAAAACATATTCATCAACATTGGACGAAAGCAATCTTGAAGCACTAAGTACTTCTAAAGTTGCTAAAGTAGGTGGTCTGTTCTTTTGGCCGTTAGAGTTTGGCCTGTTTCCCATTGAACTGCACAATTATTTTTCCATGTCAAGGGCACAATTTTATCCTCAATGCACTAACTTCCATTTTATTGTTTTGTTTTGACCCGGTCAGGCTTTCCGCATTCCTCTTGGAGCTGTTGGTTGTTACATTGTTGCAAAATATACACCGATGTCTCCTGATGGTGATTCTGGTGAATCAACATTTGCAATATCTGATAGAGCAGTTGAGAGTAGGTTTACTTGTCTCTTTGTACTCCCCTTTGTTCTTTTTATTATCTCATATATAACCAAGTATATAAACACACAATTTACTCATGTGTTTGAGTTGGTGTTGGGAGAGGTCTCAAACACTTTTGAGTTCACATGAAATATTTGTTGCATTGACATTGGATGTGCTTTGGAGTGTGGGCCAATGCTAAACCAAACATATCATATATTAACTGATTCCTTGAAGTATCAAAATAATTTTTTCTCAAAATCAAAATCTATCGGGAGTTTGATATAAAAACTCTGCATCTCTTTTGCAGCTCTTCCCCCCAGCTTGAATTTCTTATCAATCATTGGAGATTACAGTGAGGATGGAATATTGACCGCTTCTTATGGATATGTTGGAGGCCATGAAGGAAAAAGCATATACGATTGGTATATCCACGAGGTATGCACTAGCATTAAAGTTCCACAAAATATGTTTAATTTATTTTATAAATGTTTTGGGAGCCTAATCCCTACCATGTGTTTGTTGATTGGTGGGTAAATTTATCTATTTTAAGTTTTGATTTTCACTTCTTGATACATGCTAGACAGTGGAAGTGGGTGGAAAGATAGGCTCATTTAGATTTTCAGTGTCATGTTGTGATTTCATATCTCTTGTTAGAAAGGCTGTTTGAGCATATTCAATGGAAAATGCTTTTGCTTAGGCCAAGGTAGTCAGAACCGGACCGGACCGGCCGGTTCAACCGGACACCAATCCGGTCCGAACGCACTTGAAAACCGGCCTTCTAAGTAACGGCAGAAAAACCGCAAAACTGGAGTAAAACCGGGAAACCGGAACAAAACCGGCCGGTTGCCGGTTGTCTCCAGTCTGAAAAAGAAAAAACCGGAGATGAAGTTTTTGTTACCAGATCTAAATCTCGGTGAAAAATATATAATCGATCTTGAATAAGAAACATAAGTAAAGAAGAAAGAAATGGATCAAGACAAAAGAAAAAGAAAGCAATCAACAATTGTACATGCAGTTGAAGAGAAAATAAAACGTAGAAGAGAGGATGAAGTGAAAGAAGATGCTGCCAAATGAGAGCTAATGTTTAGTGGCGGCTGCCAAATGCTAAGTGTTATTTCTGTACAATAATTTTAGGGTTTCATGAAAATTTGGGCTTGTAAGAAAAGCCCATGTTGAATTGTTATTAATATTACTATAAAACATAAAAAAAGAGGTGTATGGTCATTAGTTTTTTTAAACAAAATCTCTAACAATCAAGCCAAGTCAAGAAACAAGTTATTTTTTTTTTTAAAAATTGCTATCTTACGTGATACTCCGGTTCAAAAAAAGTCTCCCTAACATAAATGCTTTCACTCAATAATACGTAAGCATTATTGAGTTCGGGAGACTTTTTTTGTTTTCTTCATTACGTAATATGTTAGGGAGACTTTTTTATAACATAAATGTTATAAAAAATTATTAAAGAATAATATTTTTATATATCCGGTTCAACCCCGGTCGAACCTTTAAACCTCGAACCCATGTATACACCGGTTTAATGTCCGGTCCGGTTTTAATTACCTTGGCTTAGGCATGTTTTAGTTCTTGTAAAGTGAGGAAAAGCACAATGGCAGTCATAATGAATTAAGATGGAAAACTTTGAAATGTATGAAACTGATTATAGATTGCCATACCTGTGGCGAATGTTTGTTGTGTGCTGCCTGTGTAGACCGTGCATTCCACTATGCCAGTTTAATAAGGCAAACATTGGCAGTGTGTACTGGATATGTTTATTTGTATACTGTCTTTCATGGCTTTTTTTATTTTGGTCAGGGAGCTGTTACTTATGTCAAATAATTGATTTTTTTTTATTATTGAGTGAAAGCATTTATGTTAGGGAGACTTTTTTTGTTTTCTTCATTACTAAATATATTTTGGCCTACTTGAAACATATATAAAAAGCAGCATTCCTACCCATGAAAATTGTCCTTCAGATAGAAAACTTATGTTCTAAAATATCTTCTAAATTTCCAGGTTGAAGGTGATTTTGGTTCTCCGATACCGGGGGTTTCTGGACTTCTGCAGTATCACATTAGCAAAGAAGTTATTGGAAAATTCATCTCATTCCACTGTACTCCAGTACGTGATGATGGTGTTGTGGGTGACAAAAGAATTTGCATGGGCCAGGAGCGCATTCGCCCTGGTAATACCTTTATGAGTCATATGTGGCAAAATTTGAATAAAAATTTGTCTTTTTTCTTTATTGTTTTGTATAAAATGGAATTTATGTTAATAACATGTAAGCTGGAAATTTATGATGTGAGAAGTATATATTTTTCAGATAAAAAAAGTTATAAAAATGGAGAATCAAGAAGCTTCCAAAAACTACAAAGAAAATGAAGTTCAATAAACTATCCAGCTTTAAAAAGAAGTTCATTACTGTTGGCTGTTATGCACTTCAGTGAGAATTTTGATTAGCTGCAATTTAGTTGATGATCACTTTGTAATTAGTATTTTACATGATATAAATACACATTTGTGTTGACCGTTTAATCGCAGTTTTCCCGCACACTTGCAAATTGTAAATAAGTTACCAACAATTATACAAGCCCACCAAAAGATCTGATCCACACTGAATCGCTAACAATAAACATGCATTTTTTTTCCTTCTTTTCTTCCAATCATGCAATTTATTCCATTTGCTTTATCTGTGATCATCCTGTATTTTTTGTATTGTGTTCTTATGGTGGAGTTGTTTTATGGTGATAGGAAGCCCAAGATTGCTTTCTTTACACATAGTTGGCAATGCGGTTGAAGGAACAATGCTAAGAATTGAAAAAACGTATTGGGGTGGTGAAGAGGGAGATTCAGTTTACCGCTGGCTCAGGGTACTTTTTCTTTGAACCTTCTGTGCTGTAAAGTCATTGTTTGGAACTCCTATTTTGATTTGAAACGGCATTGGTCTATTTTGTTTGAGAAAACATTTTCTTTTCATATCCGATTTTTACTTTTAATTATAAAACTCCCACTTAATCTTCAACATTTGTACAGAAATTTTTAAAAAAAATATATTTTCGTTGTTTCCTACCCAACTGTTGAACATTTTGGTTGAGCTTAACTTGACCTCAAACTGGCTGATAAGGTGAGGGTTTCCCCTCACTTATAACCATTATTCGAGCCATACCACTATCCATTGTGTGACTCTGAACACCCTATCTTTTCCAAGACTTGACATTTACAGCGTGATTCGAGTGTCCTAATGGCACGATAAGAAGTGGCCTAGTGGATCAACGATAGGCTATGATATTGTAAATATGTATTTTACAGTAAAATCATATATGTAGTTACGAGTTTGTTGTATTTATTTAGTTCTTGATTAGCATTTATTAAGACCAGTCTATATATTTAAATTAATTAAAGCTTGTTCAAAGTGATCCAAGTGCACCTCAAGAAAGCATTAACGAGAGTGACAATACCTCTGAATTCTAAAATAGAGGACACTTGACTAGGGTACCAAATATCAGAATGGACAATATAAAAGTGAGAGATTACTCTTTTATTGACACTAGTAGGAAAAAACACTCATTTGCTAAGCCGACAAAACTCAGTATCCCAGGACTTCAAATGTGAAAGATGAGGAACCGGCACTTTAACTTATCCAAACTTGGATGACCCAAACGAAGATGAATAACATCTAGCGATACAGAAACAATACATACAGTGGATGAAGGAGGTTGGATGTGATAGATGATACCCCATGATTCAGATCTTTTTCTAATTGTCTTTCCCATACTCTTGTTCTGTATAAATAGTCAGAAGTAAACGTTGTAGAACAGTTGAGAGAGACGGTAGGTTGTTTAATTGGGATCAAATTAAAGAAGTGACCAGAACAAATAAGACATCATTTCGAAACAAGGATTGTAAAAGGTGTAGCTTGACCAATACCAGTAGTCTGTTCTTAGAATAATTAGAAAGGGTAACGTGGTGCGGTGTTTTAGGATATGATATATTAAGAATGAAAGAGGG
>Ga0209282_1001703_pt1 | contig 12270 bp, 7 predicted proteins | sample Mtrugardesep15_FD_187529 | JGI IMG/M metagenome (GOLD analysis project Ga0209282, IMG submission 187529) | Root nodule microbial communities of legume samples collected from California, USA - M. trunc garden sep15 (SPAdes) (version 2) | ecosystem: Host-associated > Plants > Roots > Nodule...
AAAAAAAAATATTTGTTTGTTATGAGAGAAAGATAACACATTAAATTTAATGAAAAGAGAAAATGTGTGCAAAAAATTGAAATTTATTTGTGGAAATCGTATAATAGAGAGAAACTAAAGCTAAAAAAACCAACTTTCTTAATTGGGTGTTACTACTATAAGAAAATTGTTGTTGACACATCTTGTTATGCTGAGAAACACGAGTAAAATACCGAAATACCCTCTCGGTAGTTAACTGTCGAGGAAATATGAAACCGGCTGCAATTAACTACCGAGAAAATCCTTGGCACTTAACTACCGAGGAAAAACCTCGGCAGTTAACTAATATGTTGAAGGTCTCTTAAGTCTAACGTCTTTATGAAAGTGCAGCAAAGCTTACTTGAGATTCAAGCAATCAAGAATGGGAGAGGTTTAAGAGAAATTGAGAGAGAAAAGAGAGAGATACAAGTTGGATTGTAATTCTATATTCATTAATTAATGAAAATGCGAACATTACAATCAATTATACCACTCATGTGCAACTAACTTGCAAAAACAAATGAACTGCCTAACTGACTAACTATCATGGGTCGACACAAAATAAGATGGATCATTCCATGTTACGAAATTCTTATCGTTTACAAGTTTTAGATTTACTTCAGCTGGAGTAGAAGTAGGAGTGCAACTCATCATATTGAGTCTCTTCAACATACCTGCATACCTTTGGAAGTTTCAGTGGACTCCATTCCAAGGAAATAGGTTAGCTTCCCAAAATCAGTCATATAAAATTATTTCATCATTTGTTTTTAGAATTCTTCAATCTCTGTTAGACTACTTCCTGTGACCACCAAGTCATCAACATATAACATATTAGCACAAGTTCCATAACTATGCTACTTCTCACATACACACCATACTCAACTTTGCATTTGACAAACTTTTGTTGAACCAATTCATCAAGTTGACCATTTAAGAATGTTGGTTTTACATCTTAATGGTATAAGGGCCAGTTTCTTCCACAAGTTATTGCTTCGAGAAATCTCACAGTATCGTATCTTGCCATAGGTGCATAGATTTCTAAGTAGATAAGGTCATCTTTCTGCATAAAACCTCTAGCAACTAATCTTGCTTTATGCTTCGCAATCTTTCCATTCGGATTCAATTTCAACCTGAAAACTACTAATATTGCTTTATGCTTCGCAATCTCTCCATTTGGATTCAGTTTTAACTTGAAAACCCATTTCACATAGCTTTCTTATTTACTAGAAGTTTGGTGACCTCCCATGTCTTGTTTCTTCTGATAGCTTCTAACTCTTCAGTCATTCATTTTTCCAAAATTTATCATTTATTGTAGTCTTTTTTTTATAAAGCTAAAAATTCAATAAATATTGTCAGGTGCAGCCTGAACCTCATACAGAAAGTATCAGAAACAAAACAAAAAGAAACAAATCCAACAAAAAGAAGCAAACCCTCCTAAAACAGCAAGGAGGGAAGAAAAACAGCTAAAGCATAGAAAATCTAGTAAAGACAATTCCACTAAAATTTCAAAGGATGCACTTCATACTTGGTCCTTAAGGCGAACACTCGTCTTCTTATGTCTAGTTGAAACTCTGACAGAACTGTTACCATCTAAGGTTTTAGCAGCTTTCTTCCAGCCTTTCCTACCTGGTTTAATAAAACCATCTTCATGAGAATGTTGCAGAAGGTACTAGTCAGCTTCCTTCAAATTGGTTGGGGTACCAGTTGTGTCTATATCATGCTCCAATGAGCTTTGACAGTTGCTCTTGTGAGCCTCATGGTCAGTATCAGGTTCCAGTGTGCCATCAGTAGTATCAGTGTCCTCATCCCCCCAATACTTACTCAAGATTTTACCATCTTTCGAACATGCAGTAGACAAATTCTTAGGGCCAGCAGTGAAGTTAACATTTCTCTTATCTTGCCCTAAAATCTCATCATTAGTAGTGATGGGGAAAATGATAGGCTGCAGTGTCAAATTATCATGAAAAAAAGGATCCCTAGCATCACCAAGTGACACAGCAGTAGCAGTAATGGGGAAAGTCCGCCTCCCATTAACAGGGTCCAACACATGATTACCTGAACTCAAAGCAGCAGGTTGAGAGTTCCCCTTTACCAATTTACAAGGGTTCTCTAGGTTTGTGCTATGAGTCAAGTCAATCATCCCTAGGGAGACATCCTCCACATCTAGATTTCTATCAAATTGCTTATCCAATGCAATGGGAGTAAATTCCTTCTCACTTGATATAGCTTGCCCTGTGACATGCTCCACCTGCTCAGAACCAGTTTTTTAACAACTCAGAGGAGTTGTGAAGCTTGAGATTATCTCCATTAGGTTTGTGTTGAACAATAGCAGGGTGCTCTATGTTATGAGCTCCAGATTCATTCTTATCTTGAGGTGAACATTCCCCTTCTTCAAAATCATCAGCTGAATCAAATGTTTCTTCATGGAGCTCAGTGTTAGCAGTTATGGTTACAGGTTTAAAGCCAGTAGCTGGTGTCTTGACAACAGCAGTTTCAGCAACCACTTTGTTAACATGCATAACCTTGGCCTGAATTTTGTGAGATACCTTGTTAACCTGCTTCTGGACATTGACATCTGCATTTATTTTGGAGCATGATTGAACACTATAGCCTATGGTTTTGCAGTGGGCAAAAAATAGAGGGTGTTTTTCATATTGAACCATTATGGTCAAAGCATGACCTTCTGTTTCAATTATAATAGATTCAAACAATTTCTCAGCAAAATTAACATCAATCAGAATTCTAGCAAAGAGGCCAAAGCGCTTGTGTTGAGATGCCTCATCAATGGTGAGAGGTGATCCTAGACCAGAGGCAATCTCAAACAGAGTTTGCTTGCCCCAGTATTCTTGTGGCAACTGCATCAACCTGACCCAAACCTGAGCATGTGTCTGTGCTTGTGCATTGGGATCAAAATCTTTGGTCCAACTATAGAATCTCAAAAATCCAGGTTTCAAGTTAACTACACCAAGAGCCCAAATCTGGCTCAAGTCTTCAATTGAATTAAAATGGAATTCGAAAAAACCCTTACCAAGGGGAACCAGGCTTCAATTGCTCAGTTGAGGCCATAGATTGTTGAGCTTAGTCTTCAGAGCTTGTGTGGTGAGAGGAGAGTCCCCTTTGTGCAATGTTAAACAGCCATGGAGGTTGAATACGCAAGCGGCCAAACCTGATTCGCATGCAGCTTGTGAGATCTTGATTCGAACTGAATTTCCAATAATCACCTTCGGAGGAAGCTTAGCCAGAAAACCGTCATCGTTGGGAGCACCCGAGGAAGAACCAGAGAGAACTTGGGCAAAGGATTTCCCAATTTCTGGCTATTTCGCCTTCGTTGTTGCTGGAGCATCCATAGAAGCCATAAAAGGCCATGGACAAACCATGGTTGACGGTGAAATGGAATCACAGAGTTTCGTCGGAGAAGAGGAGACGAAGGTGAGAACGGCCTGGAACGAGGCAGAGAAGAAGAGAGTCTAAGTGGAATTGAACAATAGCCGAGTAAAGGGGAAGAACGCCGGTGAAAACGGTGGAGAAAAGCCTGCAAAATCTATGCCGGATAAAATACTTTGAGATCAAAGTTTTGAACAAGTAATAAATGCAACCATTTGAGTTGTAACATCATAAATTTTGATGTCTTTGAAACCACAATGCAACTCCTCTCAATATTGTAGTCTCATATTTAATATGTTTAGAATCAGCTAACAATGCAAAATGACAAAATCTCCTCTCAATTTTGCTAGTAATTACATGTGTTCATATCCATACCCGTAATGCAAGTTTTTACCTACCTATTGTGGGTACTTATTGAATATGAGTCTAACCGTCATCCTTATGTAAGATACTTCAAACTACCATCTAATAGTGATCTTTATCTTGTGTAGCAAATATTAGATTGTGTTTGCTACGCGAACTCGAATGATCAAGATTTTGATCACATTGAGGTTTCAAAAGAAAGAAGATTTTCCTTAGAGAGAAGTCATAAATCATAAATAAGCTAGATATAAACCTGCCTGTTGCGCATGTCCTTACATAAGTAATTTGACATTTAAAAATTATGAAATGCTTTATAACAAATTAGTTTGTCCATATCCAAAACCATTGGTACTCTATCAACGTAGGAGGCAGAGACTGCGTTTTTTAGAGGCTGAGAGATAAAGCATAACATAATGAATTTGGAGTCATTCTGCCAGGTTAGTGTCATCAAGAGCAAGTAAATCTTGTTGTTCAATCTATAGGTAGATCATCAATAGTTTATGCTAATCATTATGCATCTTGTACCATATCACACATTGTATTAAATTATCCCTTATACACGTTACACTTAACATTAGATACATTAAAATATCAATACAAGTAAATTTCATTCGAATGAAATACATTAAATTCATTATCCCATATCTCAGACAAATATGTATATTATATAAAGAGAGAATACATAGTTTTGGACTGACCTTTTCAATTATGATTATACCATAAAACAAATTTGACTATAAGAATACTATTTTGTTTTGTCGGTGTCATTTAAAAAGATAAAAATTTATATTATATTTTTTTATATTGTTGGTATCATTGAAAAAGATAAACATAGTTTGTTACAATAGAAAATTGCAAAATATTTAGGCTTAATAGCAGTTTGCACCGCCTACAATCTTGCGCTTTTGACCCTCTAACAAAATAAATTACAACACAGCCCCCTAAGCATTGTCCCTTTTGCAATTTTGACAACGTTTAGAAGGCAATATAAAAGGGAAATGTGTTTGACATGGAGAGCATAAACCGTAACCGAAAGTCTATTTCTAAATTACACGTCCACCTCACACTTCCTTAGACATGCAAAATATTAACGACTTTCTCTCAAACTCTTTTTCCTTCCCTCAAATGTTCCAACGCCCTTCTCTCTCCATTTTCCATTCTCAAATCTTCAATTGTTGCAGCAACAACAACAACAATGTCACTATCGGATTCTGAATTCTCTTATGGCGGTGATAGATCGGATTATAAGCCTTTTCGTCATATCAGCCGTGATAGTAAGATCCTTTCCTCTCTTTTTTTTTCTTCCTTCATTTTCTTTTTCTCTTCGCGAAAAGTGTTTTTTTTTATAGAAAAATGGGTAAAAATTGTACATGCAAGCGTTCATGTGGCTCTATAGGTTCCATTATGTTGAGATTCTAGGCAGCATGTTAAGAATTTTACGTTGAATGAGAGGTGACATGTGTTTATGAGTAGGGACAATCTTTTAAAATTTGGTTTGTAAGGTTGAGTTAGGTCGATCTAAATTCTCTAATATGATATTAGAGTCTATTCAAGATCCATTGAGCCGTCCACTATCGGACCATTAGGTCACGCTCCAAATGTCCAATCTTGGTTGCGAGGGTGTGTGTTAAGAGTTCTACATTTGATGATATATATGACGAAAAAGAGCTCATTTCAAAACCAACAATTCAAATTGAATGTGTTTTCGGTGTCAAACATTGTAAGATTCGAAACTAACACCAATACATTGTAGTTACATTCAAAAAAAATTAATTATTACCGGTATTTGTGTGTGTAAGAGTGTCGTGTTTGGCGTCTGGAGATTCATAGATTGAAACACCTCCATTGGGAGAACGAGTATTTCGGTTCTCCATCACTATTTCATTTGGTTAAGAAATTAACTTTTGGAATCTGTCAATTGACTAAAAAGAACTTGTAAAGTTTGTTGCGGATATTCATATTTTTTTCCCCTCATCCTTTTTCATATTAAGTTTTAATGTGTTTAATATTCTAGAAAATTAACCTATATGTTTCTCTGATAAAAGAATGTAGCAAAAGAATTATGAGATTTTATAGCTTCAAATTTTCAGAATGTGTTTTGGTGCTCTCTTACGTATGCATTTGGAAACACCAAAATCACGGTAGACATGAAGCTATACATCAGAGCTTTTAAAAATCAGGGTAAAGAGTTCTAAACTTACGATGGCGGTTCCCCAACGATCAACCAAACCCATGCTTAGTTAAAAATTGAAGACAAAATCCAATTAAGGAGGCCGTTTTGGCCTTTTTGGTTGTTGTAATGTAATAATACTTATGAATAAGTTTCTTTTACAGTGGAAGGAATGGCCTCGCATAAGTAATGTATAATCTATTATGGTAAACTTATGAAATTAAGCTGAAAAGAGCTTATAGACATGATTTATCTTCATAAGCACTTCCAAATGAATGCATTGCTTTCGCCTTTTTAACTTGTTTCCTAATTTTTTCATGGTTATATGTTCCTAGGATTATTATATGAAATGCTTAGATCAGCAAAATCGGCGGATTCGAAAGCATGGAAGGTGTGGATTTAGCATGGATGTTTTGGGCTTCTCATATGTGGTTTACCTTTGTATTTCATCTAATAGTTCATTCAAGTTGGCAATGACAGATGATGTTTGTCGATTTTTTCTGATTCTCATAGGTGCTCATAATGGACAAAGTTACAGTGAAGGTTATGTCACATTCATGTAAAATGGCAGATATTACAGACCAAGAAGTTTCTTGTAAGAACTCTAAAAGGATACGGCTTTTCTAAGTTTATTTATTTTTCTGCATTTCTTTTTGAGAATCCATCTACTCTGACTGATGACACAAGAGAGAAATTTAGAAGTGAGTTTTGGTGCTAAAACTCTTGCAAGGTTTTTAAGTAAACTGATAAAGAGATTAGAACTGTTTCTTAGTATGAGTAACTGAAGAAATACAAATTATCATTTGTTACAATGTTTCTCATTCATTAACCTGTATTATCATGTTACACGTGATGGTAATTAATCTTACTTTGAAAATTTACCATAAATGAGATGCTTTCTTCTGTTTAGTGTTTGTTACGTTTTCTCCCGATATTCAATGATTTAACTTTTCAGCATTACAAGCTCAGTGGTTATGCTGTTAAAAATTTGATGTAAGACTTCTAATTGCAGTGGTTGAAGACCTTTTCCGTAGAAGGCAACCATTACCATCATTGGATGCTGTTTATTTCATGCAGCCTTCAAAAGAGAAGTAATTTCATTTCTTAATTAGAATTTAGAAATTTCCGTTTTTATGTCAGCGACTGATATAAAAATAAAACATCAAGAAGTATATCTTCAACTGATTTTTTTTCTGTTTGTTATACTTCCTTTTTTCGCTTGCACTTTATCCATATTAAGCATCTCTTTTGCTAGCATGCAGTGTGGTCATGTTCTTGTCTGATATGTCTGGAAGAGAGCCTCTATACAAGAAGTATGCATAGACTTTTGATATTAACAAATATTGCGTTGTTTCATTTTTTATACGTTTCGGATCAAACTGATTGTTTCCCTTTTTTTCTTCTTTGGGTCCTTTGTTCCTATGCTACTTTTCAGAGCATATATATTTTTCAGTTCACCAATCCCCAAGGAACTTATAAACCACATCAAGTGCGATACAAGTGTCTTACCTCGAATAGGTGCATTGAGAGAGGTCGGGATTTGTTTTAACCTTCTATCTAGTATTTATGAGCAACGGATCATTGTCAAATTGTTTTTGAGTGCAATTACTGTTGGTTTTATTTTGCAGATGAATTTGGAATACTTTCCAATAGATAGACAGGTATATAATGATAAAACTATTTCATGTTTCTGGCAATGTATTTTACTCATTAGATATTGGATTTGCCTCATTGATGAATAGTTTAGTCCATTAACTTGTCTATTCTCAATCTACGGTATCATAAATCCTTCCTCTCTATATATTCACGCAATTTTCTTTGAAGTAACAAAAATCTATCTGGATGAGTTCTGATTTATGAAAGAACATTCTTTAGGCATGATTTTGTCATATGATCGCAAGGTTTCATTGCCTTTGAACTTTGGCAATCTAAATTTAGCAGTGTTATCATGGAGTTTGTGATTTCAATTTGCAATGACATCAAAGTTAATAATTGGCATGACATGAGCAATATACAATACTTTTACAACTTAATAAAAAATACAGGCCTTGGGAAATTTGACAAATAAAGTCATAGAATACATTATTTCGGCTCTTCTGGTGCCCAACATTATTATATTGTTTGAGCATGCGATAAACAGCTAATAACTGCTTTTTTTTCTTGTTTTTTCCTGTATGAAAAATATATTTGTTAGCTTTTATCATGTTATGATTATCTTTACTTAGTTTTGGACAGAACTGATGAATATAGAGAATCAAAGGTTTCTTTTGAACAATAATTAGAAAGGTTGAATAAGTGAGAAAGCATCGATTCCTTAATGACCTTAGCCAATCATACAATTTGGTTCTAGCTGGTGGTAAAAGAACTGTTGCACATTCTTTTACCAAAACTAAAACTCTGAGCACATGTTTCTCCTAAAACCCTTGGATATCACGCAAAGTGATATCGAAAATTAACTATCCATCTTTTATAAGTGTCATTGTATTAAGAAGCTACTCTGCTTCAAGTATGGTTTCACTTGTTTTTGTATTTATTTTTAAGCAAAGAATCACCTTGACCTATTTACAAAATGTTTGAATGAGAGAAAACATTGATTTGTGTTCTGAAATATATATTGTCTAGGGGTTTATCACTGATCAAGAAACAGCTCTGCAAGAACTCTATGGCAATGCTGATAATATCCGTAGATTCAATACTTGCTTGAATAATATGGCAATTCGAATGGCTACAGTTTTTGCTTCGTTAAAGGTGTTACTTTACTACTTCTTCACCTCATGTTTTATATTTGTAATTTTAACTCGGATCAAGGTTTTCATGGACTGCTTTTCTTGCGTCGTACTACTCCGGTCTCAAATATAAGCTAAAAAAAGTCAAACAAAGTTGATGTATCTAGTTAAAATGTTTAACTAGATATATCAACTTTGTTTGACTTTTTTTTTCTTATATTCGAGACCTGATGTAAAAAGGTAAACCAGTATTGTTTACACTGTGTCATGTATTCCTTTTCTCCAATTTTCCTTTTGCATATTTTTGTGATATACTTTGTTCTGTATTCGGAAAGATGTTATCTTAATATCTCTATCTCATTAGGAGTTACCGAATGTCTGGTATCGTTCGGCAAAGGAAAGTGACGAGTCGGACCCAACAGCAAGTCGTGAACTAGTTCCTACCAAGCTAGCTGATGCAGTTTGGGAAATGGTTTCCAAATATAAATCTACTATTCCTAACTTTCCACGGAGTGAAACATGTGACCTGATCATTGTTGATAGATCCATTGATCAGGTTAAAAATATTTCTCTTCACTGTGAACTTTTCATGTTATATTCGCTTTTGATAACCGATGAATCTGCACCACAGGTTGCTCCTGTAATTCATGAATGGACCTATGATGCTATGATCCACGATTTGTTGGATATGGATGGAAACAAATATATACATGAGGTATGAGGCTCTTCTTTCCTCCACTTATCTTGTAGACAAGTTTTTCACATTTTGCCACTCTTGATTGAGTTAGCAATCACTTTAGGTTGCCAGCAAAACAGGGGGTTCACCTGAGAAAAAGGAGGTCCTTCTAGAAGAACACGATGCAGTCTGGCTTGAGCTTCGCCATTCACATATAGCAGATGTATGTCTTATTCACTCTTTATCTGCAATTATTTCATTTGTCTCGAATCAAATCTCAATGCTCTTTTACCAACTTAAATTACAGGCCAGTGAAAGATTGCATGACAAGTTTACCAACTTTGTACAAAAGAACAAAGCAGCACAAATCCATCAAAGTGGAAGGTACTCACTGGCACCCTTAGCCCTGCTTTACACAAAATTAGTGTCTATTTTGTGAAATGTCGGTCTAACTTAAGGTCCTGTATCTTACATTGTATAGTCATTTTTTCTTTTAGATACACCACATTTGGGGAAGTCTTAAATAACTTAAATTAAGACTGTCATTTTTTCTATGATTGGAGTTACCTCAAATTTTTGTCATTCTAATCTCGTATAGAATACTTAACTTGTTTTTTTTCTCATACAATATTACACTGTTTTTTTGATAATTTTATCATAAGTAATATATTGTCATTTCATTATTTGTCCGAAAATATTTCATATTAAGAAAAATGTACTTCATTTAACAAACACCAGGTAACAAATTGAGTCTGAATATCAAACTTGTTACTTGGTTGATTTTGGGTCAAAATATAGATACATCAAGTACAAACGATAGAAAATATATTCTTCTAACAAGAATACTCACTTTCGAATTTCTCTTATTGATGTAAATAGATTGAACCCGAACCTAACTAATAACTTGTAGAATGAAAATTGGAAACTAAACTAAGATTAATTACATACGAAAGGAAAGATTTATAGTCTCTCAAGCCTTCTCCACAGAGGTTACTGTTTTGTTGAGATTCTTCTACACAAAAATGGTGATAATTGCACTTCTCTACAGTAGGACAAACACTTTTTTGACCTATAAATTTGATACTTTGCAGAGATGGTAGTGAATTATCTACACGAGATTTGCAAAAAATGGTTCAAGCTTTGCCCCAATACACTGAGCAAGTGGAAAAGATTTCACTTCATGTAGAGGTGATTGAGTTTTTCCATCTTGATTTGTAGTCTTTTAATTTTTTTCTTTATAGTTATCCAGGAAGAGTATTTGATTGCAGTTTAAGAAATAAGAATAATGGCAATGAAATGTAAGAGGACAGAAATTGCATTACTTTTTATAAGTCGTGCTCGCTAACACTCGCAAACATCTATAACATACAACACTCTTATGAGCTGATAAGGGTCCTAACAAAACAAATGAAACATATTTCTATTCTGACCACTCTGCATGATTAATTCAAAGTAGATAGCCGGAAAGATCAACACAATCATCAGAGAAAACAACCTTCGAGAGCTTGGACAGTTGGAGCAAGATCTTGTTTTTGGGGATGCTGCAGCCAAGGACGTTATTAACTTTTTAAGAACAAAGCAGGTCTTGTACTGAATCCATATGTCCGACTAGGCAATATAATATAAATCTCAACACAATATGTACAATTTCCGTATAAAATATTTTTCCTTGTGCAGAATATGTCTCCTGAATATAAGTTGCGGCTGTTGATGATCTATGCGACGGTCTATCCTGAAAAGTTTGAGGGTGATAAAGGTGTAAAGTTAATGCAGGTCGATACCAACTCCTATAAATCTTAAATGTTTTATAAATTCTACTAATTATGTTTCTTTATTAGGTTTATGATTTGAAAATATGTCTGATATTCTTGCTTTTCCTAACTCATAAGTCAGCAAAGATGTTCAAATTCTGGTCAGATTTATATTCTTTAGAAGGTTGGTAGGTAAAATTGACTGAATTAAACTTGTGTGACTGTGCTAAGCTCTGAATTGCTAGATATTCATGTCACATTTGTAAATTATCTTTGTGTATATGGTGTTGGATCGCTTTATCTGTAGTTGCCTCATAAACAAATTTGGATGTGGTGTCTTCTGAGACACCAGACAATGTAGGTTGATTGTTACCTTACTTGGTATGTTTGATTTCTGAGGTCCAGTCTGATCTTTTAGGCATTCAGCATCTATCAACAAATACAATACTATAACTCAAAAAAGAATTTTTTCGTAAGCAAGCATTATTGATGGTTTGTTTATCTAACTAGTTGGCAAAACTATCACCCGATGACATGAAAGTTGTCCGTAATATGCAATTGCTGGCGGGATCTACCAAAAAGAAGGCAGCTGCTGCTACTGGTGGTTTCTCACTAAAGTTCAGTAACCAGAAGGTAAACATATATATTCATTTCATGCTGATAAAAGTCAAAAGGAGGAAATATGTTAACTACGGACTTATATATACTTATAAAAGAAAAATAACAGTATATGATTTATGGATTCCCTTTCATTAAGGATTTTAGATATTTCAAGCTGAGGGTGGTATGGTCTTGTATTACAAAATGTTATTTTCATGCCCTTGTTTGAATGCTTTATTTTGCATCAAATTATCTATAAAATAATTATTTTTTCTTGCATAGACATCGCAAGCAGCACGCAAAGATCGTACTGACGAAGAGGAAGAAACATGGTCACTATTTCGATTTTATCCCGTTATAGAGGTACGACTAAATATCATGCAAGCCTTTATTTGCCAAATTTATTGCATGTGAAAATGCTATCTTCAGATTTGAGTTCTCTCAAATTTTATGAATATTAGGAAGAGAAAAAAACCAATTTCTTCTAATATAACCTAGGGGTTCGATAACCAAACATAGGGGATCTTTGTACAGGAAAAATCGTGATTTTCTCTCTTCAAAAAAAAAAAAAACTGCAATGTT
>Ga0209282_1001704_pt1 | contig 12268 bp, 4 predicted proteins | sample Mtrugardesep15_FD_187529 | JGI IMG/M metagenome (GOLD analysis project Ga0209282, IMG submission 187529) | Root nodule microbial communities of legume samples collected from California, USA - M. trunc garden sep15 (SPAdes) (version 2) | ecosystem: Host-associated > Plants > Roots > Nodule...
TTGTATAGTGAAATTACTTTCTCAATAAAAGACAAAAGAAAACATCTTTCTATAAACTTACTCCATCATTCAATCTGTTGCCATAAATTTCTCAAACTTGTTCATATAATTCTATCAAAATTTGCAAATTAACCCATATAAATCTTAAAAAAATGTAAATTGGTCTTTATAATTTTTCATAATTTATAAATTGGTCCCCATTTTTCATATTTAATGACGGTCCTCAACTTTTTTAAATTAAAAAAAAAATAGTGCAACAAAGTATAAGAAATGAATAACATTTTTACTCTCTTTTTATTTTTTTTTAAGAACCTCTATAAAGATGACTCTTCCAAAAATGAGCGTATGCCATTAATTATGACGCTCACACGGTATTCTTTAGTAAAAGGCAAAAGAATGGTTCATGATTGAAGCATTTGATTTGATTTATTTATTTTTTAATAGTAGAAACTTTATTAGAGGCCAACCGAACATTGTAGTGAAAACACTTTACCCACCTTCTATGATGGGTTGTAGAGACTCCACCATATCATTTGCTAGAAAATGGAACTGCAAAAATAGTACAAAATCTATAGAACAACACTGTTACAATGGAGCCACACCAGTTGGCCGATAGATCCAGAGATTACAAATCAGGCAAAATTACATAACATTCCAAAGCTCAACACCAAGACATGAGACAGTCCCCTCAGTTGAGCGTTTGAATTGATTAAGATTCTAACTTTCCTAGAATTTTTAATTACTTCATTCAACTTTAAGTTTTCTAATGATGCTTGAGATATTTCAAAACAAAGAAGAGCAGATATATGATGACCAACGAAAATGAAGCTATTAAAAAAATTCAATTTTCTTCTAATATCATCATTGTCAAAGGTGGTCATCCTATTTGCATTAGATTGCAATAACATTTTATATATATGAAGCTATATATATGATGAGTATTTTCCTAAAAAAATATATATGATGAGTAATTACAGTGGTGTCCTATGAGCTTAGCTTATTTGGTAAGGGATAATGTACAATTTGTACAGGGTCCGAGGTTCGAACCTCAAACACCCCACTTATTCATTTTAAAGGTAAACTTCTCTCGTTACTAGCCTACTTGACCAAAAAATTATAGTTAAGTGTTTAATTGTATGTTGCTTTAATTGTCCTTACCTTATTAATTAATTAATTAATTAATGAAAAGCAAACAAAACAAGTTAGATTTTGTGAGGAGCAGCATCACCATGTGATTTATAATCTTACTTAATTTTTGTGATTGTGATTTATAACATTATGCCTTTTTCTGTGTGTATATCGGATACATGTATTTTTATTTTTTTTTCAAATTGATTGTGAAAAATAAAATTCATAAAAGTGACTGTTTTTACACACAAACAATGCTCTCTTGAAAGCAACCTTATTTCTTAATTTTAATCTTGAATAATATATTAATTGGCAACCACATGCTATCTAATTACGTCTAAAAATGTATCAAAGAAACATATAGTTTTGATGAAATGTTGTCGGCTTGGTATACTATCTTAATTAAGTATATCTTATTATTTATCGATTTAATAAAACAACATCAAGACAAATTTAGATGCAACCAAAACTTTATAATAATGCAAGTTTGCATTATACGTGCGCCTTTGATAGTGTTGCTAGTAAACGTTACAAGCAAAATAGCATGCAATGCCAAAAAGACAACACTAGAGAATTCGAAGTATATGGAAAATGACTAATTTTCTTAATATTTGTTATCATGTCATAATCATAATTAATAAATTTCCGTAAAAAAATCATAATTAATAATCCAACTTGATCCACGGGCACAACATTTTTCAATCCTCTTGGGACGACAATTGAAGAATTATAGCTAGTTGCTAGTTTGAACTATGTTAAGTTTGTTTGAGTTCACATTAATTATTTTGTTATCACATACTCTATTCTGCACTGGTTTTACATTTTACTATTTCATGGTTGTTTTGTTGTCTATCTTATTATAGTTTGAGTTTACTTGTTTTGATATTGTTTTTAATTTTATATTTTAAGGTGGGTTTGTTTCAAGTTATGCTCGTAGATTACTGAGAATAAAATGCTAGAAGTATACATGTCTATATTTGTTACAAGTTTACTAAATTTTATTCTAGGGTCGGCCCAACACATATTGAGGCTCAAGGCGAAATCCAAAATATTATAAGTGTTTGTTTTACAAAAGTAATATTTTTATTCAAAATTTTACTTTTTAAACTTTTTTTGGATGCAAAATTAATCATTAAATTATTGTAATCGATTTTGTTTAACAATTCTTTTTCAATCGACAACAAAAAACAAATCCACTTCATCGTTGTGGACACGCTATTGATTTTAAATAAGATATTATTAACTTTAATTTTGAATTTTATTTTTGCCAGACACAACAATTATATGAGTTGTTGGCGTTATTCTATAAACAATATGCACATTTGAAAAATAATTAAGTTTTTTTATACAATTAAGTATTAAGTATATCAATTGATGTATAATTTTTCACTTGTATTATTTCTCTTAAGATTTCGATTTTCATAAATAACTGAGGTATCGGATATAATAGGTAAAAAATAAAAATATTTGAGGCCTTAGACAAAGGCCTAGTTAGCCTATTTTATTCCTAGTATCCCTCAAGGGAAGAAAATAAGTCCTGGTGTAAAACGTTTCTGGAATAGAATCGTGTGTAATTGCCTATTATAATCTCTAATTTTATGGTTACCAAGAATATTATAATATTAATCAAACATTTTTTTTTAAATACTTTAAAATAAAATTTTCATCTTTATATTTTAAAAAATATTATTCTTAAAAATAAATTTCGTAAACTTCAAACAATCACACCCTAAAATAATAAAATTATCATCTTTATATAGCTTCTAAGTATTTACTCCATGGTATTTTGTTACAATCATAGAACTCATGTGTATAATATTGATCAAAGTAGAACCCAGCATTGAAAAATCATTAGAGTACGGAAACCAACATTATTAAAAAATAAAATTGAAAATTTATATTACAAAATGTAAATTACCCAAATATCCAATATTTTTCGAATGAGCTAAACTAACTCGCTCAAATTAACATGAAAGAAAATCAAACTTGAGATATTGAAGAGGCGCTCAATCGTAGGTCTGAAGTCAGCATCACCCAACCAACCTAAGTGGGTTCCAAATATCCATTCATTTAAGTGATTATTTGGAAGGAAGGTTTTGTTTATTGGTCAAAAACAAGTAGTTGTAGTCTTTCTAATTACTCATTCCTTCATATTTTAAAATGAGAGTAATTATCTATATAGAGAGTATATAGAGAGAGTAAGAAAGTGTAAATATTCTAAACCATATAAAAATTGGGGAAGAAGAGGAAATTATACCAACATTTTTTACAAAAGAAATTATTCTAATAGTTATCCATTATGTTTAGTCAGTAAGAAGTATGTCACCAATCGAGACCCAATTTTTGTGAGTAAATTCTGGCAGGAGCTCTTCCGGTTAAGCCGTACAAAACTACGAATGTCCTTGGCCTATCACCCTTAAAGTGATGGTCTTACTGAAATCTTAATAATACAAATGCAAGGAAAATATGCATACCAACCCTAGTAAAGTCCTAGATTACTTTGGGTTTATTTACTAAAATTGTCCCTTCTTTGGAGCCAAAATGCAAGGCCATGTGATACTTCAAGTCAACTGGCCAATTAGAGACAAGCACAACTATGATACTACTCCATACAATTAGCTAATCAGGTTTAGAGGGTTTGCAAGCAACAACAACAAAATAAGCCAATCAAGTTTAGAGGGTTTGCAAACAACAACAACACAATAAGCCAATCATGTTTATAGGGTTTGCAAGCAACATCAGCAAAAAAAAAACCAATAGAATATCTTGCTCCACGTGATCATATTTCTCAAAACATAACTTCTTCTTCCTTCTTTTCTCATAACAGATCGGTTCTCTCTCTCTCTTCCCAAAATTATCTATTTCTCTTCTCAACCAGAGCTTTTTCTCTATCTCATAACAACTTATTTGTCATTTTAGCTTAAGTTAGCTTTTCTCCCGTTTTACAATTTTGTTTGAAACAAAATTTGTATCCACATAATTGTAATGAGATTTCGGTTCTTTCTATGAAAAAATGAGGTTCAATTTCCTCCTTCTGTTCTGGTTCAATTTAGTCCATGTTCCTTTCGTTTTTACGTTAAGCTTTAGTTTTTAGTTCCATAATTGAACTGAATTTCATCCACAATTTTGTAATTGAATTTTGATTCCTACAGTGAAGAAAGGAAGTTCAATTTCGTCCTCCATCTTCTGTGAAATTTAGTCCCTGTGCTTATTTAATTTACTTTCATTCAAGTTTATGTTTTTGGCAGCGGCAATAATAAGCAGATTGCCATAACATAACGAAGCAGAACTGAAGGAGATCTAGTGATGTTGACAATATTTCTTCAATCACCGTTCTCATATGTTGTGTGGTCGTTTTGATTTGGCGTGGATCTAATTCTAAAAAATCAAAGCCAATCGAAGTTCTGAAACATTTAATCGAATTTCCTGAACTTGAAATCGATGACAGTAGCAAAAAAGTCACCGTCTTCTTTGGTACTCAAATCGGTAACGCCAAGGATTTCACCAAGGTAATTAAACTAACATCTCAACAAGTTTAACATACTTTTAATTTATCGTTATCATCGTTGGCCCGTGCGAAGCACGAGAGCGCGATTTAGTTGTTAACAAAGCTCTGTAATTGTACATTTAGTGTTTTGTTCATTACTTACCAAAACTGCGGGGACAATTTCTCCCTTGGGCTGAATGGCACTACAACACCACTACATATGACGCAACTGGATTTTCACCCTTCCAAGTGATATTTTATCTGAATTATTTTAATTTTAAAAATTTGTCTTGTGGTGTGCCAAATGGCACAAATTAATTGGGCCACGTAGCACTCAGTTAGTTTTTAATTTTTTTTTAACAGTCAACTAATAGAGGGATCAATAACAATTTTTTACAAAGTGTAGGGACCTAAACCAAACAAAAAAAACTGCAGGGACCAATACCAAAAAAATGGTCAAAATGCAGGGACTAATCACACATTTAAGCCTATCATTTTTGGATTTCTCTCCTTACAAGAAAAGGCAATGTTTTCATTTATCTTTCCCATCAGTTATTTGTTCAACTGATGTGAAAACCTTCAGCGTTTATCTTTTCCATTATGTTCAACTGATGTGAAAACCTTTGCAAATTTCACTAGAATTTCAAAATTGTCTTCGTGTTTATCCATCCCATCGGGTATCAGCTCCACTAATGTGGAAACCCTTCAGCAAATGTGCTTTTTCCACTAGTGTACATTAATTCACTTAAGTAACTCACATCACGGATTCACTATTATTAAGCATTTCACATAGCCATAAATGAATAGTTCGCAGATTAATTCATAAGTATGACAATAAAAATATTTATACTGAAATGTAGTACTATGCCAACTTTTTTGAGTGTGGATGGACAACACATATAATTGGTCACTTTAAGTAACTATTCAGGCTAGCCAAGGTTGCATTGTAGTTCCTAGCATTGATTGGATAGAGACTATAAACAAGGGTTCTGGCATTATGAATTATTAACAACAAAATCGAAGTACTGCCAGTGACAGAATCAAAGTGTTTCGATCACAGCAAACTTATATATGAATGTTTTAAGGATTAAATATGGTTTTAGTCTCAACAAAATATATTTCATCTATGAGAATTTTATTTACATTTAGTCTCTCATTTGGTAATTTTAGTCAGAATTTTCATCTATGTTTAGTAGCTGAAATCACTTATCAATTGTGCAAACTTTTGAAGTCACAATTTAGCTTGAAGCCATTAATTAAGCAATGGTTTGCCCACTTTCTTGGTTTATATGTGTTATGTTCAATGTCATTCCTTCTTTACCCGCTTTCGGGACTCTTCTTTCATCAATTTAGTTATGTATGTCGATTGCCTTGACACTCTCACATATGTTGAAGATCATTGATGACAAAATACTATTAAGGCTTTGTTTGCAAGTTTTGAGGGGAAGGAAAGGAAAGGCTGAGGAGGGGAAGGGAAGGAAAGGGAGGGAATGGAGAAAGGAGGCAAAATCTTCCCCTTGTTTGGGAATAAAAGAAACCAACAAGAAAAGGAGATGGAGGGTTTATGTTAAAATTTTACTATTTTACCCTTTTTTTCTCTTAAAATCAATACATTGTGTTATATTTTATAATTTATCTTAAAATTTATTCAAAATAATTTATCTCATAAAAAACAAATTATTACGATCTATTTTCAAAAAACAGCTTATTCATAAAATGAAAAAAAAAATTATTACGATATCTTTTTAAAAAACAACTTATTCAAAACAACTTATTTATACAAAATATCTTATTATGGTCTCTTTTTAAAAAACAGCTTATTCAAAACAACTTATCTCATGAAAAACAAATTATTACGATCTATTTTTAAAAAACAGCTTATTCAAAACAACTTATTTATAAATAAAAATTTATTACTATCTTTTTTTAAAAAACAGCTTATTTATACAAAACAACTTATTACGGTCTCTTTTTAAAAAACAACTTATTCAAAACAGCTTATCTCATGAAAAACAAATTATTACGATATCTTTTTAAAAAATAACTTATTCAAAACAACATATTTTTTTAAAAAAAAAACTTATTACGGTATCTTTTTAAAAAACAGCTTATTAATACAAACCAGTTTATTATGATCTCTTTTTAAAAAACAACTTATTTATATAAAACAACATATTACGACCTCTTTTCACAAAACAGCTTATTCAAAACAACTTATTTATGCAAAACAACTTATTTATCCAAAACAACTTATTACGATATCTTTTCATAAACAACTTATTCAAAACAGCTTAATTATTCAAAAAAAACTTAATACAATATCTTTTTCAAAAACAACTTATTCAAAACAGCTTATTTATCCAAAATAGCTTATTACGACCTTTTTTCAAAAAACAGCTTATTCAAATCAGTTTATTTATACAAAACAGCTTATTACAATCTCTTTTTCAAAATAAGCTTATTCAAAACAGCTTATTTAGGCAAAACAACTTATTACGACCTATTTTTCAAAAACAGCTTATTCAAAACAGCCTATTTATGCAAAACAACTTATTACAACCTATTTTTCAAAAATAGCTTATTCAAAACAACTTATTTATGCAAAACAACTTATTACAACCTATTTTTCAAAAACAACTTATTCAAAACAACTTATTTATGCAAGACAACTTATTACGACCTCTTTTCAAAATACAACTTATTTATAAAAAACACTTTATTACGATCTCTTTTTCAAAAACATCTTATTCAAAACAGCTTATTAATACAAAACAACTTATTACGCCCTCTTTTCAAAAAATAGCTTATTCAAAACAGCTTATTTATACAAAAACAACTTATCACAATCTCTTTTTCAAATAAGCTGTTTTTAAAAAAGAGATCGTAATAAGTTGTTTTGCATAAATAAGCTGTTTTGAATAAGTTGTTTTTGAAAACGAGATGGTAATAATCTGTTTTCTATAAATAAGTTGTTTTTTAAAAAGAGGTCCTAATAAGCTATTTTGGATAAATAAGTTGTTTTTGAAAAAGAGATCGTATTAAGTTGTTTTGGGTAAATAAGTTGTTTTGCATAAATAAGTTGTTTAGAATAAGGTGTTTTTGAAAAAGAGATCGTAATAAATTGTTTTGTATAAATAAGTTGTTTTGCATAAATAAGTTGTTTTGAATAAGCTGTTTTTGAAAAAGAGATTGTAATAACCTGTTTTGTATAAATAAGTTGTTTTGAATAAGCAGATTTTTGAAAAGAGGTCGTAATAAGTTGATTTGCATAAATAAGTTGTTTTGAATAAGCCGTTTTTGAAAAAGAGGTCGTAATAAGTTGTTTTGCATAAATAAGTTGTTTTGAATAAGCTGTGTTTGAAAAAGAAATCGTAATAAAGTGTTTTGTATAAATAAGTTGTTTTGAATAAGTAGTATTTTGAAAAGAGGTCGTAATAAGTTGTTTTGTATAAATAAGCTGTTTTTTGAAAAGAGGTCGTAATAAGTTGTTTTGCATAAATAAGTTGTTTTGAATAAGTTGTTTTTGAAAAAGAGGTCTTAATAAGCTGTTTTGCATAAATAAGTTGTTTTTGAAAAAGAGACCGTAATAAAGTGTTTTGTATAAATAAGTTGTTTTGAATAAGCTGTAGTTTGAAAAGAGGTCGTAATAAGTTGTTTTGTATAAATAAGCTATTTTGAATAAGCTGTTTTTTTGAAAAGAGGTCGTAATAAGTTGTTTGGCGTAAATAAGCTGTTTTTGAAAAATAGGTCGTAATAAGTTGTTTTGCATAAATAAGCTATTTTGAATAAGTTGTTTTTGAAAACGAGATCGTAATAAGTTGTTATGTATAAATAAGCTGATTTGAATAAGCTGTTTTTTGAAAATAGGTCATAATAAGCTATTTTGGATAAATAAGTTGTTTTGAATAAGTTGTTTTTGAAAAAGAGACCGTATTGAGTTGTTTTATATAAATAAGTTGTTTTGAAAAAAGTTGTTTTTGAAAGAGAGATCGTAATAATTCAATATGTCTAAAATTGGAATTTTGAATTATTATGAGGGCAAAATTGTCAATTTGTATGTTTAACCCCCCAAAACCCTCTAATTTTGGGAACTTTAAAATTGGACAAATTAAGCCCTTCTAAACCCCCCAAAACCTTTCCCTTGTTTTTTTAAAACTCGCAAACAAGGGTTTATCTCTCCATAAGTCTTTCCTTCCCTCCCTTCCCCTCCAAAACCCAATTCGCAAACAAAGCCTAAGTGTCCTAGTGTGCCGATAAGTAGTGATATTTATAAAAGAGTTCGTCTCTACAGGAATTGATTGTATAGTTTCACTCGACTATTGCGATTATGATTAAGATGTTTGTAGTAAAAGGGGGGGTTTGCAATTGACAAAATGCAGGTTGGTTTTAAGTCCTCAAGAGAGAGACGGTGTATGGCACAAGTAAACACACTGGTATCATACTAACATTTAACTATCCCAAAAAAATCTACATTTCTCCCCCTTTGTCATTAGATGTAAAGGTTTTGTAAGAAATATCACAATAGTTAGTCAAAATTACTTAAAAGAACAAATTATTCTAAATGACAAGACAAAGGGTAATGTAAGGTATAAATGTTTTTACACATGCTCAATAAACGTCAAGGAACCACATCAAAAGATTTAAAACCCTGATGACCACCAAAAGCAAATCACGTAACCATATATGCTATTGAGAAATTCCAATTGTATCTATCAATGCCATAAGTTCAGCCTGAAAAGACAGAAATACCAAGGCTGGTAGAAAAGTAACCAACCAAAATAAGGATAAATTTAAATGTTGATCATATAATTTCATTTTACACCAAAATTGGATTTGAAATATTTGTAGTCCCTATAAAATTTTAGTATTTGATTTTTCCTCGATGTACAAATTTTATTCATCTTTTAATCCCCAAAAAACTCAAGAACAGACATTTTTAAAACAACACTCAAGTGTATACTTGGATTAGGTTAGTACGTTAAAAATCAATTTCTAAGTCCAAATTTTGTTTCTTTTCTTTTGAGCTTTTGATGTTTAGAAGTTTCATATTAATTCATCACATGTTAAAAATATTCTATTTTGTTTTTATAAAGAAACATTTTATAATGTTTTAAACATGACAAAAAAAAAATCATTCAAAAAGTTAAAAATTGAACGATAATTAAACATCTTTCGTGTTAAGTGAAACTCAAACTATTTGTAATATAATTTTGTAAGAACTAAAAATTGAAGAAAATTTTTCCAAAGACTAAAAACAAAATATTATAATTTTATACGAACTAAAAATATATTTAACTCTTTAAAATTTGTAATCACCGTGTATATTATCCACAAAGAAATTGAATGGATAAATTCAACATCATATTCTTTGCATATAGAGGAAGTGCATTGAAAGGGATAAGTTATGTTTGAAATTTGAATTGTGAGTGGAATGAAAAAGGTGATGGTTACTTGCACATTGTTGCATTTGTTGTTTTGCAAGGTAAGTTCCAGAGGGAATATACACGTCTTTAGACTTTATTTTGACACCACGAAGCCCTTTGTTTTCCTTCTTCACCTAACTTATCTCACAAAACTTAATCTATAGTTTTTGCTTAGGGACTTCCAAGAAATCGATGTCTGGTTTGAAATTTGAATTTTATTGCGGAAAGAAATTGACATTTTTATTTTAGGTTGTTTTGTGATTAAAAATAAAGTTTGCTATGTCCAAGTTCATTTTTAAAATAAATATTCTCTATCTATTTGGCTAGATATAAAAAAGATAAATATAATTTGAACAAATTTACGTACAACTATAAAGACTATTACCTTGAATTGAGCAGAGTCACGTAGACGATAAAATTCTCTCTAGAACGCATTACCGAGACTTATATTTGAACTCGAGGTCACTAGATTAATCGAGACTACTAACATTTTATCTAATTAGCTTGTGAAACAAATGTACACTAATGATTTTTATTAAGAAAGGAAACAGTGAAAATTAAGGATCGTTTTAGTCGCGTTATTTTATTTCTAACCATATTTTTGGTGCAAAACATCCACCTCTATTTAGCAACAACTAATTTCTATTAAAAAAATATGTTGGACACATAAAGTGGTTTCTTTTCTATCCGACCACTTGTTTAAGGTGTTAAAATATCTTATCACTTAGACTAACTTAGTGGTATTCACTTTGTTTTATAGATGTACACTCTCATACTCTAGAGTTTTGTTGAGCATGAAACTTAATATCCAAAATCATACATGTCGTTTCATTTTTCTATATTTAATTATTTTAAAAGTCATTTAAAATATAACTTAATTTTGCCTACATGATACCTGTATCAAACAAAACTCAAGAATTTCATATTTTATGATCACACGTGTGTCAATAACTTTGACTAAAGGAATTTTTTTCTTAAAAGAAAGTTAGATATATACAGAGGTATTTGTTGGACTTGATTTGGTGAACTATTTTGATAAGGATTCGGTCATTGCATCTTGAAACATTGGACTTCTCTTACTCCTTAAAGTTAACTCGTATGCAATTTGTAACCATAATTTTAACCTACTTTTTTAGCGTAATTTTACGGTATTGATTTCATTTTATTTGCTTAATTTTACAGTATTAACCTTCACCCTAATTAATTGGAAATCATATATTAAAAGCTATTTATTCAGCATAATTTTCCATCGTCTGATCAACTTATTTTCCTCCTTTCTTGGATGCGATCAAGTTCACCTTATTTTCCTCCTTGATTTTTGCTTGTATTCTCATCCTTATCAAAATTTTCTTAATTATTCTCCTATATTTTCCATCAACAAATTTCACGCCACCCTAATTAATTGAAAATCATATATTAAAAATTATTTATTCAGCATAATTTCCCAAAACTATTTATTCAGCATAATTTCTCACTGTCTGGTCAGCTTATTTTCCTCCTTTCTTGGATGTGATCAAGTTCACCTTATTTTCCTCCTTGATTTTTGCTTGCATTCTCATCCTTATCAAAATTTTCCTAATTATTCTCCTACTCATAAACGATATTTTCCATCAACAAATTTCACCCGACCCTAATTAATTGAAAATCATATATTAAAAGCTATTTATTCAGCATAATTTCTCATCGTCTGCTCAACTTATTTTCCTCCTTTCTTGGATGCGATCAAGTTCGCCTTATTTTCCTCCTTCATTTTTGTTTGCCTTCTCATCCTTATCAAAATATTCTTTCCTATTTTTTCGATGTCTTCCCTAATTTTTTGGAATAATATCATCTTCCCTAAAAAAAATTGGAATATTAATTCCCACTTTAACTGTTTCCTAATCGTTTCCTACTTTTATGGAAAGCAATAAACTCTAATTTTAAATACCTAATTTTCTGACTAATTTCCCTCGACACTAATAATCAACTTATTTTCCAAACTGAATGGAAACGATAATTATTCTTAGTGAAACAAAATCGTATTTTTTTGAATCAATAATATTCAAAACACTAATTTCCCTCAACGCTAATAGTCAATTTATTTTTCCTAATTGAATGGAAACGATAATTATTCTTAGAGTAAATTACACTCCCCTCCCCTCAAAGATGCTTGAATTACACTCCCCTCCCCTCTTATGTTAAAATATACATTCCCCTCCCCTCTTATTCAAAACATATTAGAGAAAAATAC
>Ga0209282_1001705_pt1 | contig 12266 bp, 9 predicted proteins | sample Mtrugardesep15_FD_187529 | JGI IMG/M metagenome (GOLD analysis project Ga0209282, IMG submission 187529) | Root nodule microbial communities of legume samples collected from California, USA - M. trunc garden sep15 (SPAdes) (version 2) | ecosystem: Host-associated > Plants > Roots > Nodule...
CAAATGAGGTACTTCAAAGTAACCTCTCTGCCGAAATTTCGTCTGAAACGACGAGACTTCTCAGTCTACAAAAGCGAGTAAAAATGAGAAAATAGCAGTGAAAAAACGAATAGATAAAAAATGAGATTTAAGCGGATAAAAGTTTGAGAAAAGACGAATAAAATGTTTGCAAAACGTACAGATAAAATGCTGAGATATATACATGTAGAATGTTGAGAAAAAACTGATAAAATACCGTGAAATAAAAATGTAGAAATTGGAGAAAACAACTCGATAAAACAAGCTTAAATGACGAGTAAAAAGAAAACAGGCGGTCAAAAAATGGGGTATGACAATGATCATAGACAATAGTCATATATATGTTAGATTTAGACCGGTGCAAATGACTTATTGAGCATCCAATTTGTTATTCAAGTTGAAGTTTTTGTTTGAATGTGAAGTGTTGAAGAGAACAAAAAGTTAAAAAGAGAAACAGGTAAGAAAAAATTGAACTTATATATATGCTTTTAAAGGTAGAATTATTGTGAAAAATTCAACTAATCATCTTCCACCAACCAATGACATTGTAACTTGGTTTATGCTATATGAGTCAGAAACATTGATAACCGGTGACGCTGCTCTGAGCAAGTTATCAGTCTCTTCTGAAGACTGATTTCCATTTCCCCAACGGTGCTCTTCAATAACTAATATTCCCTCCAGTTCCGTTGCCACTTCTTTCATGGTGGGTCTTTCCTCACCCTTCACCCGTAAACACCTTTCTGCAATAACGGCAACTTCCTTTAGTTGCTCAATATTCGCCTCATCAATATTTTTGTCCAAAATATGAAGTAACTGACCCTCTCTCATTGAAGAAACAAAGTACAATGCAAGGTTTCTATCTAACTCTGGCCTGCTAAAAGATAGTGTCTTCTTTCCTGTCACTAGCTCTGCTAGTACAACACCAAAGCTATAGACGTCACTCTTCTCTGTTAATTGGCTTGTGTGGAAATATTCTGGGTCAAGGTACCCCCATGTCCCTTGCACTAGGGTTTTTATCTGACTATGATCAAGGGGAACAATCCTAGAAGCTCCAAAGTCAGAAACCTTTGCCGTGAGATTGCGATCTAGGAGTATGTTTGAAGATTTCACATCTCTATGTATGATTGGTGTAGATGCAGCAGAATGCAAGTATGCTAGGACTCCAGCAGTTTCTTTTGCTATTCTCAATCTTGTTTTCCATGTAAGCTTTAAAGTTGGATTTTGATCATGAAGATGCTCATAAACGGTACCATTGGGAATGAATTCGTAAACAAGTAAAGGAACTTCTGTCTCTAAACAACAACCCAATAGCTTTACCACATTTCTATGGTTGATTTGGGAAAGCACAATCACTTCATTGATGAACGGCTCAATTTGGTTTGGGTCACTGATTTTGGACTTCTTAATTGCTACAATTCTTTTATCTTGTAAAACTCCTTTGTAAACTGTTCCCTGACCGCCTTGGCCTAGAATCTTGCCTTCGTCGAAGTTGTTGGTTGCTTCATTTAGCTCCTCAACAGTGAAGACTTTAGTTGTTTCAGTGGACCCTCCATGCCTCACTAGTTGTTGTTGTAACAGTAAGCCACCGTTTTGTTGAAAAAATTGTTCTTTCAGTTTAATGAGCTTTCTTTTCTTTAATGCCAAATAAGCATAAAAGCTTCCAACCAGTAGTGCTACAAGGCTCATGCTGACACCTGCATAAACAAATGGAAACATGATAATTTTCTTTCTGCTATGCCTAGCGTGTTGATGTTTCAAGTCAATTTATGTTGTCAACAACATTAGTCAAAATCTCAAAATACCACTTTTTTGGGCTTGAAGTAATACCTTGAGTAAATAAGTTTCAATTCAGAACAACAATTTATAATATGGATTAATAGTGTTGGTGTCAATGAAACACCTTTCAAATTTTAACAATTTTCATTGTGATAATAAAATTGGTTGACATTATCATGTTATGAATGAATCAATAATAGAATGTGTTGTACTCACTCATTGCAATGATCAATATGATCTCTTTCCTTGATTTGTTATTGGATTTTGGACTGCATTTTGTTCCATTCATCTTCCCGTTTCCCTCATATTCTGCTGGACATAAACACTGGTAGCTTCCAGGAAGATTGGTGCATGTTGCTTCCTCAACACAGTCATTGGAATCCATGCATTCATTAATATCTAAAAGATAATTTGTTAGTTTTGAGTTATGTTTTCACAATGCACAAGAGTTTTCTAAGAACAATAGTTACTGTTATGGATTACAGTAACCTGCAATCAAATGAAATCGACACACAAAAACAATAAACCAAACAAAACTAGAAAACTAAACAAGCGAACCTGAAGTGATTAAAGAAGAGAGAAGGGAGAAGAGTAACACCAAGAAATATGTGATTAAGTCATAAGACTTAATCCATGGGAGAGGAAGCAAAAACGAATCTACTATGAGGAAAAGAACAAGATCAAATCCAATACAATATAGTTTCCTTGGTCCTTTGCTTCACCGATGTTACGAAGCAACAAGAATCCCAAACCCTTTCTAACTCTAATTTTCACACTTCTCTTTGATCGCTCAATCTTTCTAATTTCCTTTTTCACATTGTAGAAAGTTACATGAATACGTCTCACATCTATATTTCTTAGATTCTTAGATTTTTCACATAGATACCTTATGCTATTTATATTGATCCCTGAATACAAGCTCTAAATTAGTAGCAGTTCCAACTGAATCAGTTTAATCAGTTACGGTTAGTAACTCATTTAATACAATTGTAGCAGACTGTCAATCTAAATACTATAGCATGTTTGCTTGTAACAAATTTTGAGGCACTTCAACAGTTATTCGACTATATGTAATTTTGACTTGGTCATATGTAAGTACAAAGACGAACTTATGATCATAAGACTAATTGTTTCTATCTTTCTACAGGACGCATATAGGTGCCCGTTTGACACCCCTCATTTTTTTATGTTTAAAAATTACTACTGATACAATGTCACATTTAGTAAAGATTTATGATATATGCATAAGATGTACTCAACGTGTCACCATTTAAAATCGTTGATGATAGCACTATATATAACATAATGTATGGATCAATGAAGTCGCTTTTTTCTCATGTTCTCCAATAAAAGCATTATATGTCCCTTGAGAAGAATCATACAAATGTCTCAAAATATGACCTAATAAGAGAAAAGAAATATATATGATACCTTGGCAACCATGAATGAGGTAAGGATTTCCCCTATATCCATGAAGGCATCTGCAAAGGTAACCAGATCTCTCAGGTGCATTGTAACATGTGCTTTTGTTGTCCTTACAGGCATAATTTGAAAGATCCTTCTGAGCTTGCTGGCACGTTTGGTTCCCTACTGCCCAGTCCAACAACACAGGAGATTCCTTCTTCTCCAACTTGAGGAGGTCCGTGGATTCGAAGGTGTAGGCTCCATTTTCAACAAAAAAAGCATAACCACAAGGATTGAAGTCATGTACTGCCGAGTGATTATTGAATGCACCTACAGTAACAAAGGATACTTTCTCGAACAAATGACCTTGGGGTATTGAAATCTGGCAACAACCAGTGCCGGTGCAAGATTCATTGGCCACGATGTCATTAAACCTGTTGCACAAAGCCAAACATCCCGTGGTGTAGTTGTTTCCCCCAAAATCAAATGCTGCGAGTATTGCAATCGTGTCACAGCCAACAGCGACGAACTTGTTTCGAGTTGACGAGACAGGAAAATGTGTCATTCTGATACCCCAAAATGATTGGTTCACCTGTATGCTCTTTTCGTCGTAGCAATCGCTGGCTACTGGCCATGCAACGCGCAGTTCACCATCAAGCGAGATGTTTAGGACAGTTTGATTAGTATGTGGCAGGAAAGGTATATGTGTTGATGTTGAAGACGAAGAAGCTTTGGTGCAATTTATGAGAAAAGTGTTGTCCAAGGAACAATCCTTGTTGGTTCCAAATGGGAAGGGAATTGTGACAGAGCCACACTTTGTTGTGCAGTTTGGAAGAGATAGTTGCTGAGTTGTTGCTTTTGCAAAAATTACCGCAACAACAACAACTACCAGCTGCAGCAACTGATTTGAGGCCACAGCCATGTTGCATGCTTTTGCTAATTTTTCAGGTTCATCGTTATAACTTATGCAAATCATTGGATTTTTTAAGTATTTAATTTTTGTCTTCTTGTTGTAATGCTATTTGAAAAGAGAAAAGTCAAAATGACTGGTTCTTATTGTATGCAATGAAATGACAAAATTATTAGTTTTGAATTTTGATAGATTGAACAGAAACTAACTACTGGGAAATAAGAATGTGTCTTCTGACCCATTCTGCATATAAAATTTAAAAATACATTACAACATAGTCGTGTTTATACATTATGTCCGGTCAAAAATTGTTTATATATATTATGTTTCTGTCAAAAAAGTTGGCTATATAAAAAGAAACCGTTGACTTTGTTACTATTCCAAATGTGAAAGTGAATTTGTTGTTCCACGCACATGGAGTGTATTCTAAATGAACTAACCCTTATGATCATGATAATTATATGATAAAAATATAGAAATGTTTCTGTTGTTGGTAAAGTCTAAAACCCATATTGTGGCTCACTCACTGTGCTTTATTTATTTGAAATATATTTCACAGCGACCACTGTTTTTTGCCTTCATGGTTAATCTTCTTTTTTATGATCACCTTCGTAAGCACAAGTTATGGTAAAGACAAATTGATTGAATTCGTACAAGATTCTAATGTGTGCAAAATATTATATTGCATCACAAAATATCAAGTATTGTTGTTGGCTGCACCAAGTCGGTCCGTGTTTCTTTAGAATTGAAGAGAACAGAGGTGAAGACTATAGCGATATCATTTTCCACATAGCCTTGTTGTTTGATTTGGTTTTGCAATCTTTTTTCACGACATCTTAACCAAATCAAATTGAGGAACAACAATTTGGTATGATCGGTGGACATATTTATTTATTTTGGTTACAAGACATATCTAAAATTTAAGAAATCTATTTTATAAATTCTAATTTTTTTTTTCTTTCAAAACTCTATATTTTTTTTATTCTATTAAAACAAATAAATAAGCTAAAATGGAAATATTCCTTAAAAAAAGAAGCTAAAATGGAATATTAATAATAATAGTAAATTATGATTAAAAAAATACATGAAAACAACATACTTTAAAAATAAGACTATTGTGAAATTAAAGAAATAATAATAAAATATAATATTTTTGGGTGATTAGTTTTGAATTATGTAAAATTGATATCTAAACCAAAAGAGATTAAATTTGATTGGTTCGATTTAAACTCAGACATTGAAAAAATCGAACCACTTTACTTAGTTTGGATTGAATTTTCGAGTTTATCATATCATTACTTTGGTTCTTCCATCGTTAGCTATAATGTTTTATAAAGTTTGTTTTATTTATTCAACTTTATAATTATATTAAGAGGGGTGTATTTAATTAAGATTTGAAAAAGATTTTTTTACGATGAAACACTTTTGTTTAATTTAAAAAACTGTAGTGATATTCAATTAGAATTTTCTACATTTTTTTAAAATAAATAATTTTAGATTTGTGCAAAATTTTGCATGAATGATATATATGATATATAAACTTACAATTTAACAGTCAAATTTAAAAAATACGAATCGAGTAAGTGGTGTAACATTGATATAATTTGGTCCTCGTGTGTATGTATGTGTGTGTGTATATATGTTATACTTCTCTCTTCCTTCTTTATTTCATCAATGTCTCCTACCATCATGCATTTTCACTTCTTTCGATAAGGGCTACTCTAAGATTGTGACCTTTTTTTTTTTTTTTTTGGGTTTGGTAGATAGACGAAAATGATAATAGCCATTAGAAATTCAAACACATAAGTAGAGAAGCCAGAGTTCGAACCTCAATCATGACACCTTACCCAACAATTATGACATGTTTATCAGTTGAACTAAGACACGTGGATGATTGTGACCCTTTGTAACAAAAGAATTATACTCAATGTTGAGTAAATTTCATTGTAGTATGAAATTCGCCATCAACATTCATAAATCATATGTGTTCATAAAAGCATCAAGAGGATAGGTGGGCTAAGCTTAATTGCGTTAGAGCATCGAAATCCAACTTGAATGTGGCTAGTTGTGCGGGATCTCCTCGAGATTCTAATGTACATCGGATCAATTCGTGAAGAATTAGGCATCGTAATGCTCTTATTACTACAATAACCTAGTAGTTAAGATATAGTTCATAATCTAGTAGTTAAGAGTGACTCTAAGTTCTAAAAAAAAATGGTTTAAAAAAAAACGAGTCATGATCATATTTTGCTTCCTAGATTAAAATTTTAGGATGTAAAGATTTGAATGTTAAATTCTCCAATATTTGGCTAGAAAGAAACTGATATGGAGATTACACGACTAATCTTAGCTTTAATTTGCAAAACTTGAAGCTTTTCATCGTGAGGATCAGAACAGTCATTGATTAGATTTTACATCTTTTGTCGAAACTTTAAATCATGAATAAACTATTAATCTAGATCATAAACTATCAATCTCTCTAATTTAATCTTTAAACTATAAACTCATGTTAAGTTTCCTTAACTATATAAAATCCATCACTTTAGTCATCAAACTATATTAAAATCCTTCAATTTATTCCCCCATGTCTTAATAATAGGAATTAAAAAAACTCATTTAGATTGTCGTGATGATGTTGGTTTGATGCGTTATAGTGTGTTTTTCTCAAGGTCTTAGATTCAATTTTTTTGATACCAATTTTGATGAGATAATCCATGAAATGAGACCCCACAGATAAACTTTGAGATTAAATCTATCAAATTAGTCGTTATTGTGTCGATTATCGAGTTTTAAAATAAAATAAAAAATAACAGGAACTAAAAGATATATAAATTTTAAATTAAAAAAATGCTACCTTTTAGATTCAAATCAATCCACTTCACTTAAAAAGTGTGTTGTCTAGGTAACCTCAAAGAAAAGTGTGTTGGCTAAGCAAACATGAGTTTACCCCTTCCTCACTCCATTTACCTTCAATTAACAACACTACCAAACAGTAAAATTTCACAATCGTTTTCAATTTCAAAATCAAAATTCTCCACACAAGTCACAACGCAACACAAAAACGAATACTCAGAAAAAAAAAAGAAAAAGAGAAACACTGAAAATCACAGAACAGAGTTCGAATTCGAATCGGAATCCGTTACATTCCAAAACCCTAGCTAGGGTTCCGATCCAATCATGGTCGACGACACCGTCACATCACCTCCTCCTCCTTCCTCCGCTCCCGTTCCTCTCGGTTCCGGCGTCATCTCTCTCGTTAACCGTCTTCAAGACATTTTCTCCCGCGTCGGAAGCCAATCCGCCATCAACCTCCCGCAGGTCGCGGTTGTCGGAAGTCAGAGTAGCGGCAAGTCCAGCGTCCTCGAAGCTCTTGTCGGCCGTGATTTTCTCCCCCGTGGGAATGAAATCTGTACTCGCCGACCTCTTGTTCTTCAGCTTGTTCGGAGTTCTGAACCGGCTGATGAATACGGCGAGTTTCTTCATTTGTCTGGGAAGAGGTTCTACGATTTCTCTGATATTCGTAGGGAAATTCAGGTAATACTTCAATGCTCTTCTTCAACTTGATTTTGCTCCATTAATAGTTTGTAGTTATAAATGGAACTGTAAAATCTAATTAGTGTTGCTTAATTTATTATTTTCCCTCTAGTTTAGGATTCTGACCTGTGAAGTATGAAGCACCGACACAGCTGATCATTATTTGAGAAAATGACATATTGAATGTAATCACATTTGTCGGTGTCAAATAGTGACACATGTCTATGTCTGCCTTCGGTGTGTTGGTGTTACAGAGATTGTAATCAACTAACTAGTATTTGTTTCATTGCTATTTTTAACTTTGAAAGAGAAATTAAAAGAATCTGAAGGCAAAGTATTTGAAATTAGTCTAGTTACAAAAGAGATAATGTAGATGCATTTAAATTCTAAAATTATATAGTTATGAGAACTTGGATGGCCTAATTTAAGAAATAGTAATCATGGGGATTGCTTGAATTTTTCTTTTGAACACATGAATTCTTGTTTTGGAAAGATTAAGAATATGTGACACGCTGAGTCGGAAAGTAGATTAAGATACGTCCTCACTCATTGTATTAGAATTGTCGTGAAATTCCTATCTGTAGATTTTAGAAGCGAAATGTGAAAAATTTACGAACCTATCTACAGTTTAGCCATTTTCTGCATTGTTTGTTGCTGTTGTTGTTATTATGCCGATCTCATATTTTCCACATTTGGGACAATTTATTATGTTTCCGCCCTTAGATCTGTTTAGCAGTAGGAATAGGAAAAAAGCATGAGATGATTCGGTTCATGAGCAGACTAGACTTGTAGATTATAAATGAATTGGAATATTTGAATTCTTAGGAATTTTAGCCTCCGTTTGAACTTGTAAATTATTTCTTACCTCAAATAGTATTTTCTACCTAGAGATCTAGAGTTTTCTTACTTATCTTGATGGATAAGTAGGTGGTGATCATTTAGTTCATAAATCATAACCTTGGAGAAGAGTAATTGTCCAGACTATTTAGTCAGTCAAAGTTATTTGCATCCATGTTAAGAGGATAGTTTGCGATCATCTAGTTTTCAACTTTGCCTACCTGCTTGTTTGATATAGGTTCGTGATAGCAAGCTCATAGTTAAGAGGGTTTACACACACTGGGTAAGTAAAGTCTAAAGAGGTCAGCAGGGGACCAACAACGCCCCAAATAACTGAATCTTGTAGAAAAGAGAATTATTCAATCAACAGTTTGCAGTTAGTTATGCTGAAGCTATATAGTTAGTAGTTGGCAGGAGAGAAGAGGGTAGTTTTGAAGCCTCGACAACTAAGGAGAGGTTAGGGTTCTCAAATACACCAAGTGTCATTGTCTTCTTCTGATCTTCTCCAATCCAATCATTGGTGGATTGGGTCCACACTGAATAAAATAGTTCATCCATTTTGTTTTGTGGTAATCACTAGTCTTAGAATTTGTGCTTTAGGCTGAGTTGGGCTCCAAAATTTAGGTCAAAAGGTGAGGATTTATGAGATCTTAACTTACCCCTTACCAGTTAGTATTCCTTAATCTCTCTTACGAGCCAAATTTTAGCAACCGGTATCAAAGCTCCAATACTGTGAGAATTACACGGTGGCCACAACAATGGAGGCCATGGAGAGGAGGTTGCAAGAGTTGTGACCACCAGGAGAAGAGAAAGTGAGAGAATGGTTGTTGATGCAATCACAAATTGGTAGGGATGATGCATACATGAGAGTGAGCAAGATAGATTGGCATTTTCAGTTGAGGGATGCTAAAAGGAAGGAGAGTATCAACTACCTTGGTAGCCATGGAAGGATGTCATTTTTCTAGTTTTCAACGGTGGATTGTTGCAATCCAAACCAAACTTGGGTGACATTACCCAGTAGGACTACTGCAGCCGTTGCCCAAATTATAAGACTCTCTTCCAAGCCAGCCTTTATAGTTTTCTGTGTATTTTAATAGGCTGTTGGACACTAATGCTCTTATTCCAACATTACTTTGGCTTGTCTCCATCTGAGTGGAATGAAGAAACTTTGACGTCACTTTTGTCACTTATTAAGGGTGATCCTAACCTTTCAACCATGAGGGTGATCCTAACTTTTGTCGCTTATCTAGAGAAGAAAGCTACTTATTTTTACCATTCATCCATGAGACACTCATACACACAGTAAATTTAATCACAACCAAACCAAGATTAACCCAGGTGCAATCCAGTAGTGATCCTCAAAGATCACTTATTAAGATCACTTATTATATGCATACATGGCATTCAATGGTCCAACATAGAGTGGAACAAGTTGATATTGTAGAGACTCCATCCTATGACATAAGTGGATTGGAGTACAATTGAATATAGATAGTTGAATGAGTTTTGAGGTATACTCTTCTCTCATTTGTCACTGCAGCTTTCAATGTTGCATCAGCATTACTACAATAGGCACATGTAGTTACTGCCTTGGTTGAAGATTCATAATCTGTTTGAAATCATTTTCATTTTCTTAATCTCGGGAAGTAGTTGAACTTCAGATTTCCTTATTTGCATCTATATCATGTGATTATTTATTTGCATCTGTATATCATGTGATTATATTATACTCTTGATAACGAAGTTCTGACAAGTTATGTCATGAACTGGCTTAATCCTTTATATCTCAATGTTGACCTGTATATCATTATTATCTTTCTTTAGGCTGAAACTGATAGGGAAGCAGGAGACAACAAGGGTGTCTCAGACAGACAGATTCGTTTGAAGATTGTTTCACCAAATGTTCTGGACATGACACTTGTAGATCTTCCAGGCATTACGAAGGTTCCTGTTGGTGACCAGCCTTCTGATATTGAAGCCCGGATCAGAACAATGATCATGTCATATATCAAAGAGCCCTCCTGTCTTATTCTAGCTGTCACACCAGCAAATTCAGATTTGGCTAATTCAGATGCTCTTCAAATGGCAGGAGTGGCTGATCCTGAGGGTATGCTTTTGCTTCCATACATACCAAAAGCTTTGAATATTTTTTTGCATCTCTTTAATCGGTTATAACTGGTTGTATATGTCTATATGATGCAGGTAATAGAACGATCGGTGTAATCACAAAGGTTCGGCATACTCTTCTACCATTATAATTTGTGTATATTTGTGGATTTTGTTATATGCTGTTTAGTCATTCTGACAGCGTTAGGCACATTTTTTGCTATGTAGTTGGATATCATGGACAGAGGTACGGATGCCAGGAATCTGTTACTAGGAAAAGTTATACCCCTCCGACTTGGCTATGTTGGTGTTGTAAACCGTAGTCAGGAGGTAATGATATTATTCTACTACGATGAAGGTGTTGTTTGGCTAATTTAACTATTGCATATATTCTATTAGATTTAGTTAGATTTTGTCTCTATATACAAGCAATATGGAAGGACACTTTGCAAATAAAGACGCATATGCTAATTGCTTGAATAGTGTACACGTCAATGTGTTATACTGAAATATGGTTTCTCTTGTTTTATAAAACTAGGATATTCAAATGAACCGGAGTATAAAGGACGCTCTTGTCGCCGAAGAGAAATTTTTCCGCAGTCGTCCTGTAAGGAAATTCCTATCCATAGTTGTATTCAAGCCTTTTGACTTGTATATTCTCTATACAGATGTTTATCCGTTTGTTATTCACAGGTATACAGCGGTCTAGCAGATAGTTGTGGTATACCTCAACTAGCAAAAAAGTTAAACCAGGTACCTTTTGTCATTTAAAACACATTTTTAAAAAATATATTTTACTGTTTATAATGCTGGAATTAATTAGGATTTTCAGCAACCCCTTAGCCATACAGAGCAAAATATCCCCTTCTCTTCCCATTTTTAAATATATTTTACTGTTTAAAATGCCGGAATTACTATCTAGGTTTTTTTAACTTCATACAAAGGCATTCAAAAGCTTCTTTCTTAGTATGATTTAGTTATCTCCCTTAGTATATGGCCAAGTTATAACTGTCTCAGCAAAATGCCATATCAACATTGGAGAGGGAAAATTGTTCAAATAATTCTTGGAAATACACAGTAAACAGAACAAAATTCATGCAAATTTTGTAAAAGTGTAAACCATTATGAATTTGATTAAGATTGTGGCTTCTGGACTGATGCATGCCATGTATAACTGCCTGTCTATCACTTTGCAGATTCTAGCACAACATATCAAAGCTGTGCTGCCTGGGCTGAGAGCACATATAAGCACTAACCTAGTTACTGTCGCAAAGGAGCATGCAAGCTATGGAGAAATCACCGAGTCCAAGGCATGTGTTAATACTGGGATCTGTTATGCATATGTCCCTATGACTTGTTAACTAATTATTAGTTAAATTTACTGTATAATCATTCTCCCATATTTAATTAAGTATCATATTTTTTACTTTGACTGGACGTTTGCCTCATTTTATCTCTAACTTCTAATGGTTAATCCTCAATAGGCTGGTCAGGGTGCTCTTCTCTTGAATATTCTTTCAAAATATTGTGAAGGTACCTATCCTTACAATCTGTTTCTTTTCTCTTACTCAGCTTTTCCATTTGGGAACTCATATTTTTCTTTTCTTTTATATTTATTAATTGGTTTTCATATACTGCTACCTTTCCTTATTTAGTAACTGCCATCTCCATTTTCTTCTTT
>Ga0209282_1001706_pt1 | contig 12260 bp, 5 predicted proteins | sample Mtrugardesep15_FD_187529 | JGI IMG/M metagenome (GOLD analysis project Ga0209282, IMG submission 187529) | Root nodule microbial communities of legume samples collected from California, USA - M. trunc garden sep15 (SPAdes) (version 2) | ecosystem: Host-associated > Plants > Roots > Nodule...
GCTGTTAAAGTTTAGACCGACGTGTATTTGAGTTTTTATTTGAAAATTATTATAGTATTTTACTACTAGTCAAATTAAATTTAGTTTAATTAACTGAGAAATTGTCCTCAATTAGAAGCTAAATGGACCCAAACTACTATAACAAATTCAGGGTCATTTAGCCTAAGAGTATAGCTGTTTTCATATTCATTGTTTGCTATAAACACATGAAAATGACTAAAAAATCCAGCGGTAGTTAACTACCGTCAGTTTTTTAGTTATAACTTATAAGCCAACGGTGTTTTTGGTCATTTGGTCATTTTCATATGTTTCTAGGAAATAATGAATGTGAGAAAAGCAGTGCTCTTAGCTTAATTGGGCTAGCTTAGTTGATAAAGACCTTGTTAGTTGTATAATCCTGCATCAAAAAGTATTTAAAAGTTATCGTAAGGCTTTGTCAAAAAAAAAAAAAGTTATCATAAGGCATGCAGTTTTTCAATAGGATCTTCAGAAAGACCTGTTTTAAAATTAAGCCGAAATATGGTATGAAACTGGTTTGTAATTTTTTCAGAGGAGTGGTTTGTATTTTTTTTCAGTGCATCTTGACTTAAAAACTTCACAAAATCAGAAGTCAAATATCAATAGAGGTTCGTTCAAAAACAAATTCTTTCGATTTTTGTAATTTTTTTCTTCTTTCCGAAAGGCCATTTGGAGTGAAACAATCAACAGAAATCGTTTAATTGTCTTGTCACAAAAAATTGGGGAGTATTATATGATTCTTTTGAGACTGAATCGTGGCATGTTGAAAAAAAGTGAGGGATCAAGTTTTTAGTCTCAAGTAGATTCAATCTCTTTATCTCAATTATTAAACACACTAATTCAGCATACTAGATTAGGGGTTTCGATTGAACATAACACTAATACTCAATTTTTTTCCTAAATTATAATCTCCTTTGATTTGTTTTTTGAAGTGCAGCCCGTTCTTTATGTTATAGGTGAAAAGAGTCGCGGTGTTTAGTTTGTCACGTTTTCTCCACAAAAATCACATTAAAATTCGTGAAAGCCTTTTTTTCCGGAAAAAAATGTGAAAATGATCCAGATCCCGTAAAGGAAAAAAACCCTTTCACTTTTCTTTTTATTCTGAAAATATTTTCACCTAAAATAATATTTTATTCCTCTTCAATATTGGTGATTCACTTCACCAGGTTGTTGGTTGCAACTTGTAATAGTGAAGTGGGGTCTAGACTTTGTTTCCAGTAAGTTCGGCTAAAAAGTCCTTTTGGCTTTTTGTCTAATATATGGCCCACAAGATTAAATATCCGTTGTCCGCGTAAGAAAACGAAATATCTGCGTTTGACTCTTTGACTATTTGTCCTCTAAATTTTAATAATCCCTTTTCCCCAAATCCCAGTTAACTTCAATCACGCTTTGTAGTTTTGTATTTGGCTGATGCTAATATCATACTACTCCCCAATAATCAACAAAAAAATAAAAATGAAAGGATCAATTTGCTTTAAAGAAATCCATAAAGTGCTCAAGGAGATTTACAGTGAAGTTGTTTTAATTGGTTGGAAGCTTCTTTTAAAAGGGTAAGTTAAACTAAATATAAGACAAATATTGTGTGTGCATGGCTAAGCTTAGTGGGTATTCGAAGCTTTAGTGTGATAATCTCTCCTCACAACTAACCACTGATTAACATTTTCAAAGTCATGGAAGATCATAGTAAACGTGAAATCTCTCACTCAGATATTAACACATGTACATTTATAAAATGAATTCAAACTCAAATCAGCTAGATTTTATCATAAGAGTTTCTAGATTTTATTTAATAAAATCCAACCACTTCATCAAATAGTTTCTAGATTTTATCAACAAGATTTGACATGAATAGCAGTTATTTAGGTCATTTAATAGGTTAACACGTAGGTTAACATCTGTTGTTACAACTTAGAAGCAGATAAATAATGTTTTCAAAATTAATAAATTCTTTGTTTTTAAGGAAAAACTAATTAATTCTTCTTTACTCTTTTAAAAAGTACATAAAAATATATTTAAGCTTATTTCAGTAGTTTCTATAAGTTAATATTTTCATTATAATTTATAAATAATAAATGTTGTAATTCTTTTGACACATCAATGTTGTGCATGAATTTCTCATATAAAGTAATATTGATTTTTTTTACTATTTTTGCATTGTTATTTATAACTTTTATTTGTGCAAAATATTCATCAATTTTATCGACGAGCAATCTTCTTGTGAAATTTTTAGTGACGTCTTTTCTCCTAACTATATTTTGTCCATTCACAAGACTCAGACTCAAATTCAATATGTTGTTTAAAGAATCTAATTTTACTTTCACTCGTATTAATATTGATATTTTCTACATTATTACTTAATAAAATCGAATTTCACAAAAAAACAAGGACAAAATATGAAATTACTTAAAAGTCAAAGCATTTCCCAATGACAACAAAAATGTCAATTCCATTATCCTCCCTACAACAACTTGTGCTTGCTCTCCAAGAAATGAGTCACATGCCAAATCCTCTTTTGCTACTCTCTTCAAACCATATCCTAACTCCACCTAACCTTTTCTCCTCACATTTTCTCTCATCTCTCTCTCTCTCTCTCTCTCTTAAACCACACCATGGGTGGTTCTCCTAGAAACCCTAACCCTAACCCTTCACACAAACTATTTCGACCTTGTGATTATTGCGGCAATTCAAACGCAGTTATATACTGCAGAGCAGATTCAGCCAAACTCTGTTTCTCTTGTGATCGTGAAGTTCACTCTACAAATCAACTCTTTTCAAAGCACACACGCTCCTTAATCTGTGATTCATGCGATGATTCACCTGCTACAATACTCTGTTCTACAGAATCCTCTGTTTTCTGTCAAAACTGTGACTGGGAAAATCACAACCTTTCATTGTCTTCACCTCATGAACGAAGGCCTCTTGAGGGTTTTACAGGGTGCCCTTCAGTTACTGAGCTTTTGTCGATTCTGGGGTTGCAGGATATTGGAAAAAAATCTTTGCTTTTGCCTCAGGAAAGTGTAGGAGATGGGTTTGTGGGGTATGAGATTGAAGGGCTTTCTGATATGTTTGTTTGGGATGCTCCTTCTTTTGTTAGTCTTGATGATCTTATTTCTTCTTCTCCTTCTTCTCATAATTATCGTGCTATGGAGGTTCCTCCTTTGCCCAAGGTATATAATTCATAATCTCTGTGATTTGTGTTCATTTTTATTCTGCCCTTTATTTGGATGCCAATATATTTAAATTATGTAATAGAAATTCATTTTGTCTTTTGTCTTTTTAGGATAAGTAATTAGTTTATTATTATTTCTTTGTTCAGATCTTGATTATAAACTAGGCATGATGGGATTAGTGCTAAATTGAGAAAGTGAAAATATGATTAGTTTCTTGGATTTTGGATTGTTTGGAGGTAAATGTAAAAGAACATAGTGAAATGATGTGTATATTTTCTTGTTTTAATTATCTGGTTCTTAAGGGAAACAACCTTGGTAATTTGGAGTTCGGCTTTAAGTAAGTAATGTCTGGTCAAGGGATATTTCCGTTCATGGGTTGAACTCGGGTGATTCTGATCGATTTGATCTTTACTAGAAACTCTTTAACCACTTGAGTTGAACATATTGAAATTATGTGTTTATTGCTCTAATTTTAACATGTTCTGGTATTGTTGTTATTGAAACAGAATCGTAAGGCTGCTTGTGGCAGACACAGAGAAGAGATTTTAAATCAGCTTCGTGAGATGACAAAGTCTGAGCCCTATGATCCTGAAGAGTATATACCACCGGCAAATTTATCTGCAAGTTTTGATTGCGATGTAAAGGCTGATATTGTTCCTTCAAATGAGGTAGAGCTTCTATTCATTTCTTGTTTTTGTACTGTGTTGTCAATCTTCGTTCCTGATTATGGATTTCTTGTTTTAAGACAATTTTCAACTTGTATTGTTTATTATTTGTGTGTATGTATAAATAACAGATGACGCCTTGTTTTTGCATCTCTAATTCTCTTGATTCAATGCGCATTGTTTATTTTTCCCTCCTTTTTTTTTGCTCCTATCTTCACACTTTTTGGTAAACAAACTTGCTATGGTACTGATATAAGATGAGCCTGGTGGTTGTTATTCTAATTTCTATGTTCTATTGAAAATAATACGTATATTTACTAATTTTAGTAATGTCGTCATTTCAGTGGCTCAGAGAAAGCAGCGAGCCTACGTATCAAGTTGTTCCTGTTGATACATCATTCAAAGCTCACACCGAAGAAATTTCTCTTAAACATTCTGTATTTTCTGTTGGTGAGACCCATACCCATTGTAACAATGGAGGGATGCCTTCAGAATCTGTCAAGTCTGAAACCTTGTCAATTACTCCTAAAGCTGTTCCTCCTCCATATGAGTTAGCAAGTCAAGAAAGGGATTCTGCATTATTACGGTACAAACAAAAGAAGAAAACAAGAAGGTATGTGATCGTGACTCCAGATCTGAACTTCAAGACATTGAATATATGAACACATTCTTTTGTATGATCTTTCATTTAATCTACTCGCAACCAGAGTCGAGTATTTTTTTCTTATATTATCGATGATGACTCCCAAGTAATATGGCTTGATAACTAGATATTTTCATTGGATTTTCCTTTTGATATATTTTATTTGAGAGATATCAAGGAAAGAAAAAAAATACTATGCAGCATAGTTTTCTCAATTTTGAAAATTAAAGTTCAATGTAGGTTTTTCTCAAAAAAACTTCTGTTACTTTCCTGTTCCATTTACTGTGAATTGTGGTTCTGTAATTGATCATGGATATTCATCTCTTTGCAATTTTTAAATGATTGTTGGATTGTTGATTAATATGAGCTAGGTGCATGCACATTTAAGATCTTGATGATTGTTTAAATAAATTCATAACCGCCCCATGTATTTACATGAAAAACCACAGATATGACAAGCATATAAGGTATGAATCACGTAAAGTTCGGGCAGAGAGCAGGACAAGAGTTAAGGGCCGATTTGCCAAGATAGAACACTGAAATCATGGTAGGCTGCTACAACAACTTAACGAAAATTCTTGGCTCAAGTCACATAAATTATGTACCATGTCCCTTGTTGTATAGTGAACTTATTTAAATTTTGTATGTGATGTATGATGTTATGTATCCTTGGATCCAGAGCTTTGATGTTTTGCAGTGAAATTGACGCAATACGGTTGACAGTAGTATTATCAGATTTGTTTTGTCTGGCAAATCAACAACTTTATGCTCTGATTTAGATAGAAAAACCACATATCAGTTCTGTTGTTTTTGTATTTTAATTTGAATTGCTAACTTTCGTAGTTTTAGCTGGGGGGAAATCCTTGTAAGTTTCACGGACACTACCTCTCTGTGTTTTATTTATATATGCTTGTTCCAGTTTCTTATATTATATTATGGAGCACCTATGGAAAACTTGGAGCAGAAGTACACTAAGAAGGAAGCATTTTGCTAGCTACTGCATTCTTCTGTAGTTGTTCTTGAAGCTGTAGCTTGGAAAGGTGCTTATTTATGTTTGGGCAAGGAGTCATACTTCATCCTAGTTTTCTATTTTCCCAGCCAATAAATATTATGACTATGTTTAGTTTATCTATGAGTTTGACAAAATCACGATATATCACTCTGATTTTGGCAAAAATTGTATCACCGTGATTTTGTCAAACTCACCGGATTTACAAACATGTACTATGGATATGCTTAAACATGTAAAGTTGTAGTTCTAGACATTATAAATGTGCGAGATGTATACCAAAAAGAGAAGAAAAAGTTTGAACCTTCGGATTGGTGTTGGATGAGCTTGAATAATGAATGCTTAGGAATATATTCCTACATAACCGTCCATATTGTGCTGTCCTCTCTAGTAATGGTATTGTTTCCCTTTTTGCATTGAATGGAAACAGTTGATGAATACATCTACCTACCAAACAAACATTATAACGCAACCTTTTATTTAAGCAACTCACACATTCACAACCTGTAACCGTGTTCTATAATTTATTTATTTAAGGCTTTAAGCAATCTTGAAAAATTTATACAGGTGCACTGTCCCTATTTGTAGTGGTAATATTAAGCAAGATAAAGAAATTGACAACACCTCATAAAACTGTCGGCAATCAAATCTCCGTTGTGCATTGTTTTATTCTAAGAAAAGAGAAAATAAGTTTGTAGGCTGTAGCCTGTAGCTGCCGTTAGAAGAGACTCGTCTTCTTTATATCTTGAAACATCAAGTTAAAAACACATACAATATCTAGACAAATCAATCTGGCAAGGTGGCAGAAGATGTCATTGAAGATCCAGTCGCAGAAGAATGATTCGGATCAATCCCTTTCGACCATGCCGGTTATTAGATTAAGCGAATGAAGAAAGTGTTTGAGCCGTTAAATTAATCCAATAGATGACTACAAGAAATGGGGGTCGGGGCAGGTTTTAAAGTCAGAAAATGTCTTTGAAACACTAGTTAAGAAAACAAGGTTGAAATGCAAAAATCAATAGATTCAGTTGCAATAAATAAATAAGAGTAACCAAAAACAAACAAAAAGATATATCATTATAGAGATTAATGGAAATGCAAAGTTAGGGTAAAATTGTTTACACTAAACCAACCACAATTGGGCACACATGTCAAAGAAATGTGTAACTTCTTTTTTGTTTTAATTGTAAAACATGAGTTATTAGATGTCGGTGTATAATAATGGTCAAATGCATCTAAAGGTCTTTTAAGTTTTTCGTTTTTCCCAAAATGGTCCTTTAAGTTTCAAAATTTTCAAACAAGTTCTTTAAGTTTTTGAATCGTTTCAAACAAGTCTTATTGTAGATTTGGTAATTGCTTCTTGAACTCATCTTTGGTACCAAATCTGGCTCCTAACACCCACTAAAAATTAGTCATCTTTTTAGGCATGGCAAATGGTTAAGAATCTTGAGCTCGATTTGGTTAAGAAAACATAGGAGAAAATTTAATTACATGTTTGGTTCACGAGAGTGAGAAGGAATTTTAAAACTAAAACATTCTCATGATTTTAAAACTATTTCCTTAACCTTTTTTTACAATAAAAATTTCACAAACATGAGAACTCATTAAACATAAAAACTTTGTAAATAATCAAAGGCAATTGATTTTTTTTTGATAATAAAGAGTGTTGTATATAAGCGGAACACACATATGTCGTGTACATCATGTATAAACTCTTACAAACTATCCAAAGACACCCCCACTGAAAATTACCATCGAAACCAATAAAAATTAAACACACAAACCAAAACCAAAGCAACTTCAAAAGCCAAAATCAAACCCTTTAAACAAACGCTATTTCGAACTACCAATCAACCCCGATCTATGAGAAAATACACCATAACAAAAAGAAGAATTAGTTGGAAAGAGCAAAAACAGAAAGCGGAGAAGGAAAGAAAAAAAGAAGCTTACCGCAGCGTACATATGAAAAGCAACTTACTAGTAAAGATATATAAAATTTCAACAAGACATACCACAAAAAATGAATGTGTGTTCTATAATAAAAATTCAGTTAAAATTACGGTTTTTTATTTTAGTCTATGCAAACCTTTTTGTTAGGATTGCAAATTAAAAAACCGTTACTTTTCGTTCATGATGTCAACTTATTGGATGATGTGGCCTGATTTTATAGGAACACATTTAGTTATTAACACTATCAATAACAGTTTAGTTTCAAGCTCAAACACCACTTTGACAAGCCTCGTATCTGCACTTCATTGATTAGCAATAAGAATATCCCCAAAGCTTCCAAGATGATTGCAAAAACAAACCCTAATTCACGTCTTAGCTTCTTGGCCAAAAAATAGAGCATCACAATTACATTTCTCAAGTTGATGATTTTCTAGTTTTAAAACACATATTAAAAAGCTATATAGCATGTATATGCACTCTCAACGTTTGGTATTGGTGTAGAATTGTCAAAATGTGAAGTTGATGAAAACTATTTTAAGAAAAGTTTGTCAAGGTAAGGTAACGTGGTATATGTTAAGAAATTGTGAAACTTGGTGGACATATATAATGAAGAATTAAGAGAGAAAAGTTAAGAAGATTTAAGAGAGTTAAGAAATTTGATTAAGTGCAATTTATCTTCTTCATCCCGTAAAAAATAAGTGTATTTCCAAAAGTGTTATTTAGGAGAACTTGATCCATAAACTTAAAAATCATATGTATTTAAATGACATTATTTAATAGAGTAAAAGTAATGAAATGTACTTATTATATTTGACATCACCAAATATAAGTATTGAGTAGTGTTTTTACTACTAAAAAAAGGTAGTTTTTTGCTTATATTAGATCTCAGGTGCAGTATATATAAGAAATTCAAAATAAACTCTTTCAATTGCCTCATGTACTACGCTATGTTCCATTCATTTATTATAGCCGCAAAACATTAATTTCCTTTCAAGGAGGAAGGTGAAGAAGGTCACATATTGATCATAGAGTTAGATCCTCCCAATTCTTGGGTAGCTTAGCTACACCTCTACGGCATTACAACATATATAGGATACAATATTTACCACTAGTACTTACTAGCAAACTCACTTAATAGAGGCATAGTAATAAATTACATATAGTACCTATATTTAATAAAAACAACTGTAGTTATTAATAATAGTTTATGAGAAAACAAGATTAATTGACACCTAGAATAAATAACACATTAACCGTAGTAATATTATATGATCTAGTTTGATCTATAATAATGGAGTTTGAAAATAGAGTGAGCCACAAGTAAAAGGAAGACAGTGGAACCAATGATAGATAGGACCAAAGCAACAGTCATGTGACGACAATAGGCATCAAATACATTGCACACTTTCATCCATTGCACGTGCGAGTTTCCTTTCTGTCCTAACACTCCCACTGCACCAGCAGCTCCATTGGCTGAGAAGAGTAATGCCATTATAACTAGGTCTAGTAATGTTATCATCAATAGTGCTGTTTTATTTCCACTGGTTCTTGCAATTGTTGAAATCACCATAGAAATTGCAGCATATGAACATCCTATAGCATTTGTTACCAAGAAAAACCTAATAGAGAATAAAGTCAGTCACTTTGAGATTATACTACTTAGGAAGACAAAAAAAAGACAAATTAGACACAAAATCTGACATCAACACTATATGTATATACTATTTTTTACTTTTATATTATTTTTTCTCTCATCGTTTCCAACACTGCACATATCTAGTTATATTTTATAAAGTGTTGAATAGGGTGTTTGGAATTGAGAGTGTCTAAATATTACATCTCTTAAAAAATGCCACAATACATTTATATTCCAAATAAGGAGGAGCTATGACCAATATGATAAATAAAGTGATGTTGCCTTAAATTAAATGGGCCAGCTGATTTGTTAAGTTTTATATTTGATAATGACAAACATCAATTAATGGTATTATTTTTGAAATAGATAAAAAAAATTGTTAATCATTGCATTTTGTGAAATTGTATACATATAGTGAATTAATTTTTTAAAAAGGAGATATCATGAATTAATTAAAATTCATTGAAGATGTTTATATATTCAAATGAATGTTTTTACCAACTACTAAACCCTACTCGCAAGCTTAAGTACATACTATTTGTGTCACATCACAACCTTTTGAGAGAGATTTGCATAAAATGGAGATTAATAATGGATTTTCTTATATATTGATTAAAAAAAAACTTTTGAATGAAAAATATACCGTTATTAATTAACATATTATAGTTACAAAAAATAAAATAAAGGTTCAAATAATAAAAAGCCTATGTGCTGAGGATTCAAAAACATATTTAGACTCCATTTACTTTCTTAAAACGTTTTCTGTATTTATTTTTGAAAATTTACGTTTAATTTAAATTGTTTTTTTGGTCAAGTAATCTAGTGGTCATAGCTCACACATTTTAAATGTGGAGAAGTAGAGTATCCGGGATTCGAAACTCGATCCCTGCAAATAATATGCAATATTCTTGACAACTGAGCTAAGCTCACAAGGATCGTTTAATTTAAATTGTTAACAATGATATAAAAAACTAATGTAGTGAATATTTGGGACAAAGAGAAGATGGAAAGCAAAATAGGAACATTTTCAAAAAACAAAAATTGACATTTTTATTTTTTAAATGTAAGATCTGTTTTAAAAAATTGTAAAAGAAGGCAGTGAGTACAAATGAAATTAGGAAAATGCTAAGAGTACCCTTATAGCACTTGTTAATGAAATAAATTTAGAGATTTTTATTTTTTATTTTTTTAATCAGTGTTATTAGGGCCTTGTTAGCTTGACCTAAGAAAAAATACAAAACATGAGCATGTCGAAAACTAAATTATCTAGTGGTGTGAAAGAGCAGACTAGAGAAGAAGAGATATGTGATGAGCTTACACAATAGCAGACATATATTCCCACTTAGCAGTAGCTTTGAATTGCAATGAAGCATATGAAATGACCTTAGTCTCTTTGCCAAAACCCACAATGATAGTAGCAGTGAGAGTAAGCAAGAAACCAAGAACCCTAAGCAACAAATCATAAACACTACTCCTATTTCTCATCTCCACAACCTTCACATCGCTGTCAACTCCATCCACACTTGTCTTTGACTGGTTTCCCATACTCTTTGAAGAAGTAATAAATATTTAGTAGAATAGTTTTTGGTGTGTAAGGAACGATAAAGCATGAGTATATAAATAAATAGTAGTAAGATTAGAAAGGAAGATCTATGAGTGAATGAGTAAGGTGGGGAGGTTGGAAATGCATTCAAGGCAACTTGTACGACCCTACATGTATATTTAATGTGTTTCATCAATCTTCTTCCTTTCTTTTTCAAATTTATATGTCTCACAACGTCTCTGTGGAATCAGTTCCATCACAACTTTTTTTCTTTTTAACATTTTCCTTATAAGGGTGATGATACACATGCATTGAAGTTTATAATTTCAAATGTAGTGGTGTTAATACTTCTGTTACTTTTCGTACACTGCTCATGACTCATTGTAGATTTTGAATTTACGGCAATATATGTAGTAGTTTTTACTCATTTGTTGCAGTGGGAAATTGTTGACTATGTGATCAAAATCTGACGACTCACATTTTAATTAGTTGTTACATAACTTAAACTATACAGTTTAAGTTATTGTTCATCTACCCACTGTGGTTGATTTTACAATAGACATGACTAGGCTTCCGCAACCAAAGCTTAAATACTACGTGAGAGGTGACCACATTCATTGCTCGAAAATGTGAGCCATCTAATTTTTGATCATATGACTCTGAAGAAGAAAAAATTACAGGGGTAAATCCATAAATGATCTATATTATAAGGGTAAAACACCATTAACCCTTTATAAAAAAAGATTAATTAGAATAGACTTAGTGTAAAACAGTTTTACACCATCAACCAATGAAATTCACTCTGTTAGACACATCACCTTAAATGTTATAAAATGGAAAAATGAAATAAAATATGGATAATAAATACCATATCCCACGTTTTGGATCTTTGACCCTCTTTTGTACCAAAAAAATAAATATAAAAAAAATACCATATCCCACATTTATTATTAGCCTAGGGGATTACAAAATTACAACATCAACCTAAGTCTCTCGTACTTTCTCTAACTTTGTCCTTTTTTTTCTATTTCCTGTCAACAATTTTTCACAAAATGGAAAAATAGCTAATGAATAATAAAAGGAAGCAAAAAACATAACATTAAGTCATTAACCAAATGATCCAAATATGATACGATGCTTTTTGAAATCTTAATCAACGTATATTAATCCATTCAAAAACAAACAACCTATTAAGTAAATATACTCAAATAAATTGACTCGAAATCTTCGACCTTCATAACCGCTTCAATGACATTCATGTGTTTAATTTGTGCTATGTTAAAGGGTTTCATGATGGTTCTAAAAACCAAAAAGTAATTTGTTGAGTTTTGCAACTCTAAAAGACTTCAAGGATCATACATGAACAAAGGTTTGCAAAATTAGTATATGAAGACAAGGTTTCGCAAGGTGAAAGAATGCAACATCATAATGAAGATTAAAAATAGGTAAATCAAATGTCCAAATTAAAAAACGCGGGAAGAAGACCATTATTAGAAAAGATTTTATTTGATTTTTTCCATTTTTAACACTCATAACACTTAAAATGATGTGTCTAATTTGATGAATTTAATTGGTTGATGGTGTAAAGTAGTTTTACACTGTCAATCTATTCTAATTAATCTCTTA
>Ga0209282_1001708_pt1 | contig 12259 bp, 3 predicted proteins | sample Mtrugardesep15_FD_187529 | JGI IMG/M metagenome (GOLD analysis project Ga0209282, IMG submission 187529) | Root nodule microbial communities of legume samples collected from California, USA - M. trunc garden sep15 (SPAdes) (version 2) | ecosystem: Host-associated > Plants > Roots > Nodule...
TGTGTCTCTCTCTCTCTCTCTCTCTCTCTCTCTCTCTCTCTCTCTCTCTCTCCCTCCCTCTCTCTATCGATCTAACTATCTATCTATCTATCTATCTACACACACACACACACATATATCATGCCTCTTGTGGTCTTGGAACATTGACCCGTTGTTTCTCTCGTGACCCCCTGACCTCCCAACAAGTGGTATCAGAGTCCTGGTTCGGCTTGGTGGAGGAGCGAGAGTGGATCATGTGTTCGATCCTGCTATAGGAGGCAGACTTACACTTGTGGAAGAGATTGTTGGGTTTTAAGTATGGGCGATTAAGTCTTACTTTGTCTACGAATGAGTTAAATGTTAAATTTATAAAAGATATGACTTATTAACCTAATGTCTTAAGGTTTTCGTTAGATTTGTGGCGTCTCCTTCTCTTATGATCCTAGAGCATTTAATGTGTGTCGTTCTCACATCCGAGTGACTTACCAACGAAAAGACCTCAGTGTTATATGTAAATAAAATAAAAGTCATCCATAATAATTTTGTCTATTAATTATTGATTAAATAACATGATAACTACCAAAGAAACATATATGATTTGATTTTAGTTTCTCTTAAATGATTCATCTGAATTAGAGTTCATTAATAATGTGGTTGCCTATATAACTTTTCTGACTAATATTAATCAAATTCAAGTATTTGTACAGAAGATTAACATATTTCACTTTTCAGTTATTTTTGAATAATTTAGGAATCTAGTCTACTAACAATGGTCTCTCAAGTAAAACTTGAACACATGAACGTGATTAGTAAAATATACCGATGTATTTCCAAATCCAACTTGAAATCATTGATAAATTAAAGAAACATGTATCACCATAATACTTTGGGTAATATTAACTAGTACCTCCGGTGCACTAGTTAAGGAGACTATTATAGAAATTTTATATTGAAAATTGTTAAAAATTGGTATGTTCAACTTTTTAAAAGTTAAAACTTTGTTGTTTTCGAATAACAGTTTCTATTTTTTACTTTCTGACCTAGTGTCCTGGGCACTAGTTAACATAACCCTACTACTTGTAGGAGTATGTTTTTGATTATCCGGTTCAAATAAAATGTGATTAATTTTTCATAATCATATTTTAGATCATAAAAGATCTTGTATTCAGACATACCATTTAGATACGCACAAAAGAATAGAATAATATATATATATATATATATATATATATATATATATATATATATATATATATATATATATATGTATGTATGTATGTATGTATTTTAAAATACTTAAATAACGTTCACCAAAAAAGAAAATACTTAAATAAAAAATTTCATGGGTAACCAACCATATGGTTTTTATTTGAAAGTTGTGACCACCCAGACTTAATATGGATTCAAAAATTATTTTGCGTGTGTTCCTTTTTTACTGGGACTCTAGGAGGAATCAATTGATCGTAGATAAGTATAAAAGTGGCAACATGGATGCTTTATTATCCAAAATCTAGTGTATCTTAAAAGCTTGTAATCAAACACTAATCATTATCGTTGTATGTATATGCCGTTGTTAAACGTTTTTTTAGCACAGTAGCTACGTGGATTTAGATAGTCTTTGGCCTTAGCATGAAACCCGTGCTTAATATGCTCGTTATTTTTTTCCATCCAAATAGATGTTCATTTACTATCTATGGTGGCCTTAATCAAATAAATATAAATAAGTACAAATGTGCAATAGAAAGTACCGTAAGCTTAATAGCTTATCGTTACTACTTACTAGGAATATGCAAGATAAATGGCTTACTTTTATTGGTACAAAGAAAACATCACATTCTAAAATTCTCCTTAATTTAATTTTTTTCGTATTAGTAATTGATTGGGCATATATATTAAGTTTATATAGATTGAATGAGATATGGAATGATAGAATTAGATATGAGCAAATTACTGCCCCATCAAATAATCCATGAAAACAAAAATTTGGAGCATCTCGATGTTGAAATCAAAGACCAATGTAAGATATTTACTCGAAAGTCTAAGATCCATACTCGACGGTTCAAAGAATATGCTCAACGTTGTGTTCGACGGTCCAAGAGATGTACTCGATGGACTAAGGCTCATGCTTGACATGTCAAAGACTATGCTTGACAATCCATATATTAGACGCATAGGCCCAACAAAACTATGTGCACCCTCCCCTCATCAGAGAGGTGTGCTCGCAACAGTAGGATACATTTGATTCAACCATAAACTGTAATGTTCTCACCTTCATTACTTTGTAACGCTCAACAATTACCGATCACGATGTCTATAACCGTTGACCAACGGCTATACAATCATCATTATTGGAAACCTGATCCTCCATTATTTAAGAGGATCATTTGCATCCTCCAAGGTACAATATTTTTCTACCTTTTTAACCCCTTTCTTTGCTCAACTACTGACTTGAGCGTCAGAGTGCCTATAAATACACGACTCTTTTGTTTCAGCATTTAACTAACAAGAAACTCACCACACTAGACGTTGTTCTTCTGATCAGGTAAAATATATATGGTTCATGAATAAATCAATATTTATAAATAGTTAAAAACTCTATGATAATTGATGCCTACTCTAAAATATAGAAGTTCACAACTTATTTTAATTGTAAAGTCTAAGACCACGACATGGATAATGTTTTTCTACTAAAATAGATGCATATTAATTTTTATGTATTGAAGGCATAAAACTTTTTTATGTGTGCATTGGATCAAATCATATTAAGCATGTCCTTTAGATCTATTTTAGGAACTGATTGGGTACATGTTTAACAAAATTTTCCATAAGTATACAAATTAAATAAAAAAAAATAGATTTTTTTGAAGGAAAAATAAAATAGACATCTATTCATATTGTAAGAATACATCAAAAAACAAATACAACATCGTTAAAACTAAAAATAAGACAAATTTATAAACAACTCAGAACACTCAGATTAATAACGTGAAATAACATTACTATAAATGTGATAAAATCAAAGTGATTCAAATATTTGTTTTAAATATATATATTAATGTTAAGCATTGAAATTAATATTAAGGACGGAGATCATCTGTGGACTGTGGCTAAGGTCAAAATTTGCGACTGCCACTTAGATTTGGGTTTCCAGAACTTCCAAAACATATAAATTAAGCATTGAAATTTTAGCTATGGCCCGTCTGATTAACATATCCAAGACCAAGTACCGTAATTATATACCAACTTTCCCATGATATGGAAATGTTGTACAGAAAAGGTCTCACCCATAATAACGGTCAAATTAAGTAATAGTACAATTATATTTTCTAATTGATGTAACATGTTTTAACATTCAATTTTTTAGAATGTGTTTGGATTGAGGGTTTAAAAAGGAAATAGAGAGAATTTTTTTTTTTTTTTTTAAATTACGGACTATATAACATGTTTTTTTAAAATAAATTAAGTATAATTGAAATATTATATATGATCGTTTATCATGTTAATATGTTAACTTTTTAAAAAACATTTCACATTGTCCGTAATTTAAAAATAAAAAGTAAACGTTCCCCTCCTAAAACTTTCATCCAAACACACCCTTAATCTTTTGCAAAAAGACATTGACCTTTAATTAATATTTTATGCCCTTTAAACTTATTACTTAGAAACAATTTTTCTCGAATAAAGCTTATACAATTTCTTTTTCAAACTAATACTAACGGATTAGGTTTCTTTTTCTAGCTTGCTTTCTCTTTTTTGTGCAAACTTCTATTCATTCGTCAAATCAACGACACTAACTAGTGATGTTAACAAGATATATGTGAGATACATTGATACTGCAACCACAATGAATTGAAATCCATAAAGAGCAAAGTATCAAAGAAGAAAGTGCCTTGAATTGAAAAAGTTGCTTGGCTGAATGCGTTTGATGCGTTCCAAATTATGGAATGAACCAGTGCCCATCGTCTTGTCTAGAAACTTAAAGAGACAAGCTATCTATAATCCTTAAGCGTCGTTTAAGAATTTAATTATAAGCCTTAAACATACAATTGGTATATTAGTGAAAATATAAGAGTTTAATCATATACATAGTGAAATAAAAAAGCTGTGCACATGTATTCAATAATTTGTTAAGGACTGACAATAACTACAAGCTGAGCTATATATATGGGATTATAAATGCTATTGAGATAACTTACAAAATAATTAATTGGAGTAGGCTTTGGTTAAGGACTGACAATCAACTTGTTACTATGACTATCATAAATTCTAGTACTATTCACTAACACTTGAGGAATATAAATGACTGAGTTGTACGGAGTTAACAAAAAGCATGCATTTTACATTTCTAATATTCTCATAGAGCACAACCACTATGCTGACAAAATTGGTTCTGTTGATTTTCAAACATAATGGTATGACTTAGATGGATTCTACTCCTGTGTTGTGTATTTTAGATTCTCTAAATCATAATAGATTATGATTTTCTGAATTCAAATTATGTTGATATTGTAAAATGGCACTAATAAATACTATAAGATAAATATTTTAAAAGTGACCCCTTTTTTTTTTTAAAAGTGACACTTGTTATGTTACCACACCACTAATTAACCATACAAACACCCAAATTTACATTCACGTGGGAAGAACGGTCAGTGCCCAGTAGTAGTACTCGCCAAAACATTCAGCAAGAACATGCATTTCACGACAAATAAGTCAAAGCTAATACTTCCCGAACTACTTTCATTAAATTAATTATATTTTTGAATAAGTAATGTCACCATCATTTAATTTTAGAATAAGCAGCACGAATTTTCTTCTAATTCAGAGGGAGCACAAGTTGTGCGATAAGTCAACAGTCTTGAAGATCTTGAGGAAATAGCACACGACTTTTCTTCTAATTATCTCTCTCAATTTGTCAAGCATATGAATATGATGATAAACAGAAATAGCAAGAACATCGCCTTAGTATATATTTAGATGAGTGGAAAATTTGGCGAAATCATAGTGCCACCGTGATTCTGTCTAATTAACCGTCAATCAATATTTTTTTCAATGTCAAGCAAAACATTCATTCCTTTAATATCGCACATACTATTCTGTATCTAGTATTTTTTTATTATATTATTATTGTACTACTACAATTTTAATAACGAATAAAAAGGAGCATCCAAACATATATTTTTATTTTCATTTCTCGAACAAAAAACGTAAGAAATAATGCAACATGTATGTAGTGCGTAAACAACGTAGCCCTTTTTTATCAGTACTTTGTAGAAAGGAGGGAAAAGTATATGCATTAAATTACATTGAAGAAAAGGGAAAGTAGCATAGGATAGGCACTATATGGAGTGTCTCCATGAAACATCCGAAAAGGCTTAAAGGTGATGGAAACAAACAATCTAATGTGCACATGGGAAGAGGTGGGGACTGTTTCTAATTTGGTTGGCTTCAACTTCAAGTCATGCTCACAATATGGACCAAAATTAGATGTGGGTCTCCTTCATTCTTCATTTGCCTCGTTCATTTTAAGTCTAATCCAATTTGAACCCGTGTCTCACAACTATAAAGTATAAACACATTGAATTCCATCACTAGTATCTAAACATATATACTTATCCATAATTGTTCCACTTTTTCAAGGCTTGAAAAAATAGATAACCACATTCAAAGTATCCTTTAATGCATGTTTAGAATTGACAATTAATTTGTTAGAATCCATGATGTACTACTGTAATTTTAACAAAAACTACACTCAATGACTTCAACAAAATCACCGTACCACCGTATCTTCGTCAGATTCTAAAATTTACTTGGTAGATTTTACATACCCTTGAACTGTTACTAAATAAATGTACATATGCCCCAAAGGACAAACAGAGTACAGACAAGTAATTTGGTGAGTGTTATTCATCACATCTAATCAGTTTCCCTTCATTGATATAACCACAGTCAAGGAAATTGAGCTAAATAACATAGGGGTAAAATTATTGACGCAATCAAAGTTGGATGATATATATGTTTGAGGGACACATCCAAGTGTAGTCTATTTCATGGTAGGATGGTGGTAAACATGGTAGGGGCGTGCCACCCTTTGGAGTGGCATGAATGCTATTTTGTAAATCGGTAAGTCTAAAATGGTCATCAACAGCGAAATTTCAGTAAAAATTCTTTAATTTATATAAACTAATTAATTATTCATAACTGGGATTAGAAAATATGAAGAGAAAAAAAAGGTCCTGAGATAAATTTACAACAAAAAAAATTGATAAACATGCAGGGGCGAATGGTTGTATGTGTATGGGGTAGCATTGGCAACCCCAAAAGAAGAAAAAAAAACTTAAAAAAATAGTATAGTTTTGTAAGTAGCTATCCCATTAATATATTACTTGGCTACTCCAAATAATTTTGTTGATTCAAAGAGGGATGATGTTAATAAAATATTGATAATATGTTCAGTTTAGTGTCAATTATAGATAAATTTGACTTCTTAAAACTTTATAGAGCTCAACTTTTATAAGTAATTATTGTTAGAATATTTTATTTCTTTATATTTGGCCCCCTCGTAAAAAAATTCCTAGCTTCGCCGCTGTAAACATGGTAAAAAGGTTTGATGAATTGCATATGCAAACTCAAGTTATTTAACAGTTTGATAATCTACTCAACTAGGGTGGAAAAAATCAAATAAAAGTATAGAACCCTCCCAGAGGAAAAACTAAGAAGTAGCTTCTTTCACTGGGATGAGTAACCATTCCAAGTTTGGTTTTGTCTATTTGGCATATAACTTTGAGAGCTCTTCTTGAAAAGTCTTTCTAATGACATCTCTCTTGATCTTAAGAGCTGCAGTAACTAGGCCAGTCTCAGGAGTCCATGGGTCAGAAAGCAATTCAAGTTTTGCAGGAATTTCAAATTTTTCCAGACGAGCCTTCTTTGCTTCCTGCAAATATTTTCATAAATATATTATTACTTATCTCTATCTCTCTCTGCAAACAAAACTACATCACTCGTAACAGAAAAACTTTCTTTAAGTTTCGATTTACAAGAGAATGAACAAAGTTATCATACTAACAAGCAAAAGAATTACTTCCCTACTCCACCTCCAGGTATGTTATGAATTTGCATCCGCTATACTAAGTTAATGATCATTTGAGAATGTGAAAAATGGAATACATGAGAAATAAGGGGAGGATGAAGACCAAGCTTTTGAATGAAAAATCACTTTCGACATTGATTCATATTTCATGCAAAAGAACAAAAATTCGAGGGGTGGTTTGCCAATGAGCTGAAATATGCTTTCCATCATCCCACATATTTTCATGCAAAGCAAATATCAAATGATTGTCATGTCAATTTTTCTACCTCCCCATTTTCTAACAGCCAAACAAATATAATCTAGGCCCTAGGGAAATTATCGACGAAAAACCAGTAAAAAGTACAAAATTGACTAGTAAGCCTTGAGTTTAAATTTTAATGTTGATTTAGACAAATATATCTTTTCTAATAACAAAATATTCTACACCGAAGGCATTACAACAAAGTTCTAAACGGACTTCAATACAAAAGGCATACCTTTACAAGTGATGCATGCACCTCCTTCACTGTTTCTTCTTTGCTGCACAGTTCTGAAAGATCAGAATAAGCAATTCCTTGCTTTGAAGCCCATTCATCCAATGCAGGATGAGAAACAGCCACAAGTGCCACACAGTAACTTTGAAAAGAATCAGCATGCAACATAATGTTGTCCACAAAGGGGCTGCCAAGAAGAACTGCCTCAACCTGTATTAAATTAAATTAGTCTTCAGGTATTGAGAATTGGAAATACTACAAACCAACGTGCATACCTTTCCCAAGGACACATATTCTCCATGCTGCAGTTTAACTATGTCCTTTTTCCTATCAATGATCTCAAGGCAACCATCTGCATGAAATCTCCCTACGTCACCAGTGTAAAACCACCTCATTCCCCGTTCATCAACCTTTACAGCAAAAGATGCAAAAGTAAATAATTTTATTAAAATAAATGAGCAAATTATTTCAATATCCCTAAGTAGAGTTTGATGTAGAATCATCCGGCTCTGCCAAACTCCCCTTGGTAGGGTAAACACTTAAAAGCAAATCAAGAATAATCTCATTTTGGCTCAGTACTCCCTTAATAAATGTAGCATGCTTCTGTTAACTCAAGTTTGAGACCCACTCTAAAAAAGGTGAAAATTGCATTATTATTATTAATTATCCAAAAGCCTAGTTGCACAAGGCACCAAGCATGGGTACTCCAAAATTGTCATACCAGTACCACCCGGTGCTCGTGGGCACTTCACTATTGTATATTCTTTTCCAATTTCTCACTATATATTATATTATATAAACAACATCTATCAGACTAATGTTATGTAAATGTCCTCTTTCTGTCCTAATTTTCTTGACTATGTATATTTATTTCCCAACTCTTTTGATTTGTGATGTAGTAAATTATGATAGACGTTTTGTACTCTTTGTTGTTAAAAGACGTTTCTTTGTATATTATTAACGTACCCGTGCCTTAGTTTTTCTAAGAATCTCGTATCTTATGCCCGTTCCTGATACCGTACATATATCCATGCAACAAATGAATTTATAACCCAAATACTATACTCATCAAGAGAGCCTGTGCAAGAAGACCGTAATAATTTTCTCATTTCCAATAGGACAAAAAGAAGCAAAGAAATATTAAAATTTTGGCAGGTATAAAAATTAATGCAGTGAACAGAGCATAGTGGTGAGACTGAGCCAAAAAAGTGGACGGAACATGTAAGTGAATCAAAATTAATCTTTGATATCAAATTTTAGCGCGTTTATGAAAATAGCTTATGACATTTCTATAAGTTATTTTCAGCTTATTTCAATAAGCTCCCTATGATAGCTTATGAGAACAACTTGCGACTTATATTGAAACAACTTAACCACGTTATTTCTTTGATTGTAGAAATAGCTTGTACATAAGAACTTAAGTTGTTAAACGAATGCACCCTGGATAGTTGATATAAAGCAATCTAAGGGTACTTCTCTTAACAAGACACTGATAAACCTAGAATACTCATCTAGGGTGAAGTACTTCAACAATTCAAATAATAGATACTCTCTGACTGGAAAAAAAACTCAATATCATACTACCTCGTTCCCTATACGTAAAACCCTCTTGACAACTTTTTCATGTCCCTTTTTATAAGACTCTTTTCAAATTACAAGATACTTTAATGATCTTTTTACATAAGTAACCCTAATTAGATGAAGATAATTAAAAGACCAATCATTTCTCTCTTAATAATTGAAGGATAATTTTGGAAAGAGAATGTATATTGTGTACAAATTTAATTTGAAAAATGCTTTTCTCAATTCTTGCGCTTTGGTCAAGAGGGTCTTACAGATAGGGAAGGAGGTAGTAGTAATCATAAGCACCTCAAATTTTCACACCAATAGTCCGTATACAGATGTAAAACATTCAAACACCCCAATAAACTATTTGTGACCCAAATTGGAATAAGATAACCCAAAATAGAATAAAATGTCATAATAACAAATAACAATAAATGAATAATCCCAAAAAAAAAAAATATGAAATTAAAAGCCTAAATAAAATAAACAATCCAATCTACGTCAAGAACTGTCAAAGACCAAATGTTCTAAATAATAAACCTGTCACAGTAAGTAATCATAAGCACCTCAAATGTTCACACTAAAAGTCCATTTATAGATGCAAGTTATTCAAACACCCCAATAAACTATTTGTGACCCAAATTGGAATAAGATAACCCAAAATAGAATAAAATGTCATGATAACAAATAACAATAAATGAATAATCCCAAAAAAAAAACATAATTATGAAATTAAAAGCCTAAATAAAATAAACAATCCAATCTACGTCAAGAACTGTCAAAGACAAAATGTTTTAAATAATAAACCTGTCACAGTAAGGTTCATGAATGGTTTTATATCTAACAACCGGGTTGGGTTAATGCACAACCCTGCCTAACATTGTGTTAAAATTCGACTTTTGATTCAAAGAACCTTACTGTTCACTCTAACGGTCCATTTATAGATGTAAAACAGTCAAACACCCCAATAAACTATTTGTGTCCCAAATTGGAAAAAGATAACCCAAAATAGAATAAAATGACATAATAACAAAGGGTAATGCTATGTATCAAGACAGATATTGTCCCAATAGTTTCATGAGGGAACATGCACTCAATATCTTCCCTAAATTATGCCCCACCACCTCCCTTGATTTGTCGCCAGGAAGAAACTTGATTGGATAATTGATTTTCGCTAGCAATTCATGACAATATGTATCGGGATAAATAGCATTGCTCGATAACAAATAACAATAAATGGATAATCACAAAAAGAACATAATTACGAAATTAAAAGCCTAAATAAAATAAACAACCCAATCTACACCAAGAACTGTCAAAGACCAAATGTTCTAAAACATAAACCTGTCACAGTAAGATTCATGAATGGTTTTATATCTAACAACTGGGTTGGGTTAATGCACAATCCTGCCTAACATTGTGTTAATATTCGACTTTCGTTTCAAAGAACAGAGGTGGCGAGGAGAAAAGTCCTGACTACTTGGTTATAAAGGCTTTGATATAATGCCAAGGACCAACTCTCCTAAAAGCTTAAGCTGTTAGGTGAAGATTCATTAACGACTTTAATATCTAACAAGAACTAACAAAGCAGCGGAAACGGAAGAATATCATATATGATATCTTTTCGCACATTGCCTTTTGCTCCACAAGAAAAAGAAAAATAAAAAAGGAACATGTAGCTATACCTTGTAAGACTCTCTTGTCTTTTCTTCATTTTTGAAATACCCAAGAGTGACACTTGGACCACCAATTACTATTTCACCACGAGGCATCGGTGAGTCAGTAGTTGAATATCCACCTTCAGGCCAGTCGATTAACTGAGAAAAAAGCACCAAATCCTTGCATAAGAAAACTTTTTCCAAATGCAGATAGGTAAAATAAACCACCATATTATCATCTCTAAACCTTCTTTTAAGCAAATACATCCTTCCGTATATTACTTCCATTTCAGAAATAATACACTCATTAAATTCATTATTGATATGTTTTTCTCTATTATTTGTCACTCATTTTGGGTTCACATCAGTACAAAAATCAATATCACCATTTAAAAGATAATATATTAGGAAAAAAAATAATATATTAGGACTTAAGACCTGCATACAGAAAATTCCTCCACATGCACAAAGTCCTAATGAATTTTAAGGCCAAGAACTTGGGCATGACATGATTTTATTATTTTTGTTGAAGATGGTATTCAACAGCAAAATACAGTTAGTCAAATTATATTTAAATTGTTGTTGATCCAATTGCTTTGTGGCCCTTCTCATGGAGAATGAAATAGGATTCAGGTTGACATTGAACAGCAATACTTAGTCAATCAGCTTGTCTCAGTTGTGCTTATAATATTGTTGTCTCATTTTGGAGGATAGCTTATTCTCAGTTCTACCACTTATTTTCTCATTTCGAATGAAATATTATTTGATGGCTGAGTCAATTATTTGGGTTGTACACTAAAGACCCTTGTGTATCCCATATATAAGTTGAGGATTAATGATCACAATATATGGAGAGAATAGTAGACAAGTATCAGTTGAAAATGACCCAAAAGTTGTTATAAATGACAATAAATTTTGGATTTGCATGAGGATGTAGAAAACGAAATTATAATAAATAAACTTAGGAACCAGGAGTAGACATCTATTACTGATACTAGCAGCTACTCCGAAAGCCTAAATAAAAGAAAGCACTGCATTTTTGTAGTTAACCAGGTGTAAGTTCATGGAATATTTTTAAGGGGATATGCATATTACTTGTACCTATAAGTGCAGTGATAATATGTAAACTGCTTGAAATAACTGCTCCATATCTATTTAAGTACTGTGATTTCGATAAACAGCAAAAAGTAAAAGGAAAAAAGTAGATAAAATAAGTAGCACTTGTGTTTGAAAAATAACCCTTGAGTTTAAAATGTGTGAAGGTGAAATAGATCAATAACTACCTTAACAATTGTGGAAGGTTTTGGTGGTCCAACACGGCCAACAGAAGTATCGTCAAAATCAGAAAATGTCCCACCAGCACAAGTCTCCGTGAGACCATATGCTTGACCTATTGGAGCACTGAAAACGACAGTAGATGTAAATGTGAAAAGAAAAAAGAAAGAAAAAATAATACATGGCATCTGAATGCAAAATAGAAAAATAAGTACATG
>Ga0209282_1001709_pt1 | contig 12253 bp, 6 predicted proteins | sample Mtrugardesep15_FD_187529 | JGI IMG/M metagenome (GOLD analysis project Ga0209282, IMG submission 187529) | Root nodule microbial communities of legume samples collected from California, USA - M. trunc garden sep15 (SPAdes) (version 2) | ecosystem: Host-associated > Plants > Roots > Nodule...
CAACCATATTTTTCGCTCTTTGCATCTAAAAAATAGGACAAGGTTTGATATTTTATAGTGTATTGAATTTATGCTCTCGCAAAAATAATTAAATAGTTTTGGCATTTATTAAAATTTTAAAAACCCTTCATAAAGTTATAATAATAAACGTCTCTTGAGTGTATCAGTGCGTTTGTCCTTTTCACACCTAGAAAACATTTCAAATAATAAACTTGATAATATGAAGAATTGGATATTATTTAACTAACTTTTCAGTGTACTTTACCCTTCAAAAAAAATATCTTACTTTTTAATCCTTTCGTGATAGTAAAGGAAAAAAACATATTATTTACCATCGTAAAATTACCTACGGATATAATGCATCATAGGGATTGAGACCATATTTACGCACAAGTAGAATGGACGTATGATCAATTTATATTTTATATTAAATCATTGGATCATAAAGAATCCGAGACATTTGCTAAAATCGTGTGTCTGAATAGTACGACAAAAGTTCTTTTTGGAGGGAAATCGAGATTATTAAAGGAAGCGGAAATAAAAAAAATTATTTCCTTTCTTTGGATCATTACAAATTGGACATGATCAGTGGTGGAATTGTTACCTCTTGAAGTGCATAAAAGTATTTCGATGACAGCAAAGCAACGTAGCAGTGCCTCCACTCGTCCACACAAATAGCTCTCCTCTAGTTCTTGGTGCTAACCAAGCGATTAGAGGTTCAGAGAGAACTAGGGTTAATTTGATTTTCGGCTTTAGGGTTTCTCTAAAAACGTGTAACCTCTGACTTCAACACAATGGTTCTATTTATATAAGAAAATTGCTCTTCTCCCATCAAGTTTCGCTCATTCCCAACTAGGGATGGCACATGGCAATACGCGCCAAACCGCCCCGTTTAGGCTCATCCCGCTATTAGCCCACCAAAAATCGGGTGAGGCGGGGCGGGCCAACTTGACAAGTGGGTTTTTAAGTTGAAACTGAACCCTGAAGGGAAAATGGTGAAGCACAAAGCTAGATTAGTAGCTAGAGGTTTTCTACATAAGAAAGGTTTTGATTATACTTAAGTGTTCTCACCAGCTGCAAGACATGAAACAATCAGGCTGGTTATAGCAGTAGCAACTAACAATGTTTGGCCTCTATATCACTTAGATGTAAATACTGCATTTCTGAATGATACACTAAAAGAAACTGTGTATATCACTCATCCACCTGGCTTTATAATCAAAGGGAAAGAGGATAGAGTATACAAACTGAACAAAGCTTTATATGGATTGAAACACGCACCTAGAGCCTGTAATAAAAGAATTAACAAATTCTTTGTTGAACAAGGCTTTAAGAAATGTCTAGCTGAGCATGGAGTTTATGTGAAAGGGAATGAAGGAACAAGTTTACTGATTATATGCTTGTATGTATATGATCTTATGCTAACTGGAAGCAACATGCAAGATATTGAAGATTTCAAATCAGTCATGAAGTCATAGTTTGAAATGACTAATTTAGGTAAGCTTGCATATTTCTTAGGCATGGAAAATATTAGAACTTCAAAGGGTTTGATACTCTATCAAACCAAATATGCTACTGAGATCCCGAAGAAGTTCAATATGTTAGATTGCAACTCGTCTATCACTCCTTCAGATGCTAACATCAGAAATGAAGTAAAAGAAGATGATGAAAGTATTGATCCAACTATGTTCAGAAGGCTCGTTGGTTCATTGAGATACTTATGTCAAAGCAGGCTAGACATAAGCTACTCAGTTGGAACTGTTAGCAGGTTCATGAGTAACCCTCTCAAAACTCATTTCTTAGCAACTAAGAAGATTCTAAGATACATAAACGGTACATTGCAGTATGGAATTATATTCCCCGAGACACAAGAATCTGAGCAGCTCATCATGATTGGCTACTCAGATGCAGATTGGTGCGGGGATAAAATAGATAGGAGAAGCAGTACAGGTTTTGTGTTCATGCTGCAAGGAGCACCTATTTCATGGTCATCTAAGAAGCAGTCAATAGCTGCTCTCTTAAGTTGTGAAGCTGAGTATCTTGCAGGTTCATATGCAGCTTGTCAAGCCAATTGGTTGCAGAATGTGCTAGAACAGTTGGTGATCAAGCTTGAGAAATCTATCAAGCTTCTAATAGACAACAAGTCTGCTATAAATCTAGCTAATAACCCTATTTCACATGGTAAAAGAAAACACATTGAGACTAGATTCCACTACTTGAGGGATCAAGTGAACAAATGTAAGATCAAGGTTGAATACTGCCCAACATTGAATCAAGTCGCTGACATATTCACTAAACCTGTCAAAAGGGTCCAGTTTCTAAAGCTTAGAAGAGAATTGAGTGTAGTTTGCTTTGATAGTTTGAATTAAGGAGGAATTTTGTTTGTAATTCAAACCTTAATCATATTTGTTTAGTTAGTTAGGGTTAGTTACTTATTACTTAAGTATCTAACTGATTTTCCTATTTTCTAGCTAGGTAGTTACACCTTTGTTTGTTATTTGGTGTACAAGTTTAGAGGAACACCTTTGTATATATATAGTGATTCCTCAATGAATAAATGCAATGCAATTACACAATTCAATTTTCCCTTAATCTCAAAATCTTTCATTCTCTCTTTCTCATAACAGTTTTCTTCTTCATTCTCAAGTTACAAACAAATAACCCTAATCCACCTTGTTCTATAAACTTATCCACCTTGTTCTATAGGCTTATCCTCTTGGTTCTATACAGAAAACACCATTGCTGCACTAACAGGCATATGCTAAAATCGTGTGCATGGATAGTATGTATGACCTAAGTTGTTTATACAAAGGATTACATAATTAAGAGAATTAATTTCAAATGGAATATGATACGCTAGCTTTTATAGAACCTAGAGAGAAACCCAACATATTTGCAATCAAATGCACCCATCTTTGAGAAATATAGCCTGTGTAAATTTTAGACTTGCTTAGATTAATAAGTTGTCATGTGCTTGAGCATATATGTCAAAACAATTCTTTAGAATATTCATATTAGCAAGAGTACCTTTACAGAAAGTCATTAAATAATATGCATACATCACGTGAGAGGGGACTAAGGAACTTCTACGACCTCTAATAAAAAAAAGAGCTTAAGAATAGCTTAAGAATCCCCCTACTAAGGACGTCCTTGGCTATATAACTTCAAAAGTCAGACAAATGCCATGACCAATGTTTCTGCTTTGACTAAATCCCCTTTGGTGAGTATATATACTTTTAGGCATGATATAAGCAAGTCGATCTATAAGCTAATAATTTGCTGAAATTGTTAGCTAGAGGCATGCAAAAGAGCATTGCTATATATAGTTGCAAAATTTATATTCAAAACTGAAGTAATATGCATTGAAGACATTAGTTCTCACAATATCCCCCATATTTATCAAAGAATAAGGTTCCCAAACCATTTTGACTTGGTGCTCCTTCTCATTTTGATGTCAAATATTGCTTGATTTACTTCTTCAACTGGGGAGATTAGTAAGCTTTGCATTCATAATGTTGTCAATATCTACAAGATAGTGGATTCTCTCTTACTTTCTCTCTTTGATTATCTCTTGAGTTAAGCTAATTACTATCGAAAATCACCATATTAAAACTCTTTTCAGTGTGTGCTAAACCACCTTTGCCATTACTCCAAGTAAATTGTGCACCCACGATAGATAAATGAATGAGAGAGTTGTGATTAGTTCAACTCTGAAAGTCCTCCATAGTAAATCTTGAAAGGCTATGATGCCCTCTATATTCACAAACTCCTAAACTGGTGTTGATATCTCCCATGAAACACAAAGGAATAATATAGTTCTTATTTATTGTTGATAAAAGTCCACAATTTGTTTCTAATAATGTAGTTGGTGGATGCATAAACCATAGTAGCACCCAAAGTGATATCATTAAGGTTTCAAGTAAATGAAATGTGTTGAATAGAATTGCTAACGTAACGACTATAGTATAAATATGGTTAGCACAAAAACCTCATACATTAGGCAGCATATCACCTTTATTGTCAAAATAAAAAGATCTTGTCATGCAAGTTATTGATACTATTACTGGAATAGGGTCTTTTTGTTTGATAAGCTATTATGAATATTGAGTATTGAGTATTCTAGTAAGGGTCTTGCTAACTTGTGCTCTAAGGGCACAAGATAAGAAACTAAATATAGAAATTTGATCTTGGAAATTGTACATTCATAATCTTAAAAACTTAAAAATTTATCTTCAATATTTATTAGTTCCTTATCTGGGCACAAGTTAGCATTTTCCTTCTAGTAAAGTCACATCAAGAATTTATTCTATAAATTTATTACAGCAATTGTGACATCCTAAATCCCAAAAAGAATCATTACTATTATTCATTTGGAAAGAGTTTGATTCACTGCGAAAAATGTCAAATAAAATCTTTTCTATTAATAAGAATTCTTCCACAGGATTTAGGATATCACATTTACTCATAACGAACATAATTCACATTTCACTTCCTTGAAAATTGCAATACTATTAACATCAAATCTTTTGCTTTTGATAATACTTTCTTTTACATCATAGATAATGGTTACCTTGTACAAAACTAAATAAGTAAGAAAATCTTGTTTTTTGTGTCACAATCAGATCAATACTTTTCCCCAAAATAACATACGACATCAGACAAGTCTTTATGGAATGCATATACTTGACTCTAAGACTCATAACATATATAATTATGGTTTCGCAACCGCATGACCAAGCTAGCAAACACAATCAACGAAGGGGTCGAGAACATGTAATAATATACAATAAATGAGAAGAACACACAAGCAATTAAGTCAAAGTTGTATCGCATCATAAACATAATATTTAGAACCTTGAAGAATATACTATATCAACTCAATCCACATTAGTAAAAAAATATTATTACAACACAAGAACCAAAATCTTCACAAACACAATGTCACAATTCAATTCCTAAATAGTCACAACAAATATAGTCACCAATAATCATCTTCATAAGAACATCATTAGATAATCACCTTCATCGTCTCACACAGTTACACTTATTTACCAAATACAAATCATCATCAATTTTTATGCATATGGATTCAGTCCTAAGACCTATATGAATGTGATACCACACCTACTCGTCATTTTCCCAGAGTAATGTTACTGGACTTTTCTCGTCTTAATTGCCAGAGGTATGTTACTAAACTTTTCTCGTCGTAGTTTTCCTGAGGTATGTTACTGGACTTCTCTCCTAAATCAATGCAAGACTTAATGCTCTAGACTCTATATGAACGCGAATAATTAAATTCGACAAGTATTACATGTATACACAAAGTCACATATTCCACGTATGAATGCAAGACTCTCCCTAAAATGCACGACTATGACGTAAGCACACAAATCATCAGCACACTCATCATCATCATCATCATCATCATCATCATAGATAACATCATCACTCTCATCATAATAATATAGTTATCCTCATTCTCAACATCACTAAAATATATAAACATTATCATTCTCATCGTCAATATAAATCAGACATCGTCATTATCATCATAAATGTAAAAAGGTCGTTCTTGTATCATCATCATTATAATTAGTAACATCATCCTCATCATCATTATGAAATGAACATAATTGTTTCTCATTGTTTAATCCTAAAATAGACACCGTCTTTTTTTCATCACATGTATTTTGAATATATGTATATGTCATTACCCCACCAACTTTCCTGTTATAGTCATAAAGTCCTTCATCATTACACCCATCAAGATGATCACATCACTACCTTACCTCTTCATTAATCTAATTCATACACATGACTCATTCCTAGGCCAACATCCCTTTACTTTATTTTATTATTCACCTTGGGGTCATGCTCTCTCTTCTCGTCTATGCTAGGCTCCCTAGATACTTTATTCTAATAGCATACCCTATTCTTCTTTCTTAATTTCGGATGTTCACTTCTCCATTAACATTCCTAGTAACTTACAATCAATCTACTACATATCCTCACAATTAAGATCATAATACCATAAATATGAAGAGATTCTACACCTTACATCTAATCTTTCCCCTCGCTGACCTAAAATACTCCTTAAGAGCGCCATCTACAACACAAGCTGGAACCATCACTACTTTGTCATCTAAATAATAACTGATAGAAATTTAGCAAGTGTATTAAAAATATCGAAGTAATCAAAATAAGCTCATTTCCACGAGGACCGTGTTAATCTCAACTAAACAATAGTGTTATTATCTAGGATGTGTAAATTTATTTTAGTGCCCGAGGCAGTAGGTTTGATTGCACAAAAGGTAAATAAGTGGAAAATAAAAGTTGTTTAGGAAAATATAAGGAGAGATGAGACTAGGCTTTTCAAATCCTATGAGCTTCCCTAATCGGTACATTGCACCTAAGTCCTATGAATATTTTTCTAGTTTTGTGATGGTTAACTAAAATAGTCCTAATCAATCCCTTGACTTAGGATCCTCTTCTCAAATTACAGGCCGTAATTCCTTAGGTGATCTAATATGAAGGTTTTAAAGTTATTCTTAGACTAACCTAATATAAAGGTTTAGGGAATAACTTTAACCTAATCTGAGAAGAGGTTTTAAAGTTATTCTTAGACTAACCTAATATGAAAGTCACAAATAACTTTAACCTAATTAACATTTTCTTAAACTAACCTAATTCCTCACATCTAAATGATTTTTAACTTATTAAAGTTATTCTTTTAGGTGGTGGAGTTCGGAAAAATGTGTGATACATCTGAAATTTAGATCATGTTGATACTGTTAAATATACGAAATAAGGATACGCTATATATAAAACAATTTCCGCCTTATTTCATTTCGTTGCCAACATCTTAAAGTACAATAGTATAACTTCAAGGTCCATAAAATTAGGAAAAGAAAAACAGAAAATACAATTATTTGGTGCGTGCACAAAAACCAAAGGACAACTCCTCGAATATTCCGGCATAAAGTATAATCTACAATTCTTTTGCTAGAGCAAGAACTCATTCATCTTAGTTTGCGCTGTTGGCAGATGCCCTTATGACACCTAGCAATATGATTTTTCATTGGTAGACAATCTTTATCTCTTGTACAAATTCGAGAACGTGGAAAAAAAGCAGAATCACATATCATTATGACAAGAAATATTGAAATAAATAGAATCAAAACATAAACAAACTTTAGAGTTTCAGCCATATTTTTCGCTCTTTGCATCTAAAAAATAGGATAAGATTTGATATATTTATAGTGTATAAAATTTATGGTCCCATAAAAATAATTAAATAGTTTAGGCATTTTTAAATTTTAAAAACCCTTCGTAAAATTATAATCATAAATGTATCTTGAGTATATGAGTTTGTTGTGTTTGTCCTTTCAAATAATAAACATGATAATCATAAGAAATGAATATTATGTAGCTAACTTTTCGGTGTACTTTATCTTTCAAAAAAAAAAGTTCATTACTTTGTTATCCTTTCGTGATAGTAAATGGAAAAAAATTATTTTGACCATCGTAAAGTTATCTACATATATAATGCTCCATTGGAATTGAGACTATATTTATGCACAAATAGAATATACGTGGGATCTATTTATTTATTTTATTTAATCATTGGATCATAAAGAATCTGAGACATTTGTTAAAATCATGTGTCTGAATAGTACTTTTTTTTGGAAAGGGTGTCTGAATGGTACCTGAGAAGTTCTTTTATACATGGAGTACCATGATTACGAGAATTAAATAGGAAAGGCATATGATATGCTATAGTACCTAGAAAGAAACCCAACAAATTTTCAATCAAATTCTCCCATCTTTGAGAAATAGAGACTATGTAAATGGTAGACTTGCTTAGATTAATAATTGTCCTGGTGCTTGAGCATATATAACTAAATAATTCTTGAGAATATTCATATTAGCGAGAGTAACTTTAAAGTAAATAATTAAATCATATGCATGCATCACATGAGAGGGGACTAAGGAACCTCTATGAACTCATAAAAAAAGCTTATCATCTTCCACTAACTTAAGAATACTACTGATAAGAATACTGATAAGGATACTACTAGTGATGTCAGCCACATGAGTTGGATTGCCGTTCCAGCATTTGCTCAGGATGCCAAATAGAGAAGAATTAATCAAAAATTTAGTTTATATTTTTTTTAGCTTAGAATTATTTTTAGATTTGAACCCTTCTCGAATTGGGATTCACATATTGCACTAGACACCGTATCATTGATAAAGTTTCCTATATCAGTAATCAAGGGAGAACCCAACCACCACCCATCGGTAACTTGATGAAAGTTTTAAGACTTAGCCATGAATCACTAGATACCAATTATAGCATATCGTTAATAACAATAGAAGGAATAAGAAATTGTGTACCTTTAGGTTTTGGTTCATGAAAGAACCAAGACAACAGTCAACAAATATAAGAGGAATAACTACCCTCATCGCCGTTTAGTTTTAGAGTTTCACCGTAATGGTCAGAATGCTTAACCGTCCGATGGGACGATGTTTAAATAGCTAAACGGTCTATTTAGAAAACAATAGTCAAATCACTCATATTCATCAACTAATTAGTTCTTAACACAATAGACCATAATCTATATTATAATATTAACTTATAATAATTGATTATTGTCAATCCATAAATGATTAATTAAATAATTAATCCAACATAACTCGCACTTCATCAAAACTCTAAAGCTTGTCCTCCCCGGTTTTGATGGCGCCAATGTCTTGGACAAGTTGTTCAAGCCGATCAATACTTCTCCTTCCACTGGATAGCTCCACAACAAAGAATGGACATGATTGGTTTCTTCATGAATGACGATGCGGCCATGCCCTCAGCGGGTTTAAATGGATGCACAATAATCACCAGCTTTCAGCGTGGGATGCTTTTGTGCGTGCTATGGAGCTTCGATTCGGACCTTAGTCTTACACCAATCACCAAGCGACCTTGTTCAAGCTGCAACAAAAAGGTACTATTAGTGAATATCAAGTTGAATTTGAGAAAATCTCAAACCGAATTGTGGGTCTTCCGCCGGAGGCACTGTTAAATTGTTTCATCTCGGGCCTTAAAATCGAAAATTCAAAGGACTATCTCTGCACCAGATTATTTCTCTACCTCAAGCCACCGGTCTGCCCAAACTCATTGAATTTATGATTCTTGACACCCTAACGCTGTCACGTTTAACCCTGCATCACAAACACCAGTAAACACCACCCAAACTGAAACCTCTACCTCCACCACAAACCACAAACTCATTGTGCTTCAATTGTGATGACAAAGAGAAGAAAAAGAGAAGAATTTATCCAAAAATGTAGTTCATATTTTTTTTTACATATTGCACTAGAAACCACGACAATCCAACTAATGTTGCTGCCATCACTAGCGTAGATTTTTATTATTAATTCTTCGTTCTTCTCATTGATTGCAGACCCATTTAAATAACTTTTTCTATAATTAACTTGTTGTTGGTGTCATTAAAAAAAATAAATTAGATTGTATTATTTTTGTTATATTGTATTATTGTCGGTGTCGTTAAAATATATAATCATGGTTAGTTTGATTTTTATAACTTAAAAAGCAACAAACATTTAATTTTTTTTTAGTTTTAATCAAAATCAAAATTTCATAAAAATAAAATAAAAATTGTTCATAATTTTCAAACGTTAGCGCAATAAAAAGAGCGACGTGCCCGTCTTTTCGCTAGTTATCCATAATGAAAACCATTTCTTTTAAAACACAACTATACAAATGTTGTTCATTCTTAATGTTGAAATATGCCTTGTATTAGTGTTGGGAAAATGTCCCACATCGGAGAATAAAAAGAAATATGCAAAAACTTGACCATATAAATAAAGGTCTTGTTAGTATTTCTTGTACCAATAGTTACTGGGTTTTTGCTGTAGCTGATATTATCTATACTATTCGGTATATATAATCATCGATTATAGTGGAATTCTTTTTAGCCCGTGGATTAGTAAGAACATTGTTGAATACCACGTTAAATCTTGTGTCGTTTTTCAATTTGTTTATTGTCATTATTCTCGCATCCCGTTATAACAAACTGGTACCAAGAGCTGGTTCGGATCTGTTCGGGCGGGAACGATTGCTGGAGGTAAAAGTTTGAAAGTCAACAAGTTCATCAGGAGGAATAATTTCAGTTTGTGGTAGATCAAGATTGGGACGTTGCTTAAACGGCAGGGTCTTTGGACACCTTTGTTAAAGCATGCGCTAAATCCTTTTTCTGTTGATATCGCCACTCTGGAGGAGAAGACACATTCTACGTTGCTTCTTGCTTTGGAAGAACATATCATCATTGAGGTTGCTGAAGAGGATATCTTTGTCGGTCGATGGTGTAAGCCAGAGAGTCTATAAGAATTAATATTTATATTTATTAAGAACTTTTAATGAAAATATTCAAATATTAGACAAAAATGAGTTTATGTTTAAAAAATTATCAATCATATTTTTGAAAGAGAAACTGAAAAAGCTTCACGTAATTAAAATAAAAGCATGCTTTCTAATTGGAAGAGTGATGTTTAAGTTTCTTTGTTATTGTCTTTGTATTTGTATTCCGTTTATAGCCTATAGGGTATTTTGGTTATGGTTTGTTGTCAGTTTTTAGCATATCTGCTTGGTGGTGCCTTGTTTCATCCACTGTATTGGGGCTCTTTTTTTCTTTGGTTTCTCGTGGCTTTCATATTCTTAATAAATCACTTAATTTCCCTGGACTTGTATTTGTAATATTGTAACCTTGCAAACCTTATGCTTTGATCGGTGTTAATATACGGAAAATAATATATGGAACACAGACAACACCTTAAAAATAAGAAAATAGAGACATTGATGTAATAAATTTAATATGAGAAATGGTATTTGTAGAACCATTTTGTGATGGTTTTTGGGATAATATATCTCTCATACTTATTTGTATAACATTATGTTTTTACTCTTTTTCTCTATTGATGCAAAGATAGATAGAGAGAAAATAAAATATTAAATGAGTGTTAAAAAAAAAAGTGCATCCAAATGTCTCATCTCCAAAGGTCCCACCATCTATCTATCGAAATTGGCACCAGAAGGAATCAAACCTGAGACTTTGAGAGGAGCACACTCTAAAATCTCAAGCCAATCACTAGGCCAACCCCAAATGGGTTTGAGTTATATGAACGTTAATTTGGTTTATTGGGCAAATTATTCAATTAGAAATAAGCTTGAAGTTATCCTAATCAGTCAACATGTCAAATGGCACATAATAAAATTATATGATCAATGTGACTTTTTTTTATTAGGAGATCAAAATAAACTCTAAAATTAAGTTAAGAGATAAAAAATAATTAAGCCAATTTTCTTTTTTGAGAGAATTAAGCCAAAAAAATTATATACACATACCCAAAAAAGAGTAAGATAAAAATTTATTTGTAACTCAACTATTAAAGTTATCCTCTTAGGTGATGGAGTTGGAAAAAATGTGTGATATATCTGAAATTCAGGCAATGTTGATATCGTCAATATTACGAGATAAGGATCTTATATATATATATATATATATATATATATATATATATATATATATATATATATATATATATAACAATTTTCCGCCATATTTCATTTCATTTCCAACATCTTAGAGTACAAAATCATAACTTTAAGTTTCATAAAATTTAGAAAAGAAAAAAGAAAATACAATTATTTGGTGCATGCACGAAAACCAAATGAGAGTTTCTCGAATATTCTAGCATAAATACAATTATTTCAGCCATATTTTTCGCTCTTTGCATCTAAAAAATAGGATGAGGTTTGATATTTTATAGTGTATTGAATTTATGCTCTCGCAAAAATAATTAAATAGTTTTGGCATTTATTAAAATTTTAAAAACCCTTCATAAAGTTATAATAATAAACGTCTCTTGAGTGTATCAGTGCGTTTGTCCTTTTCACACCTAGAAAACATTTCAAATAATAAACTTGATAATATGAAGAATTGGATATTATTTAACTAACTTTTCAGTGTACTTTACCCTTCAAAAAAAATATCTTACTTTTTAATCCTTTCGTGATAGTAAAGGAAAAAAACATATTATTTACCATCGTAAAATTACCTACGGATATAATGCATCATAGGGATTGAGACCATATTTACGCACAAGTAGAATGGACGTATGATCAATTTATATTTTATATTAAATCATTGGATCATAAAGAATCCGAGACATTTGCTAAAATCGT
>Ga0209282_1001712_pt1 | contig 12246 bp, 6 predicted proteins | sample Mtrugardesep15_FD_187529 | JGI IMG/M metagenome (GOLD analysis project Ga0209282, IMG submission 187529) | Root nodule microbial communities of legume samples collected from California, USA - M. trunc garden sep15 (SPAdes) (version 2) | ecosystem: Host-associated > Plants > Roots > Nodule...
AAACACGTCTAGTGTTGTTGAGATCCAAGATTCTATAGAACTGTTATGACTGGTTGAACTACCGTACTCGACAAAAAATGTAGAGTAGACCAGGTGGTGTACTTGAAAGGTTATTCAAACACATAAGTTAGTGCTTGATTTGATCTAGCAACAGTATAAAAAAATGTGTACTTGACGGAGTCTGTATCTTCTCTTAATTCAGATGTCGGATGCAGTTCAGTGACAATTTGTTCACTGTAGGCCAAGTTCCTCTATACTTGTGGGACGTGGCAGGGGGTTGGGTGAATCCTAGATTATGGACGACGGGGATAGCTTCTGCTGATGGAACGGTGGCGTGCATCTTGGATATATCTAGAAGTTGTTGACACAACATCTTTGAAAAATACTCCCCTATTGGGTAATGAGTGTCCGCACCATACCAACAATCAGATATGGCTCCAAGGTGGGTCGTAGACATCAGGACCCACTTGAGTATGATACTGGTGGAACCAACATGTTGGGCCTAGCTGAAACATTGCCATTGTTTGCTTTGGAACTTGATGGACAGATGTAAGGAAGTTTATCATTGTTGCAGTTCAAGAAATGCGATTTGTGCAACTTGTCTAAGACACGTTATGTGGTAGGGGACTGTAGGCTAATATACAGGCAAATTGACCGATGGTTCAATCTTGGGTTTAAGTGGTTTTACTAAGAGACTTAGTGGCTTGAGTCATTTCCCTTTGCTTATGTGTACCATTGTCAATGCCTTGGTGTGCTATAATAACTCCATATTTAATTGTTGTTATTCATGTCAGCATGCTTGATTTGTCAACTAGTTTACTCAGTATCGCAAAATTCTAAATTCATGTTGGGTTGAATTTGTCTGTTGTTGTATAAGTTATTATATTTTGTGTGTATCATGTTAACCTCGCTGAGATAAAGGTCTAAATACTGGTCATGATTGCATATGTGTGAGGAACTTGTGCACTCTTTATAGTATGGGTTTGTCTAAATGCGCCATATTGCATATGTTAAAGCAGCTAAAAGTAGCAATTTTTTATTAAAAAATTATATATTTAATATAAAATGCACAAGTATATCTTTCTTGTTATGAATCCTATGTTTTCTTTCTGAGCTTTATAAGAAATTATCTTGATTTGATATATGATTATGAATTAGCTGTATTACTCAAAGATTTTGTAGGCAGTGCTTAGTTTGAACTTTGAACATTCCCATTAGGCACAAAGATTGACATGTTTCTATTCACAGGAAATTGCGAAAAGACTGCCTCGCCCATCAATTACTTGATATTGCACAGAATGCAGTTCATTGGAGGATTTACATTTGCTTTGGATCCCTTAAAATTGTAATGTATTAGTTGTGTCTATGTTTATGTATATGTTGATTAGATAATACCTCTGATCTTGCATCAACTTGTAATAATATTATGGACACCATGTCACTGATGATATGAATATCCCTTAGGCTATGCTTTGAGACCCACAAGTATGTGTCTTGTCTATTAAGATTTCATATTCAACGTAGGATGCCATGTCAGCCATGTCACATTTGGTGGTTGTTGATCATGCTTTGTGAGAATTTAGTTGAACTGCATAAATCAATACATCACCTGTCTTCACTGTGTGGATTACTGCATTTTTAAAGAGTAAAGGAATGTTTTTATGATTAATCACATTTGCAGGAGTACTCTTCAACTTTTCTAACTTCTCTTTTAGATTTCATAAATCCTCCATGATTTTTGGACATCTGCATTGCCATAAGTAGAAGTTCATTCTCCCATCAAACAAAAAAAAATAATCCAACTTCAATGTAGTCATAACACGTATTAAAAAAATATTAGAATTATAACCCTCTCCTCAAATGAAGGACGCAATACGGGAAATCCACAAAAGAAAAATCTATACAACGGGAAAACATGCCCCGCAAAAGAAGCACACAATATTTTACTACTCAACCTGCAGGTGAAAATCACAAACTCATGCAATTTTTACGAGAAAATTACAAATTCTCCCAACGGTAAAGAAAACTCAAACTAACCCTCCATGTTTAAAAGAACTTTTTCACTATTCTCTTTCCACGGTCTAATGTGGGACTTGGATGAATACTCACTTTTATACAACATATTCTCCCGCTTTGTCAAGTGAGTTAAAGTTTCACATTGAATAAAAGAGTTCAGGTTGAAGAATATAAGTGAGATGATTCATAAACTCAAAACCTTTAAATTTTCGATGAAGATGTAGTGTTTAATTTCACTTGTGAGGGTGCTTTTAGTCTAATAATCTAAACCAAGTAGTGCAATTCCAACCAATATTGTAGACATTATTATCCCTAATATATAGTTATGCTTGAATCCTCGTGAACATAACTCATTTGGTATGGTAGAAATATTGTGTTATGCATGAGTGATTGTTCAAACTTCAAATTTTCTATTTATTTACTTCGAAAGTTAATTTTTAGTCGCTAGACCACTTCATTGAAAAAAATTATAGCTACGCTTGGAAAAATTGTTTCTCAACTTTAATTTTGAATTAATGCAATTATAGTCAATGTTTTGAATTGACTACTTACCTTAAAACCTCAATTGTCAAAAGTTGAATAATTTAAGGAGTTTAGGTTTCAAAATAAAATCGAAATCATTAGTAAGTTTGTACAGTCTGAATGTACCATCTATGTTTGGTTTCCTTTCTTTTTTTTTTAAACAAAATATATCTCCTATGGCAAGCCTTTTAAGTTGCTTAGTTACCATAATAATTTATTTTGGCTATAAAATAATATTTAATTTTAACTACGAATATTATTGTAACTTTCCGCTACAATTTTTTTTTCTGTCAATAAAAATTATTACATTCTTACTTCAAAAACAATTTTTATTACATTCTCAAAGTCTGTTTATTTTTGGTACATATTCAACTGGTAATTATTATTTTTTGAATATAAAAATTCAACTAGTAATCATTGAAAGTTTGAAACACAAATATGAAATGAAAATCAACTTTCATTAATAAATAAATAAATAATGAAAATTACGTGTAATGAGACAGCCACCATGTCTATGTTCTCTTACCTAAGACACGACACAAAGACTTTGTCCAAAAAGTTCAAACACAAAAACCATTTCTATGTTCAAAATCTTTGCGTTATTATTCCAATTTCACTCTCTTTCCTAAATTGTCTTTCAAATAACACAAACTTTCTTCTTCTGTTCCATTTTTCAACTCTTCGCCACAATCCAAATTTCTCATCTTTCATCATTTCCCTCATCTGGGTATTCTCATCACCCTCTAAATCGGAAGAAAGCTCGATTTTTTGTCAAAGTTTGCACCTTTGACTTTTTCTCTGTGTGTCTGAAAATGGGTGGGAGCGAGAATTCAAAGGTTATGGTTGTGGGTCGTTTGGCTGATTCAATCAGGGAGATTTCTGGGTTGCCTGAATGTCAAAATGTTTGTAAGAAGATGTATGGGAATTTGATTCGTAGGGTGAAGCTTTTGAGTCCTTTGTTTGAGGAATTGAAGGATTGTGATGAGTCCCTTAGTGATGAAGAGATTGAAGCTTTTGAATCTTTGAGGGTTGCTTTGGATTTGACTATGATTCTTCTCAAGTCTGTTAATCATGGGAGTAAGCTTTATCAGGTATGGTTTTTTTTTTTAATCCCTTTTGTTGTTTTATCTGAAAGAGTTAACTCAGTTTTGTATTTGATTGATGGAGAATTAACGATTCATGATAAAGCTCTGTGTATGTTATGTTCCAATTTTGAAGGAGGCAATGTTGATTCTAGAGGTGTAGAATTGACTTTAACGTAATGTTTGGATGTTCTTGATTAAAATTGATTTTGCCTCCGAGTTGATTATAACTTAAGCTAAAATTTAGAGCTTTTGTCTCTAAAATTGAATTTTAGCTTCAAATTTATTTTACTGTGGAACCAAACACTCGCTTTATCTGTATAGTAGGAGATGCAAATGCATTGATTTTGGGATCTTTGTTTTTTGATGATAAATGAAAATTCTGTTTTATAATTTGCTTGTAGCTCCTGTCACTGCCAATAAAGTTTATGTTACCCTTCTATTTTGTGGGATGTTATTCTAGTCTTTGGGTTGTATTATGTGAGATGCCTGTGCTTTCTACCGGTACCTCTATTTGTGCACATGGAGAAATTTTTTCGTTTGCTTCAATTCTAAGGCGTGCATATAAATTCCCATGTTTAATTTGAAGTGTGTATTGGTGCACGAGTTCAATATTTGCTTCCATCCTTTGTTCAAGTATGTATGAACAAATATTCAAGCTCTATTGCAGGAACACCCAATTGCTTAAATTGGTGTTGTTTCCTGAATTTGAAGTGTGTGCGTTCTTGTGGTATAACTTTTTCGATCAATTTTATATGCAAATTTTAAGTTTAATTGCAGGAATATCTAATTACTTAATGATAGAGACCTGCATAAGGGAAAAGGGGGATATTATGTAATAAAGAGTATATTGAGGTTATATGGTAAATGAAGAGTTGATAGGATGCTTAGTTCGCAATTTTGTTATGCCTTAGTTGTATAAAATAGTGAGGTGGGTAAGTTGTAATTGGAATGCAGCATTATTGCTAGGGCCATTATGGTTAGGCAAAGAAATAGTGTTCTTTTTCTTTGAAGGAGCTTCGCTCTGTGGGCATTAGGATGTTCATCCTTTTGCTGTTATCTTTCAATTACAGAAATAATATACTGCTATTCCACCTATTTGTGCATTTTAATTCCCTTTTCTATATTCTGTAAGTCGCTGCGATTTGGGTACGCAACACTTAAGTTGGTGTTTTTCCTGAATTTGAAGTGTGTTCATGTCGTATCAAACATACGACAACGATTTTGAAACTCACAGAAATTATGAAAGCTCCTGCTTGACTTTCAATGAATCTAAAGGCACTCTAGTATTATTTATTATTTCTCTTCATGCAGGACCAATTTGGTCATCAGTTTTTCTTTTCTCTAATCTGCAAAGTACACGGTGCATAGGAAAACCTATGAACTGAATAGAATGGATGCTTAAAGTTTAATTTCGGAAAAAAGTGTATTCCTTAAATCAGGCCTGTCCTGTGCAAGTTTTTTTCTTTATGTTCACAGTGCACTAGCTGAATATTTCAATGTGAATAAATATGTCAAAAAGAGTGAGAGACTAACATCTTCAGATGCTATATGCTTTCTGGTTTAGTTTTGTTTACCAAGCATGTATTTTAGTTGATCAAGACTGCTAATTTTAATCTACTTGTTGCTTTACATGCCACAGGCTTTGCGGAGGACTGATACTGCAGATAAGTTCCAACAAATTACTGAAAAAATTGAAGCTGCATTGAGTGATATTTCGTACAACAAACTTGAGATATCAGAGGAAGTTCAAGAGCAGGTAATTTTATCATACTTTAGATATTCACTTGCTGAGATTTTGAATTTCTGCAAAGCGCTGTTTTTGCCAAGGATAAAGGGAAGCATCAATTTACTGATAATTATGTTCCATATTTTTTTTTTTTTCCGACTGTTTTAATCTCTTTCAGATTGAACTAGTGCACGCTCAGTTCAAAAGAGCCAAAGCTCAAACAGAATTTGCTGATTTACAACTAGACTTGGATATAGCACTAGCACAGAAAGATAAAGACCCTGATCCTGCTATACTCAAAAGACTCTCTGAGAAGTTGCATCTGAGGACTATGAATGATCTAAAGAAAGAGTCCACTGAATTACACGAATTGGTCATAACAAGCAACGGAGAACTAGGAGACAGTTTTGAAACCGTCTCATCCCTTCTTAGAAAACTGAAAGACTGCGTGCTCGCAGAAAATCCAGAGGTTGATACCCATGAGAGCGAGAATGTTTCAATTAAGCACCGGTCTCCTGTAATCCCAGATGATTTTCGGTGTCCTATATCTCTTGAACTAATGAAAGATCCTGTAATCGTCTCAACCGGTCAGGTATTATCCACAATCCTTTTTGTGCGAAACATTGTTCCGATGGTGTCAGTTATGATTATTGATGAAATTCCTACTTTATTTTGCAGACATATGAAAGATCCTGCATTCAAAAATGGCTTGATGCTGGTCACAGAACCTGCCCTAAAACACAGCAGACACTTTTGCATACAGCCCTTACTCCTAACTACGTTTTGAAGAGTCTGATTGGTTTATGGTGTGATAGCAATGGTGTTGAACTACCAAAGAAGCAAGGGAGTTGCAGAACAAAGAAATCTGGAACAAGTCTTTCAGATTGTGACAGAACTGCTATCAAAGCTTTATTGGATAAGCTAACAAGTATTGATATTGAACAGCAAAGGGCGGCTGCTGGTGAGCTCCGGTTGCTGGCCAAGAGGAATGCAGATAACCGAGTATGTATTGCTGAGGCAGGAGCAATACCGCTTCTTGTCGACTTGTTGTCTTCCACAGATCCTCGAACTCAGGAGCATGCTGTTACAGCACTTCTGAATCTTTCCATCAACGAGAGTAACAAAGGAACTATCGTAAACGCAGGAGCTATACCAGATATTGTAGATGTTTTGAAAAACGGAAGCATGGAGGCTAGAGAAAATGCAGCTGCAACTCTCTTTAGTTTATCAGTTCTTGATGAGAACAAAGTTGCAATAGGTGCAGCAGGAGCCATCCCGGCTCTTATAAAATTACTTTGTGAAGGTACTCCAAGAGGCAAAAAAGATGCAGCAACTGCTATATTTAATCTATGTATTTATCAAGGAAACAAAGCTAGAGCTGTTAAAGCCGGGATAATTGGTCCGTTGATACGATTTATGAAGGATGCGGGCGGTGGGATGGTTGACGAAGCACTAGCTATAATGACGATCCTTGCAGGCCATCATGAAGGAAGGACAGCAATTGGTCAGGCCGAGCCGATCCCTATTTTAGTTGAGGTTATACGAACGGGATCTCCACGCAACCGGGAGAATGCTGCTGCAGTTTTGTGGTTGGTATGCACGGGAGATCTACTGCAATTGAAACTAGCAAAGGAACATGGAGCAGAAGAAGCACTTCAAGGATTATCAGAAAATGGAACTGATAGAGCTAAGAGAAAAGCTGGAAGTATATTGGAACTGTTACAGCGAATCGAAGGGGAGGATAATTTGCAAAATTCCTAGCCTGGTGTGTAACTTCATTATTCATAGTTCAAATATAGATATGGTCAGAAAACTGTTCATAAACTTCATAGTAATTCATAATATGTTTGAATGACATTTGTTCTTAAAGGGAAATGTTGTAAATTATCTTTTAATAAATGTTATGTGAGGATTGTAGATTCATTAAGTTTTTGTAAATTAACTTTTAAAAATGTTAAGGATTATTGATGGATAATTTTCTGCCATTGTCCCTCTAAAAAGAAGTTGGTAAAAGTTGTTACAGTGAATGCCAACCATTTCAAGAGACAATCAACAATGCAAACGACCAGAGTGGAACTTGTAGCATTTCAAGCTTGTTCTATAAAAAATCAAACATTTACCATATACAATTTCAAAATTCAAAAATAGCACTGATAATGATCAAGGGAAAGGAAATCATGCGTAACATTATTGATCTTTTTAAGTCTGAACTTTTCTCCAGATTGGCTTTAAGTTTTTATTTTTCTGAATTGTTCCTTTATGTTACATTATACTGTTAGTCTTTTTAACATGTTCCGTTGAAATCCCTCAAAAAAATAAATCACGTGTGACATTTTTTTTAGTATCGAAAAAATTTACATACATATTCTTATCACTTCTCCTTAAAAAAAACATTTCTCCTATCGCTTCTTTTTGAATCTAAATTTTCAAATCCGAAATCTTTAGAACCAAAGTATATCATTGTTCGCAATATTCATACCATTTCCCTTATCACTTCTCCTTCAAAAAATATTTCTCCTATCACTTCTTCTTTGAATATAAATTTTCAAATCCGAAATCTTTAGAACCAAAGTATATCATTGTTCGCAAAAATGTCATCATTTAACAAGAATTGTTTAAATTTACGAACTTAAAATAATGAATCATTAATCTCTAGTGTGAGGCGCGACGAATGAAAATAAGAATGTTTTTCATCATTGTTGTGCAACAAAACTTGTGGTTTGCACAATCACAAATATAAAATAAAATACTACAATGCAACAAGAAGATAACACAGGCTAATATGTTGCAAACAAAATGTATTAAGGACCCATTTGAGAAAAAAGAAATGACATTTGTCCAACCACTTTTTGACAACTCTTGTGACAACTTTTTCTCATATTCACATTATATTTTTACTTTCTCTCTTTATTGATTTGATTTTTGTGCCAATACTACTTTTCCTTTGTAAAATTATGGTTGTCCAAGAATTGTCTATCAAATGATTGTTCAAATAATACAACTCTTATACGTATTAAATTAAAATGTATTTTCCCTATTTGTCCCCAATAAAGAGTCTAAAATGTTAACAAGTCTCCAATAAAGAATCTAATTTGTTTTTGGTAAATATGTCTTGTTAACAAGTTTAAAAGAAAATTTTATTGTTGAAATGATGTATTCAACGCATTAAAAATTTTAAAAATATCTTTATCCACATAAATCTTGTATATTACTTCTATTTTCAAATTCTTAACTAATGCTCTAAAATCATTGGTTAACAAAACACTTTATTTATTTTTTTAATCAAGAACAAATCGGTTCACCAAAATATTGATAGACCAAATTGTACGAAAAGGGAAAAAATTTGAACTATATTGCAGAGCCCTCTTTGTAAAAGACTCTTCCAAAAAATGCCGTTAAATGTGACACTAACACGGTATTCTTTAGTAAAAGGCGAAAGAATAGTTCGCTATCTCATCATCACACGGCTACGTGCTTAACGCCAGTGGAGATCACTTCATTTTATATACAAGCAGCATAGTTTCTATTATGCATTATTCGATGTGGGACATTGGTCAGAACACAGACCCACCCACTCAGTTGGCCCGTTCCCTTTCTTTCTACCCTTCAATTGCCGTTTTAAACAAACATTTTTATGAAACCAATTGCATGGATCAATGTCTTGAATGATATCTAATACAACAAAGTTGAGATATCAGAGGAAGTTCAAGAACAGGTAAATTTCAATCTTTTCCTGTCATTTGTACAATTATATTCCCTTACTGTGATTTTGAATTTCTGCAAAGCATTTTTTTTGCAAGGATAAGAAGGAAAGCATCAGTTTATTGATAATTATATTCCATATAAAATTCATATTGTTTTTATTGCAGACATATGAAAGATCCTACCTGCAGACAAAGAGGAATGCACCGAGTATGTATTGCCAAGGCAGCAGATAAAAATGACTTGATGTTGGTCACAGAACCTGCCCTAAAACACAGAAGACACTTTTGCATACAGCCCTTACTCCTAACTATGTTTTGAAGAGTTTGATTGGTTTACGGTGTGACAGAAATGGTGTTGAACTACCAAAGAAGCAAGGGAGCTGTAGAACAAAGAAATCTGGGACCAGTCTTTCAGATTGTGACAGAACCACTAGAAAAACTAACAAGTAATGACATTGAACAGCAAAAGGCGGCTGCTGGTGAGCTTCGCCTGCAGGCAAAGAGAAATGCAGATAACCGAGTATGTATTGCCGAGGCAGAAGCAATACCACTTCTCATAGAAGGATTTATAGAAGGATTAATTTTCTGCCATTGTCTCGCTCTCAACATAGTTGGCAAAAGTCTGTTTCGGTTGATGCTAACAATTCAGAAGACAATTAACACTGTAAACTACTAGAGTGGAACTTGTTTTTAAAAAATAAACCAACATGAAATCGAATCTAAGCTTTGATCAATATAAAGTAATCTTTGAATATTTGCAATAATATTTGTAAATGCATCGTAACCTACGGTTGAAAAAAAAAGAAATAACTATGTTGAAATTTGTGGAGTGGGAACAATTAACACGTGAAAAGGGAACATCTTATCAATTATGCAAGGATTTTTTTAATTTAGACGGGTAACATGTTATAAATCAAGAGTTGCCCAATCTCTTTTGGTTGTAGAAATATTTACATGATAATGTGGTAAAGAGAATGATTGAAATACCATTCGAAATGTAGTTTTAGATACCATTCCATTTTGTTTTCTTTTAAATCATTTATGCAGTGGATCATTTAGATAGGATGGTTACAATCTTGTTAACCATATAGGACCGAGGCCATCTGATACCTTTGATTTAGGGACATTAATCCATTAATCCAAGACCAAATTAATGGAAACAAGTTTCTCCCCATAAGTAAAATTTTCAATTAAAATGAAAAATAAACTTTAAAAACAAGAGAATTATTCACCCAAAGCCTAGACCATTTTGAATAAAGTGTGATGATTAAGGAAGAAGTGACTAATTAATTATCCAAAACAGTGATCCAGATGAGTAAACATATATAAAAACAAAATCGTTTTCTCTTTTTTATCTCATGTGCGTTGTTGGAAATAAGATTTAAACATAATTTGAGGATTGCTATTTAACCATCTAGAGATTGTTCACGGGCATCCAAAATACGCCGAATGGTAGTTAATTGTCATTCAGACACTTTTTAAATTGATTGAACCTATTTAAAAAATACAACGGTAGTTAACTACTGTTTTGGAGCGAACGACAATTAACTGTCATTCCGTGTTTTGTAGCGAATGGCAATTAACCGCCGTTCCGTAGGTGTCTATGAGGATAAAATGTACTAAAGAGCAACCTTCACTACATTTATCGTTACTTTTGGGCTCTTGAGGTTCTGTTTTTGTAAGCAATTGCGATTAAACTAACTACCCCAAAGCTTGTTATAAATAAATTTGTATCAAATCAAATACACATCCTTAGTCAAGAGAATTTTAATAGGAGAAAAAGTGACCCTCGAATACAAGCAGTGCACAAGATGAGCTACTGATAATTGTGCCAGCAATAAAATCTGAAGCCAAGTTTGGTGTGTCGTAGCAGCTTGTTAACTTCCCTACTTATGCTATGTCAACAAAAACCAGCATCTTAGTACATTATCAGGATCCCCTTCAAAGATCAGAACACCCTTGCTATCATTGCTTGGTCATTTAGTACCAAATTGGCTCAGCATACTACCAGCAAGTAATTATGCAGCACAACAGTCTTATTACAAAAAGCAGTGGCCAGTAGTCTTTGCAGACATGACAAGTCGATAATTAACTAGAGGCAGTAAGTAAAACCAATATCAAGGCAAAAACACAATAAAAAGTGGCATAGCAGAACCAATTTGTTCATCGGCTGTAGGATCAAAACAAATCGACTGCCTAGCATCCCATCAACTCAACTTAGCTACATTGTCGTCAATCGTTTTAACTGTAGTAGATCTTTCCTCCATAATTTCATACAGAATTGTTTGGGAACTCATTCAACGTCAATCATTTTAATTGTAGAAGATCTTTCCTCCATAATTTCATACAGAATTGGTTGGGAACTCATTCAAATTGTTAGGTAAGGCATCAAATATCATTTTTTATTTAGATAATCTTTAAACACTAAATAACATTAACCTATTAAAAAAGAAAATAGTAATCGACACTTTTGTCAAACACATCCATTTTCATTGTGATTACTGTACGAAGCAATATAGAAAGACTTCATTTTTCAAATAAGTTGATTGTGATGTTGATAATTTGTAATTGTAATGAGAAAGGCATACAGAGACTGTTCAGCCTACATAGACGAGAAAGATTACTTTTGCAAGTGTAGAAGCAAATTGCGAGTCCACTATTTCAGCATGTAAATGCACAATCAATATCATAGCAAACCCAGATTAAAAAGAATAGCAAATTGTGAGTCCACTGTTTCAACATAACAAACATATTTTCTGAATGCAATAAAAAGAAGATCACAGCAAAGCAATGACTTTAATTCAACCATCAATATTACTGATAAATGACAATACAAGGAATGTCAAAGACGAGGCTTCACCAAAACAACTCCACCACATATTCTACGTTACTAGAATTGATCCCAAAAGTTCTGAAGCAAAAGACAGAAACATGTTGTAATTCAGAAGTCATCTAAGCAAAAGTTGACTCCACAAATGTGATTTATCATAGTGGTGATACCAGATTCTCATGATAAACATGTAGTTTCAACCCAAGTTTACCTAAAATCGAAGGATAGTTATACATGCCAGTATTTGTATCATACCGAACTAAACTGGAACATGGAGTTTTTCCCAAAATATCGCCATTTTCCAAAATGCACAAGGGTCTAAAAGAACGCTGATATCTGGCTTCCCAGCCATTTCCACGAGGG
>Ga0209282_1001714_pt1 | contig 12242 bp, 6 predicted proteins | sample Mtrugardesep15_FD_187529 | JGI IMG/M metagenome (GOLD analysis project Ga0209282, IMG submission 187529) | Root nodule microbial communities of legume samples collected from California, USA - M. trunc garden sep15 (SPAdes) (version 2) | ecosystem: Host-associated > Plants > Roots > Nodule...
TATATATATATATAAATATATATATATATATATATATAGTGAGCTCTTGCCTTGTACCGAGAGATGGGCTTTGGCCCAATCCTCTCCTTTCCCTTACTCAGAATTCTGTTAGAGACAGTTGGAGACAGCTGGCATACATCTGCCATTATAGCTAGAGTTAGTTGTATCTAGCTATACTGTAAATACACCAACGTACTCTCATTCTATCATAATGAAAATATACAAGATTCTGAATCTCATATCCCCTCTCCTTTACTTTCCATGCATCTCAGTTTCTTACAATACGCATGACTTGTGGTTGTGACATTAGCTTTACCTTTGTCTGATATTCAATATTCCACTTCTTGAAAGAATAAAAGGAGTAAAAGAAAAGAGTTACAATAGAAGACAGAGTGACGCGTTTGGGAATAGTTTTATACCACATGAAGGAAATTGCAGTGTCGTAATGTTTTAACCATACGATTTAGTTAGGCGCATTAGCCAAGATGGAAATTAGCTACCTAATCAACTTATAACATTTTTATCTTCTTTGATTGAATAAAATTTGAATAGGTGTTTGCCAAACCTATTGTACTACAACAACATGATGTGTCAATGGGCTACTGCATTTCCATTGTAAAGTTAAACTTTAAAACATTTGTTTGCTCTGCAGAGTTGCTAAAAGGCTTCCTGATAAGTGTCTTATATTGTCGATTCAACCCTGTAAATTTATTGAGTGCAGATTGTATCAAGGGATGGCATATTTGTCAACTTGAGGTCATGGAATGCAGAAAGATACCCTGGCCAGCTATTGTTGTTCAAGACGAATATTGTGTTGAAGATTGTGGGTGGCCCTCTCAAGATTACGCGTACGAGTGTAAAATCAACCTTCTTACTGGTCGAACTCATCAGGTCTGTCAGCTGTCCTTTTATGTACTGTTTGAATTTTATTTTCTTGTTGATTCTTAACGCATTACAATAAATATGAATGATCAATTCAAAAATAATGAAAACATAATTGATTGATAATTCTTATCTTCGGGTGAACTGAAAAATTATTTATTGCATACTTCTTTTTCTGTCTTTTCATGTCACGTGCCTTCATGAGCTGTAACCTGTTTACCAGCTGCCTTTGCTGGTGAAGCAATCAGCCAGCTGGTACAAATCACCATTGTACTGTTAAACTCTATTGTTCTGGCAATTGTTGGATCTAGTATTGAGCTATATTTGTGTTAATTGTCAAGTTGTGCTTCAATTTTAAAATATCTCCCCCCCTCCATTTGTTTTCTGGAAGTTTATATCTTCTGTGGTATTTTTAATGAAAAATAGGTATGAATTATTCTCTATTTTTGCACAATTTTATCATGAAATTAAAACCCATTTTGTTGTGTGTAATGTCTATTCGGTCTTTGCGTGGTGAAAATGCCGAGAATATTTATCCCACAAATTGCAAAATTATATGCACTCTAGTGGCATTCTTCATCAAACGTCTTGTCTCTAAACCCCACAACAAAATGGGGTAGCCGAACACACAAATCAGCATCTCTCTGAAACCACGTAGACTCTTCTCCTTCACGGTAAGGCTCCATCTCGTTCTTGGGTCATGTTGTCCTAAGAGCGTGCTATCTTATAAATCACATTCTCTCCTTTGTCCTTGGTGGCCAAGTCCCTCACTCGGTCCTTTTTTCTAATACCCTTTTACGCCCATGCCTGAACATCTGAAGCGTTGTGCGGGTGGTCCAATAACGGGTGGCCGAATGGATTTTGGATAGGCTTTGATACCGTGTTGAACGAGGGAAAACAAGAGAGACATATATTGAAACTGTGTGTTTGAACTACACAGCATTTACATGATATATATAGGAGATACTATATAGGCTAAAGGCAATAAATACAAAAATAAGTATAAGAGATACTCGCCCTATTTACATGATATGATAAGCTTATACAATAAATACAGATCATAATATATTTACAACAGTTTCAAAGGTTAAATAGTGAATGAACAAAGAAAATTTCCTTATTTCTTTTATCGGATTATCTTTAGCCCTATTGATATAGTGACTTAAATTTTAATGCAGATTCGAGCTCAATTTGCTGCTTGTAAGGCACCAATAATTGGTGATACTATGTATATGCCTGCTGCAATTGCAGAGATGATTAACCCTGGACTTAATCCATTTGGAAAATACAATAAAGATTTCAGTAGTGAGAGTGAAAAAGAAACGGCTGTAATAAACTGGATTGTACAACACGGAAAAGAGCCTAGTGTTGCAATTGGCCTTCAAGCTTGTCAAATTTCATGGGACGATGATGAATACATTTACAGAGCTGGTTTGCCTTGGTGGAGGTGTTAAAATGCTGGAATTGTTCTTGAGTTGTGGATATGCCAGATGTGCTGTTGGACTAAATTTTGTAAAATTTCAAATTCAAACTACACTCTTGAATCATACTAACAAGCAACAAAATTGCAAACAAGTCCTTCAATTAAACTTATCTAATGTGTTGTGGCCTTTTGAGAATGTGCATGCGACATTTGCCACTTCGGCGTCATGCTTGTGATCAATGAACACTGCAATGGTAACATTGAGGGTATTTTTACAGCAATCCTTTAACACTATGGACTCCCCAGGTACCCGCTCCTCATTTTCCTCTTTTATGCCATCTGCTATTGATATGTTGTACTATTGTCTCTGTACTTGATCTTGGTCTATTAGAGTATAGAATAAATCCTTCAATTTGTGTCAAAGCTTCGAGAAATCTGACAAATGGACATGAATTTCTTCTACTGTATCATATCTACCATAATTCTCACCTCATTGTTGCACCTTAGACATTTGTTCTTCTAGCATGTCTTCAATTCCACCAGATTTTTCATGTAACTAAACCCAAAGAATTCATATATGAATGTAATGAAATTCCTATATCCACCCATGACAGTTGGTGTAATAGGCCCACACATGTCTGTGTGAGTTAGCTGTCACAGATCATGACACTTTGTCGATCCTTTATTCCAAATTTTATTTTTGGCAACCTAACAAGTGTGTTTGATTTGCTAAAAAAATAAGGGATGGACAACTGTTATTGTACCTTGTTTAATTTAGAAACTGGTTATAGGACTAGACAAAACAAGGGACAAGCGACTGGACAAAAACTAGAAGTTTCGAAATTAGGTTGGTAATGCAAAGGGAGATACTGTTATTTTCGTTTATCACTATAATAAGTTTGAAAACACGTACATGTTTGGCAATTGGAACTCCGTCTTTTTTTACATTTTGTTGGTATAAACCCTCTGTTCTGGTGATCCCTGACCCCAGCTCATGCGTTCCTTGATATTAACATAATGATTGATGGCAACAAAATCCAACCCATTCTTTAGTTTCTCCTTGTCATTGCTAGAAAATCCGGATAATATATTTCCTAGAATTTTCCGTATAACTGGAGGTCATTCACCTAATATGATTGAGTCCATGATCCTGCTTTGGATTATAGTTAATTATTAAATACACATACTCAGAGAATGAGCTTGTTAGCTTTGTGCCTAAGTCGATCAAAAACATAAAATGGTCATTTGTTGAAGAAAAGGTTACCAGTTTAGGGTGAATTATCCTTCTCTTTTCCGTGGCCAACTTGTCTAGCATTGAAAGGTTACGAGTGCATGACAATGCCAATTTTACCATCTTGCTCGGTCTGCATATATCGTTCATCACAGTTTAAATTAGTGTTTCCAATTGATTTTTTCATTTTAAGGTGAGATCCCTTTCTCACCCTTATCATTAACACTTGTGAAGAAGATTGTCTTAGTAGATTAGAAGTTCGAATTTTTTTAATGTGTAGGATGTTATAAACTAAAGAGTACCTGGTATTTAGTTTTATAAATATATACTGCAGCTACATGTGATAGGATTACATTGTGGGCAACCACATATGCCTCCTTCTCCGAATCTCCTTTACTGCATTTTCCAGATGGTTAAGAGCAACGACATGGTGGATCCAGTCTTCTGTGGTAGCTGCATGTGGCCAGATAATCTGGCTCGTTGAAGTTTGCCCAAATACTTTACCTTGTCACCAAATGATTTAAAAACAAAGGTCTGCGAGATTTACAAAATCTTCCCGCCCATGAAGTGTATTTAAAAATACTAGCTCAGGTCTTCCAAGTAAATAATGACATATTATCTGTACAATTGCATTTCATTTACGAATTGCAGCAAAGAAACACCATAAAAATTTAAATGGTATAGAGGAGGCACTTAAGTGATTATACATACACGTATGTCTGTCTAAAAATACTCCAATTAAAGGATATCAGGAAGAGAAAATGGCAATTAACTAGTTGCTTACTGTGGCTCTAGACTAAGCCAACCTCCATATTTGTCTTCAAGTTCTTAAGGTAAATCTAAAATGTGATGTTGCCACAAATGATTGAATATCTGCAAGTTGTCCGAATTCATCAGGGAATTGAAACGCGTCACTAGTGCACGGTTAATTTGCTAATCATAAACACAAATCAAGTGTTTGCCCCTACTGATATCAAACTTTAAAAAGTCAAGAGTTATATATTGTTGGTCCTTTATGTCCTACTCCCTCTGGTCCTTTTTAGAAGAAACAAAAGTATCAAATTTTTTGGTCCTTTTTATAAGAAACTTTGACCATTTTTCAAATACATTGGATGTTAAATTTCATTAATGCCCTTATTTATAATGAAAGAGAATATTAAAAGTAAGTAAGTTGGTGTAATCAAGACAATTAATATAGGGGCATTAATGAAATAAATTTAAATATTCGAGTATTAAATGCAAAAAACTATTTTTAAAATGTTTCCTTTATCTATGTGATTTATGTGTTTTGTTTCTTATATAAAGGATCGGAAGGAGTATTTTCGTAAGTGCTCCAAGATGACTTTAAGGTGTCAGATAAATTGCATTTGTCATCATCATCACACACCCAAAAGTGCTTCAATAAGAGGTGTCTGATACAATGAAATTAATTATTCCATTCGTATTGACTCATTTGTGTATGTTTAGTGTTACAACGAGTTTGGTTACACTAATTTTTGTAGAGTAATGATAATTGTACAACTATTTTGTGTTAATTTTTGGATAAAATTGTTGTTCTCTTGTATTGGTAAAAAATAATAGAAAGAGATAATAAAAACATAATGTGAGCAAATAATTATCCAAAAGTTATATCAAAATGGTATTACAAATATTATTTTTCATTTTTTATAAGTTTCAAAGTATAAACTTTTGCTAAATCAAAATCTCAGTCAATGGTATGTAAATCCAAAGACACACTTTATACAATATATACACATGTTAAGACTTCATTTGGTATACTCAGAATTTTGATCTAAATTTTCAAATAATATCTATGACACAAATCTTTTTTTACGAACTATCCAAAAAAAAATTATTTTACGTTGACTTTCAATCTAAAATCAGTTTTACAAAATAAATTTATTTATGGAAAATTGTTTTGACCTCCCCTAAAGTCTCTTTAAATAACACAAACACCCCCTCTAATTTTAAAATAAACATCATCCCTTAAGTTTTCAACAAATAAATAGAAACCTCCCCTAGATCTTAACATTGTTTGTTTTGCCGTTAATTGCAATGCAAAAACAGATCGGTTGAAGTTCACATTAGCAATTAGTTATATTTTCATTGTTTGACATTGTTATCCCAACCAATGGCAAAATAAAATTATATACTAAACACCGTAGTCCCGATAGCACAAGGTGTGCCTTAGAGACTACTTCAAAAACCAAGAGTTACAACGATTACAAGCATGACACAGCAGGGGGCACTAGCCTAACCCCAAACAAACAAGAGGGCTAGACCACCACTGCTGAGTACCATAGACAAAAGTAGCTTTTTTAGCTTTCAACCAACCTAAAGATACTGTCTTAATCTTATCAAATAAACAAGGGATGGGAGTAACAACATTATTAAACAGTCAGTTGTTTCGTTCATTCCAAACAACCCATGCACACAAAAGCCATAAAAGTTGCATAAAAGAACGTCGAGCATTCCCACCACCTGCCGCATGAGTGAACTGGAAAAAATGATCAGAAATATTATTCGCGTCCACCCCCCAGCAACCAATCCAATCACGAAGCATATGCCAGAGCACACTAAAAGTATCACATAATAAAAAGAGATGTTGTGCCGTTTCAGGATGTCCGCAACCAGCAACACACAATGACCTGTCAGCCGACAACACCCGTCTAGCAATCAAATTTGTCTTTGTTGGTAAGCGATCACGGATGAGCCTCCACGCGAAAATTGATACCTTAAAGGGAACTTGTTTGTGCCACACTAGATCCAGAGCAGAGTCGTCGACATGAGGTACCTGAGAGGTTAACAAACTATATGCACCGCGAACTGTGTAGCCATGTGACGGATCTGGAAGCCACACCCAGCTATCTGAAACATTAGAATTCAAGGAAACATCAAGAAGTAAAGCCCTACACTCCGCTAACTCCTCCTCCCACTGCCACAACCTACGTCTCCACCGCCACACCACCCCCCACTGCTCTGCATCAACAGAGAGCAAGTCTGCGACGGACATAAACTTGTTCTCCGTTAACTCATATAACCGACGAAACCTCTCACATAAAGGAGCCGCCCCTAACCATCTATCACACCAAAACGAAGTATCAAACCCATCTCCAACTCTCCTCAGCACCTGGTCATCAAACCACCCGCTACCACCATCGCCAACCCTATCCCTAATACGACTCACCTCCCTCCACCAACAAGAAACACTCCGGCCCCTAACCTCCAACCTGCCACCTAATTCGCCATACATGGCGACTAAAACCCTATACCAGAAACCGCCTCTGTCTACCAGTAACCGCCAACACCATTTGCCTAACAAAGCTAAATTAAACTCCTTCAATTTCCTCGCCCCCAAACCTCCATATTCCTTATTTAAACAAACAGTTTTCCAACTTAACCAAGTAATTTTCCTATTATCCTCACTCCCCCCCCCTCCCCAAAAAAAAAATTATTCAATAAAGATTCAATGAAAAAGATTATAACTGACAGAGCTTTGAAGAAGGAAAGTGCATAGACAGACAATGCCATTGATTCCTTTGTTGTCTCTGATCCCTCCATTACAAACATATCCGCCCAATAAAATTGGAATGAAAAAACATGACTTTAATAAACTTGCGACTGGAAAAATCAGAAGGGATCTGAACATAGAAATACACATGCGTGAAGAACGAAAAATGGTACGATTCCAATCCAACATGTGCATAATAAGAACAAAGTGTGCAGCAAGGGAGAGTGATGTTGGAGATATAATTAATTGCTCCAAGATAGTGTAAAGTTCAACCAACTTATGGTTTTTCTTGGATTTAAGAGTGAAACAAACGGTGTTAAGTGATAAGGGATGTTTTTATCTATTTTATAAGAACTTGAGGGAGGTTAGTGTCTATTTTAAAATTAGAAAGGGTGTTTGTGTTATTTAAAGAGACCTCAGGTGAAGTCAAAGCAATTTCCCCATTTATTTAACAATAGTTTTTGTAACCGTAGAAGCAAACATACACACTTAAACATACACTTAAACCCCTACTTCATTAAAAACAAAAGGAAGTGTAATACTTAAAATGAAGTTTTTGGGCAAATTAATTAAAATATTGACAAAATAATTATTCAAATATATTTGGTTTACTAATTTTTTTTTTAGAGCTTGGTTTACTAGTTGTCTATACTATGTGTGTGAGCTTAGTCATTATGCTATGAGAAACGATATTTGTACAATTATTTTGCAATAATTTTTTGACAATTTTTACTGTCATACCTACATCATGTTTTTATTCTCTCTCTTCATTTTTCTCTCTCTATTATTTTTGACCAATAGAAATAGAGGAAAAATAAGTTGTCATCGATGATTGTTCATATATCATTGCTCTTATACTATTGGACAAAAAATTATAACTAAATTGTTTTAATTTATTCCCTCTGTCCCATAATACTCGACACATTTGACCTTATTACGTATATCGATGCATAATTTTGAGCTTAAATATCTTGAATAATATATTAAAAAAAATTATAAAAATTTGATATTCTAAAAATACTCATCGAGACAAATCTAACGATATCTTATATGATATTATTTATCTTTATATATTAGTAGAAAAATATCGTCAAAATAAATCAGGTCAAAATTATAAATTTCAACTGGATCAATCTATTAGTAAGATTAAATTGGGTTAAGCAATGCTGTCTAAAGTAGAAAGAAAGAGACTGCACTTGACACTGTCCCCCATGCCATGCCATGATGCTGTCCCCTTCTTTCTAATTCTTTGATCCAGATTCCATAGCTTCTTTTTACTAAATTTCAAAGCTTTGAAATGAAACTGAAACTGCTTTGAAAAACTTCCTAATCTCAGAGGTTCTTTTTAATCACACTCTCATCTCATGGCGATCATAACAGAAGAACAAGAACCAGATCAACAACAACAAAAACAAAAACCACAACCTAAACAACACTCCAACAAAACCAAATCCAAAACCCAAAAACCAACAACAACACAACCACCTCAACAAACCAACCCATTATCTTTCTGGTTCTACTTCACTCTTTCAATCTCACTCATCACCCTTTTCTTCCTCTTCACTTCTTCATCCCTTTCTTCTTCCTCACCACAACAATGGTTTCTCACTTTACCGACCACTCTCCGTCAACACTACTCCAATGGCCGCACAATCAAAGTCCAAATTCACCCCAACCAACAACCCATCCACCTCTTCACCTTCCAACTCAACCCCACCATTCCCAATCCTTCAGAAACCGTTCTCATTCTTCATGGTCAAGCTCTCAGTTCATATTCTTATCGCAATCTCATTCAATCTATTAGCACACAAGGTGTTCGTGTTATTGCCATCGACCTTCCGGGGAGTGGATTTTCAGATAAATCAGTAGAAGTTTCAGTTGAGGGGTTGGATGGGATTTTTGGGAGGTTTAGTTATGTTTATAGCGAGATTCAAGAAAAGGGTTTTTTTTGGGCTTTTGATCAAATTGTTGAAACTGGTCAAATTCCTTATGAGGAAGTTTTAGCTAGAATGTCAAAGAGGAAAGTGAATAAACCTATTGATTTAGGTCCTGTAGAGATTGGAAAAGTTTTGGGAGAGGTTATTGCTACATTAGGATTAGCTCCTGTTCATTTGGTTTTGCATGATTCAGCTTTAGGGTTGTCTGCAAATTGGGTTTCTGAGAATTCAGATTTGGTTTCAAGTTTGACACTTGTTGATACACCGGTGCCGCCTTCAAATTCGGGTGCTTTTCCTATTTGGGTTTTGGATGTTCCTTTGATTAGAGAGGTTGTTTTAGGGTTTCCTTATGTTTTTGCAAAGGTGGTGAATTTTTACTGTTCTAAGAGAATTGGTGGTTTGGATGCTGATGCACATAGGGTGCTGTTGAAGTCTAGGGATGGAAGGAAATCGGTTGTGGCTATTGGCAAGAATTTGAATTCTAGCTTTGATTTAGCTGAATGGGGTGGTTCTGATGGATTGAAAGATATGCCAATGCAACTGATCTGGTCTAGTGATTGGTCTGAAGAATGGAGCCGCGAAGGGAATCGGGTTGCTGGTGCTCTTCCTCGGGCGAAGTTTGTTACTCATTCTGGAGGCCTGTGGGCTCAGGTGTGCACAAAGTTTATTATTGCTTGTTTAATCTTACTTGTGTGTGATTTATTTTTATTTTTTAGTTGTGTAGAATTGTTTAATTGGATTGAAATGAATGCTGGATTTATTTATTTTTAGTTTCAGTACTAGATTCTGAGATGACTGTGACTATGTTGCATTTGTCTAAACTTTCTTGAAGATTCTAGTCTGTTCTCAATTCGGGCATTACATGGATTAAATCACACCATAATGCCTGTCATGCATTATGTATAGAGATAAACTATTTTGAAATCTCTCTTAATCCATGGTCTGATTTCTAACTTCAAAATTATTTAAGCTTACATTACCAAGTAGAAAAGGCTTTGATAGTTGTTAAGCTGCCGTGCCATCAAATATCAATGTTGACTTTTCAACATTCCTATACACCCATTAAAGAAACACATTTGTTGGTGTTTGTTTCGTTTTTTAGTTTATGTACGTTTTTCCTAATATGAGACAGAATGAACCTCATGCTCCAGCTTAAAACTAGTCTAGTGAAGGAGGAATCCTTTTCTATTGTTACAACTTTGCACATTCAAACCTCTTCCATTTATGTACGCATATGCTGATTTGACTTTCTGGAGTCGTTCTGTATTACAAATTGCTTTTTAGAGATTTGCCTGACATTAGCTCATCATTAGTTTTCTCTTATACTTTTTGGGATGTTTTCATGGGATTTGTAAATGGCGTTCAAAAACATACAATACAAGTTTGTTTGCTGTATGTTACAACAAAGAACTAGGAAAGTCTTTATAGAATTGGCTAAATAACTTGTAGCACTTGATTTTTACTTTCAACCTGAGTGAATCTCAGTATGCCATCTACAATGGTCTTTTAGTGATGAGTTAATTAGAGCACAATTGATCATGTTACTCTCATGTAGTAATTAGTAAATAGCAATATTAGATACAGAATGAAAGGATTTTTGAAGAACTGTATTCAATGATTTCCCCTTAGTTGATTCATTGATAAATTCAAGGAGTAATGATCTTGGTTCCTTTGGGGAGAGAAGAGAAGATGTTCAAATATGATATTTGAGGTACAGATAGAACTATTTCATTGTGCTAATTAACTTTCATTCTTGTTTGCTTAAATATTTCTACCAATGAAAGCAAAGAAACCTTGCTCTTGCCTCCTGATTTTTTTTCATATCCTATTCGGCTATTCGCCTACTCCTGGTGGATCTGAATCGTTTATTTGTGTGTGTGTGTGTGTCTATATATATATATATATATATATATATATATATATATATAAAACCGTTTAATTTAGTGATATTGATATAATTTTCTGTTTGTTGTTTCTTAGGAGGATGTCGCAGTTGAGATAGCTGAAAAAATTTCTCAGTTTGTCTTGTCGCTACCAAAAACTGTCAGAAAAGTTGAGCAAGAGCCCCCTATCCCAGACCACATACAGAAGATGTTTGATGAAGCAAAAAGCGATGATGATCATGGTCACAGTCACGGACATGATCGCCTTGGTGAAGCTCAGATCCATGAAGCTGGTTATACAGATGCATATGGGCTTGGTCATGGACCAAATGATTGGTGAAAGCGATCATTGAATATTACTGGCTAATAATCACGCTAGTAGACATCACTCTCAACTAAAGCCGACGTGTTGTATGTTATTTCTGTTTTACTTTTTTCAAAATCTTTGAAGGGTGATGAGAAGATTATGATGTTGTAACAATTATGCATAGGGAGACTCTTGCTCCAACTGAAAAACTGGTTTTTGTGTTTGGATTTAGGAACAGTTTTTTTAAGGGGCTGGTCGAGTTGAAATGTACTTGAATCATCTTAATTATTTAGATGGCTGAGTAATGTTTGATGTACTAATTAAATCTCATGGCAAAAATACGAGAATATATTTATACTGTGATTGTGGAATTATATGCTGTAACTATTAAAATTGAACATGTTAGTGTAATTTTGAGACATAATTTTTTTACACAATAACAGTTCAGACTAAGGGATGTAACATGCAGATGCAAAGGTCTTGCTATTAAGGATTTGCTGCTAAAACATTTGAAAGAAGGAATAAAACAAAAAGTTAAAATCAAGTGGTCCTTCATCTTTTCTCTTCCTAGTTTCTTCCTCCTATATGTATTATGAATTTATCACTTTTCTTGACCATATATATATATATAATTACACATGAATACTCCCTCCGTCCCTATATGTAAGCACCCTTTACAAAGGGTGTTGAGATATAAGGACGGAGGGAGTAGAAGACAAGCGGGGAGCAAGCTGCAACGCTGGGCATTTTTGGACAGTAAAACAATCAATCTGAGATTCGGTGATAGAGCTTGAAATAATCAATTTTTTCAATTCTTGGTCAGATATACTCCTTTTTTCAATTTTTTGCAAAGTATCAACTGGGATTGGGTCTAGGTGATGAGGTTAGCCTCTTGGTGTACTAATGTTTGAATGTCAGTTGACAAGTTGCAGAAGTGGTCATATTAAATGGTCAATAATGTCTCATGCATGTATTTTAGTTGGCATATTCAGTCATTCAAGTCGGGCTATCTGTTGCCATTTTTGAAGAAATAATTGTTTTTCAGTTGTGTTATGCTTTTCTTGTTTT
>Ga0209282_1001715_pt1 | contig 12239 bp, 9 predicted proteins | sample Mtrugardesep15_FD_187529 | JGI IMG/M metagenome (GOLD analysis project Ga0209282, IMG submission 187529) | Root nodule microbial communities of legume samples collected from California, USA - M. trunc garden sep15 (SPAdes) (version 2) | ecosystem: Host-associated > Plants > Roots > Nodule...
CCGCCATGTGACAACGAACTAAATTTGAGGTAGAATTGTTTCACTGACATTTCCTTCCCATTAGGCTTTGGCTTACCCTTCAATCTTCAACATCCCTAATTCAAACAAACTCTGTTTTGAGTGTTAATAATGATCAGTAGGCTGTGCTTTAATGTCATTGTCGGTTTACAGTCATTGCAACTATAAGCAACCAAACAGCGACAGTAATTTTAAACCCTAGAATATATGAATGCTATCCTTGTATATTTATAAATTGTTCATTATTGATGTTGCCTTGCAGTTTGAATGCAACTGATTTTCTGGAAAATTTGCGAGGGCAGAGGTTGGTTTTCGTTGGGGATTCACTGAACCGGAACATGTGGGAGTCTATGGTGTGTATCCTACGTCAAAGCATCAATGACAAGAAACGTGTTTATGAAATTTCAGGAAAACATGAATTTAAGAAGAAAGGTGTCTATGCTTTTAGGTTTGAGGCAAGCTTCTAGTACATCCTTGCTATTTTTCTTCCGAGTATTAAACATGTATTGGCATCTCATTGAAATTTTGTTTTTGGTAACTTATAGGATTATAATTGTTCAGTAGATTTTGTGAGCTCACCATTCATTGTTCAAGAGTCGACTTTCAAAGGCGTAAATGGGTCATTTGAGACATTAAGATTGGATTTGATGGACCAGACAACTTCCACGTATCATGATGCTGAGATCATAGTCTTCAATACAGGGCATTGGTGGACCCACGAGAAAACATCTAGGGGGTGAGTATGTGTGTAAATATTTCCTTCGCATTGTCTGTTTCCATGCTTCAAGTGATATTTGAAGATGGATAAGAGAAATTTAATATGATGTTTGATTCAACTTCATCCATTCCAAATTATCGTGTGTGTACAACTTTTTCATGTTAGATTGATTTTTCAATCAACATATATATCTCTTGTCTCCCTCCTCCTTACAGTCAGTTCTCATGGTTTGTAAATTAAATAACAACTGAATTTTAACATAAAATTTTATTCCAGTTCATGCTTACTGTATTATATATGTTTACACTTTTGTTTCACTGGTTTCCTTGTACTTGTTTTGTGATGGTAATAAGCAATTTTGGAAAAAAGGTTTTGATTTTGTTGTCAACTGGTACTGTTACAGAGAAGATTATTATCAAGAAGGCAACCATGTATACCCAAGACTCAAAGTTCTGGATGCATATACAAGGGCATTGAAAACTTGGGCTAGATGGGTTGACAACAATATTGACGCGAATCGAACAAATGTTTTCTTCAGAGGATACTCAGTTACTCATTTCAGGTATTAGTCTTTTATACAGCTTCCAAAACCCGATATAATCTGGACTTGATATTGTTTTCTTCCTTTACATGGCTCGAAAATTGACTGGTGTTACTTTGTAGCTGGAAATTTATATATTGTTTAAAACTTGGCATGGAAACTGGCCGACCTCCTACCTTTGGCATTGACCATCACTGAGTTGACTCGCCCCTTTTGCAAAAATATTCTTACCTATATATTAATTAATCCGCATGCTTTTTATTGGAAGGACGAGACTGTGAACCATATGCAAGGTCAGTTCAAGCATATGACAGTTAAAACCCTTACTCTGAACTTCAAAAAATAAATTTTACAAAGATAAATAGGCCTCCAAATAAAGTATTAATCCTATAAATTAAAACCTGAAAAGAAATATTAAAGTACACTTAGGTAGATTAGTAGTGTAATGTGTCTCTGTCCTTAATTTTTTGGCTTAAAACTGAAAATATTAAAAAGTACAACAAAAGACCTCATGGCTAAAACCTTTCCTACTACAAATAATGAAATTGGGATTAATGCTTCACATAATTTATATTCAAATAGTTTTTTTTTCATGTTTTCTATACCAAAATTTCTCTTTCAAAAACAAAAAATCTATGCCAAAGTTTTGTCATTTTAAAAATGCCCCACTTAAATATTATATTTAGGCCTATAACTGTGTTCCGGCCCTGGCCATATTTTAATATACTCTTTATATTTTTTTTTGTTAAGACGTATTGTACTTCGATGTCTGAATATTGCACAAGATTGGTTAGAGATATAATCATGAAGTTCTTATTAGCTTAGTTTAAATAATATTAACAGATGACAATCTTGCTTTTGTGATCCGCTTTTGCTCCTATTATAATATTTTGTTGAATGAAATCTCTTTAGCTATTTTCTATGATAGGTGTAATATTCAACAGCATATTATTTTTTTGACCAAAGTCAACATCATATTATTAGAAAAATCAAATCAATATTGTGGACCTGCATTCGATATATGATGCTGTATTGTTGTCAAATTAATTGGCAACAGAATATCATAGACTCTTTGAGATTGTATTTACAGATTTTGTACCTTAATCAAGAACCCGGTATTTAATTGTGTCCATTGGCAATGTACTGAACACCTATGTTTAATGCAGATTCTCACATTGGTTAATTATTCTCCTATGGGAAAATTTAAATTGTCCATCAACAATAACATTTTGCTGCACCATATTTATCGGGTATGCCTTATTGAATTTTAACACTCTGACATGGTTTCAGGGGTGGGCAATGGAATTCAGGAGGACAGTGCCACAAAGAAACCGAGCCAATATATAAAGGAGATCACTTACGGAAATATCCGTCGAAAATGAGGGCTTTAGATTATGTCATCCCAAAGATGAAAACTCCAGTTATTTATATGAACATAAGTAGGATGACAGATTACAGAAAAGATGCCCATCCATCAATATACAGAATGGAATACAAGACAGAAGCAGAAAGAACCACCGCGGAGCAACACCAAGATTGTAGCCATTGGTGCTTACCAGGAGTACCAGATACCTGGAACGAATTACTCTATGCTTCTCTCTTAAAATCTGGTAAAGGGAATTGGAAAAGCTGAGCAGAACTAGTCAAAATCTCCGCATACCACATTCGGTTCAAGTTTCGATGAGTGTAAATTCCTTGGTTTCCACAAAAGGGTGTCTGAGTTATAGTTTGTGCAGATGATTAATTAGTGACAAGTTTATATGTATTTTATGTATTCACCTAGTTGCAGACACAATTGTCATGATAATATTAATTAACATGATAGCTGTAGAATTTGTTGATCAAAGCCTTGATTTGATTCTTTGCATTAGATTAGTTACAGAAACATAATGATCAATCAAACTGGTGACAGATTGAATCCTTTCTATTATCTTTATGTTTACTTACTATTCTCTATCATTCAGACAATCTTATTTTATTCATCATTCTATCTCTCTTTTTTTACCATCATTTTATCTCATTCAGACAATCTTATTTTATTCATCATTCTCTCTTCTCTATACTTACAAGATGGAATAGCTGATACCTCTTTAACTAGGCCATTACTAAAAATGTAACCAATGATTGATAATACTAAACCCACTTGGGTTGGCCTGGTGTTGTTGGCTTGAGACCTTGGAGTGTGCTCCTCTCAAGGTCTCAGGTTCGATTCTCCCTACCAATTTCAATGGGCTAGTTTGACTTAAAAAAAAAAAAAAGATTGATAATACTTTAATGAGCCAATTAACGAGTCGAAAATAGACACTACCAAGTGCTACCCTTGACATCCTCATTATATATGAAACTTAACATCATCATATTTCTTATTACCACTCTATTTCTATTGTGATTTTGGTGCTCCAGTATCTGGACTACCAAATTGGTTAACTTCAACATTGAAATCTAGGGAGATAAACTGAAAAGTGGCATTGGTTGCTTTGACAATTATTCAGTTCAACCTGAACAATCCTTAACTCTAAGCTAATATGAGCATTCCTTAATATATGTAGAAGTATTTTTATACAAATAATGTATGTTTCAATTATGCTAAAATGGTGACCTTTGTGGACAACTGCTTGCAACAGACGGCTCATTGTGGTAAAGTATTCTCCTAAACTGTGACTGCATTTTTAAGGATTGAATGCATGGCCTTGGTTAAACGACAAGAGTGGCGAAACACTCATGCCAGCAACCTTGGATCAAATAATGTATATTTTTAACATGAATAATACAACCTTACTAATATCAACTACTGAATAATAGGGTAAAACATTACCAAGTTTTATGAGTCCATATTACTTGTGTGACATGAAACATTCTTTAAGTTCTCATAAGATCATAATAACTCTTAACACAAACAAACAAGCATACATTCAAGTGGAAAAAGAGAACAACACAGAAGAAAAGGAACATGAATTAATGATAACAGTCACCTACCTTACTCATCTGCAGAAACTGAAACAAGAACAGACTCTAGTCAGCTGCAAATTGAGTGAAATGAAGTACATCATAAAGTTGGCAACTTCTCAAAGGAAGACAACACCATCTTTATGTTTATTATTACATTCTACTGCAAGAAAATAACTATAACAATCTACGAAGCACAAACACAGACACGGGACATGCCTTCGATCTAAAGTGTCAGTGCTACATAGATAGATTGATTGATACATAGCCATTAAGACTCCAAAAAGGAATCCATTGCCTTTTTGTGACTTGCCGGTTTGCCATGCTATAACAAAAGCTTCTGATCCTTTGGAGAAAAATGCTTAATTATTTGCTTCTGCTACTCAGAAAAAAGCACATCCCTTTGTGATATGAGAAGCCAAAAGCTAAAGCACAAAGCAAACTGTTTTGTAAAATGGAGGGAGAGTGTGTAGGGTTTTGTTTAATACCCTCTCACACTTCTCTCCATGTTTGTTTTAAGAACCATGGATTGATTTTTGCCAACAAAGAAGCTTCATCCTTATTACAAACAAGATTCAAGTCTTGATGGATTGGTTTAGAGGATGCTTAAAGGGCTCCACATAGAAAGGTAGTGGGGAAGTTGGTGTCTCTGATCATTGTTTTAAATACTTGTGATGGTTGAGAAGTATATGAAAGTGGTGTGTGTATCATTCTTTTTCATTATCTAAAATGACTATTTAACACCATCAAAAGTTGCAACGTATAGGCACTCACATAAAAGAAAATAGTACTACTGTGTGTCCATTAAAATAATTATAATGGATAAAGATGTTTGTTTGATTAATTCAATCTTAATCTTAACCTAATGACCTAACCTTTTTTGATATCAATCTCATCATAGCCAAGATATACCTAACCTAGCTGGATTTGTTGCCCTTTTATTTTCCCTCTCACCGGTTTACACGAGAATAATGTTTACATGCGAGTATCTATCGACTTTGTTGATAATTAATTTTTGATGAGATATTTGGTAAACTATCTTTAGCATGGCTTCTTCTTTCAATTGCATTTTTTATCTAGAAGATAATGTTGGTGATCTATAATCTAATTTATTATTTGATACCTAAACTATTTTTTTCTACCATTTAACATGAACTCATTTTATTTGTCAAGAAAAGAAGAACTCATTTTATATGTTTATATTGAATTTGAGATTCCTATTTTTATTTTTTTTAACAAATTGAGATTTATATATCTTGTCCTTTGCCTAACTGCAGTCCTTCACAAAAAAAGACAGTAAACTAAATGTTATATTTGCTCATAAAGGCAATTTAGGGACATATAAAATGAATTAGTGAATCATGCCAATCTTCCATAGAAGAGACATCTAATTGAAATTTTGTATCATGACTCATAAAAGGGTATAAATATGAAGGTCAACATAAACTTTAAACATGGGTTCCCACACTTTGCTTTTTTCATTTATGCTTGACCTTTGATAATCGGAGGCTTTTATTGCATAGTGGATCCCACTCACTATAATAAGACTCTATCCCCACCACCTCTCTTCCAACAATAATTACTATATTTCTTGTTGAATCTATTTAATAAACCTCTTTATTAGATTTCTATTACAAATTGTACCAAAAAAAAAAGAAGATTTCTATTACAAAAAAAAAACCTATTTATTTATAAGAAATTTTTTCTTTTATTTTTGATACACAAAATTTAGTATTTAATTTGTTAAGATAGAGAGAAGTTATTAAATAAATGTTGCACCCTTCCATTTTAGGATGTTTTGAGGTAAATTTAATGAAAATAGAACACAAATCATTTGATCCTCATCCAACGATCGAGATTTTTTGTTGCTTGATTTCCTTCATGACAAGAAATTCAGGTTAGATGTCAAGAGAAATTGTTAATACAACAACTCTTTTTTGAATTCCTAATTGTCCACTAATTTTACTCTCCCCAATCAGAAATTTTAGCAAAACTTTTTACATTGAAAATGTAAAACAATCAAGCTCTTTTCTTTTACATCCTTTCAAAATACAAGGGTTTAAATTCTAAAATATCAAAATCTATAAACTTTAGCTCTCTAGGAGCCATACTCGTTTAAGTTAGCTGCTGATTATTTCCTATCAATATGTTCTCCTTTCACATTTCTAGGAGCCATTTTATTAATAAAAATAATAATTCTAGGAGCCATTAGGTTTAACTTTTATTTTTTTGAAAGAGAAATTCATCAGCATCATGAAGTAAAGCTCTCTATTTTTTTTAATCAGAAAAAAGTAGCAGTCAATAGCTTGAAATTACCTTCAAGAGTCATTGCTCTTTCTCTAGCCGGCTGTAGGAATAAACCAAAACTCCTCTAAGGCCCTTTATGTGTTACGAAAAATTATAGTGATCTTCTTTCAGATATGCACACAATCATACTAGCTAGACTATCCATTATTCAAGCTTTAGGTTTGCCTCTTCTTTAAGCTAAGAAAACAAAATATTTATCACTTTTTTTGTCCCCTTTTCGAATCTCACTTTGATGTTCCATTATTAATTAATATTTTTATGTTTGAGCATCACGTATTACTTTGGAGAATAATTTCTAAGAGTTAGATAGAACTATAATAGATGTCAAAACTCTTTTAAAAAAAGTTTTAAAGTGGTTGTATTTTTATTGTTGAATTTAATTTTAGGATCGTTAGTTAAATGTAAAAAGATTTAAATCATTTCATCAAAAATACAGTTAAGTATCTTTCTGTTACCTCGTTCTATTGTGAATGCCACATTTGAAGAAAAAAAAGTTTTACGATAAGTGTAATTTTTTATGAAACTAGTTTTCATTGTGACTTATATTAATTTTTTTTTTCTCTTATATCATTTATTTAATAATGATATAAGAGAACAAATAAATCATGCAATTAAAACTTGTCAGTTGTGTCTTGAAAAATTCTTGATGTTGTTTTTCTAAAGAAATATCATTTTCCTTTAATAATATGTGCAATAAGGTTAATTTGGTAAAAAAAATTCATTCATTTTTTTTTTTGACAAAGAATTCATTCATTTATTATTTCTTCCTAATTTGTACGAAATAATTAATCAAAGATGACATCGTAATAGAGCGATGTGTATTAGTATTACTTTTGTAGCCACCTCACATTAATCAAATCAATTTTTTTTCACTTTTTTTGTGGCTATCGTTTTTTTAGTCAAATCAGCTAACCAAAATTAATATTAGAAATAATCAAACTTAAAATTTTAAGAGAAATATACTTCAACCAACTTAAGTGGGTTCTTTGTGGCTTGTTAAAAAAAGTGGGTTGTTTGTGGCCATTGTTAATAAATAACAAAGCCAATAAATTAACTTAGTTAGGGATGGGAAAATGAATAAATCAAATAACTCTAAGATGAACTAAAGAGTTAGAATAAGTAGGCAGTAAATGGAAAAGTCAACTCTAGCTTTTCTGAAAAGAACCTTTGATTCCTCTTGTTGCAAAAGTTTTTATATGTTTATTACCTTGGCTTATTGCCTTTCATAAATTAAATTAGAGTCGATCATTGTTGTCCACCACTTTCAATTGGACAAAGGAGAATCAACGGAAAATGTTGTGGTCCTAAGTTGATTCCAATTTGCAATCATGTTTTGGGTCCCTTATAATCCAAAATTTCCACATTCTACTGTTAATTCAGTTTAACTTCCGTTCAAACGTGGTTAATTTTCTGAGTAGTCATCATCTTAGTAATAATTATTAGGAGAATGTTAACGAGTGTCTCTGAGGCACTTTTTAAGATTCATAAGTAGTAAGTATTTTTTAAAAAACATGTAATTATTGTCTTGAAAATTGAAATATTTGACTTTTTAAAAAAATAATTACTTATTTTAGAATGTTTAAAGAGTGTCCCAAAACACTCATTAACAAGACCCTAATTATAAATATGGTCCCTCTACTTTCCACGTGCCATTTGAAGCCATAGGAAATTTGAATTTCCCATGATGTGGTTTATCAATTTTGAATGGAACTTATGGTGTCCTTGTTCTCAATATTTTTGGTCCAACAAACAAGATCAAAACTCACTTTTGTGTTATTTGTATTTTAATTCCTCGGTGCTAGGTTGATGCTCTTCTATAATTTTCATATATGAATCACTCACAAGGACGGATACAGAAACATATTATACCCAGTGCCTAAATGATAAATAATATACTATAAAACTTTTTTTTTATTGTAGTCTTCACATACAACTTTAGAAATTAAACTTTGTAAAGATTTGAACCATATTTATGATTTGTCTCTTTGAACTTAATTTTTCCTTTTGTTTTTGTTTATAGATTTCAAACACCAAAATAATTTTATTTGAGACCCTATCCAATATTAAATATAAACACATCTTTTAACATAAATACAATCAAGGTTTTATAACTCGAGAGTTTACCTCAACTCGTTTTACCCAGATAAACTCGACTCATAAATTCGACTCGAGAACTCGTACGAGTTTACCTAAAATTAAAATTAATAAAATCTATTATTTACATAACATATGTAAGCTAATATAATATTGTAAATAGTCTAATATTGCAAAATATGACTAAATTATAAAGATTTTCAATCACCATAACTACATCAAAATACAAAATAAACTTGCAAAATCATAAGTCTAAGTTTTAACCATCCAAAAAGGCAAGTTTCACAAGTTCTTAAAGTTGTTAATAAAACTATCCAAAAAAAATATAGATTTACATTCCGATTTTACTCGAGTTTACCCGAGTTTACAGAGTTAACTCGAGTCAAACTCGTCAAACATTTCGATTTTATCAGAAATCAAGTTTACCTCTGAATTGACACGATTTTGATACCTAAAAACGTAAACTCGATAAACTCAATGAATTAACACTTGATTTGTGGAATATTGAATCCGATTGCTTTTCAAGTGAGACTCACATGAGAAGCAACACTATTTGTTGTGAAAAAAAAGAAGATCATTATTATAAAAAGAGAAAATATTGTCGTCCAAATTTGACGCTAATCATTGATAACAGTAATGCATCACGTAGAATGTTTCTTGTGATTACCAGCATTTTTTTTATATTTTTTTTTGGTACATGTGATTACCAGCATTTTACTAGCAAAATTATAGATAAATGCGACTAATGTGATCATTATTATTTTAATACGTACGATTGCAAGTTAAGGTTTAAAAAATCTTATGCTAAACCTTGCTAGGAGACCTTCAGCAGCATGGCTTTATATAATTTATTTAAGGCAATGCTATCCATACGGTTCAAGATTTATATATTGCCATAATCTCAGTGTGTGTGACTAAATTAAAGTGAGAATGAGAGGTTAATTAGTTCCAAAGGATTCTTGTTTTTTTTTACAAAAGTAAATGATATTCATTCATTCAAATTGATAGAGTAAATCGATACAATACAAATTTAAATTCGCTAAAAACAAAAAGGATGAATCTGTGAACAAACTCACAACATCTATGTTAATAACATAAAACGGCAAAATATCTATGCCTACAAATATGACTAATATGACTATATTCAAGTCTTTGGAATATTCATGTCTCCGGATCTGCAACGTTGACGACGCCAAAGTCATTGTCATTGATCGGATTTGCACTTGCTCAAAGCTAATCTTTCAACCTGAATCAAATAAACACCGCACTAAGACGGGAAATCAAAAACACAACGCACTAAGACGGGAAATCAAAAACACACCGCACAAAGACAGGAAATCAAAACAAACAGTCGTTCAAAGATGACGAAATCACAAAAACAAACGAAATAAAACAGAAAATATGTGAAATCACTCTATTTAATTATGATAGAAGGAAAAACAACTCGTAGGGGTGATTTTTGGGTCAAAATTGATCCTAAATCACCCCTTTGACAAGAAAAAGAAGAAAAAAGGGGTGACGGCTAGGGTTTGAGAAGGAAAGAAGATAGAGGGGAAGAAAAGTCTCTAGTTAAAGGATTCTTGTTTTCTAAATTGAATAGTTCACTTGAAAGTTTAGAGTGCATAGAGGGAATAAGGTGCATGGGTATTTTTAAAATGGGAAATGCCAAATGACTATCTTAAAGACACTATTTAACAAACTTAAATAATAAGTTTTTGTAAGTTTTTAAAGAAATTGATTAATTCAATGCATTGAAAATTGAACTATTAGACTTTTTCAATAAACATTTTCTTAAATACATAGGAATTTTTAAAGAGCGTCCTTGGAACACTCGTTAGCAAGACCCTTTTCAGATTAACCACATACGTATTTGTGCCATCAGACACTGAAAATAACAAGAAGTGGTTATCTTTGCACGAATTTGGTGACCATCCATCAAAATCTTTTTAAATATTTTTTTGTCAAATAATCTAATGATAAGAAATCGATGAATAAGTTAGATGTTCAGGGTTAGAATCCAGACCCCTTTATATATATGTAATGTCTCTATCAGCAGAGTTAAGTTCACGTGAACACATCATTTTAAAACTTATCCATAACCTTTTTTTGTTATCATTAGACATATCTTACCTTCATACCTCAACATATCAGTCATGTAGAATTTCAATTTCTGAACAAATGAGATTATTTGTTGTTCCCAATGCGCCATAGTAGCACTATTAAATGCCTTACACTTGTTGTGTGCAAGTTATAACATGTGCAAGTAATGTTAACTTTCCTTGACCACATACCTGGTGCTAAGTCATTCATTCCTTCCCAAGCACCCTCACTAAGCTTCTTCATGTGATCCATGACCTTCTTAAACTCTGGCATGGTATTTGATCTAGTTGCTACCGATAGTGCTTCCTTGAAAAGCTCTTCAGGAAATATATTTCTCCAGTTTCCATATAACTGTTTTACACACACTCGATGCTCAACATGTTCTAAAATGCTAGAAATTGTTTTTACCAAACCATACAAAAATAACACAATTAGCCTAAATATTTTAACTCACATAATATAAAACAATCATGGAGTACCTTAAGGTTTAAGACACCATACCTTTTGTTGGTAAGAAATGAAAGACAACAGATTAGGTTGAATACCATTCAAATCAGAAAGTAGAAGATGAAAGAACCAATTCCAAGAGTCCTTAATTTCAGCCTCAACAATAGCAAATACAATTGACATCATCTGATTATTACAATCCTTTCATATTGCTGACAAATGTTGGGCACCATTTGAACCATTCAAGAAACATGATGACATGTCATCTTACGTTATTTTTAGAATGTTTTTCAGTCTATTTTAGTAGGTTTTACTAGTAAAATAGAGGAGTATTTAGATCAATTGCCTATGATTTCAGGATATTTGTATTGTTTTTTATATTTGAGTTTGTAATTCTATTCTTCCTGAAACATAGCAATTTTAAGGTGTTCTTGAGGTAATTCACGACGAAATCAAGCAAATCAGGAAAAGCAAGACATTCGAAGATTTATGTGGACCTTGGAAAGATGAAGAATGAAGATTCAAGAGGCCTCAGAAGACTTTACAGAGGGAGGAATTTTGTTCCCAAGTTTCAAGACACTTTACTTTGAAGAAAACACCTAAAAAGGCAAAGAAAAAAGGCATTTCAGCATGAGCTATTGCACTGAAGCGCCCAGACGCACCAGAAGAGGCGCTAGGCACCCAGTCGCATGGGAGTAGGCGTCAAGGACCTAGACTTCACAGGCATATGCATCTGTCACATGGGTCTAGGCGCTAGGCGCCCTGTTGCTTGCGAAACAAGTCACTTTTGTGAATTTTTCGCCCCTGAAAGTCCATATTTTTAGCCCAAGTCAGGTGGAAACTTTCCCTATAAAAACCACATTCCTCATTCATAATTTCTCGTTAAAAACTAGAGCAGTTCAAGAGATAGGCGATTCTAGGAGCCAAGGATGAGTTCTATCTTCTCCTATCTTTTCTAGGGTATGTTTTTATCTTTTTGTATTTTGTCTTAGTTATCACGTGTAACTAGATCTTTCTAGGCTAGGGTTCTAAGATGAACCTCTATTTGTTTTGTTGGATAATTATTTA
>Ga0209282_1001716_pt1 | contig 12237 bp, 9 predicted proteins | sample Mtrugardesep15_FD_187529 | JGI IMG/M metagenome (GOLD analysis project Ga0209282, IMG submission 187529) | Root nodule microbial communities of legume samples collected from California, USA - M. trunc garden sep15 (SPAdes) (version 2) | ecosystem: Host-associated > Plants > Roots > Nodule...
AATCAACTACAATTCATTTTCTGTCTAGTCCCTGTAAGGTAAAAGCTTTCCAAATTCTACAGAAAATTATTCTCATTTCAGTTTATGTAATCGGAATGGAGATTAGAAACTAAGTTTAAATGCTACAGTCTCAATTTTGGTCCTCTAGGCTCCAGTAAAAAACTGAATTGAAAACAATTTCATGCAACGAGACCAGTTTGAAAACATTTTCTTTTTTAGAATTAAATTACATGTCAGAACCAAAAGTATAAACCAAACTTAAATCTCTCCTTTTTTTTCTTTCTAAAACAAATGGGCATATAGCCATATACATGATAACTGCAAATACCTCGTGACAATAAGTCAGCTTAAGAGTTTGAGAAGTAGAACCAGTAGCTATTAAAATAACATACTCACAGCTAACCATTTACTAAAAAAATCTAAAGCAAAAAATAACATTAATTCTTTCTTCACAATGTTCCCTTCATAGTACTCCAGAACAATTCCACTTTTTCTCTGCTTGTTTTCATGCCTTTATCCTCCTCATTCTTATATTTAACCACTCTTCTAAAAACCATATATGTGCACCTAAATGCATGTTCCATTAGTAACTAGGTAGCAAAATACATTCCAAATTTGCCTTTATCTTGGCTTTAGGAGGACAAGTAATGCTCAATAGTAGGAAAGCACCAGGCATATTGATTTACATGGTTGTATTGTACAGAACTATTTCTTTCTCCACTCAACTGTTTTTTCTTTAAATGTATATACACCACCAAAAAAGATGTCAGATATATATATCTACTACTGAAAGGGAATTTCTTAGACAACCTGGGATGAAATGTTTGTTGTAAGAAGTGTTCCACGAAAACCTTCCTCAGTATGCTGCATATCCATCTTATCACAGCAGAGCTCATCTGCAAAAGATGAATATAGTTCAATTCTAATTTTCTGCGTGTCATGTATCCACTTAGGGAGGATAAAAAAGATTGTGCATCACCATTATGGCACACTATCAAATTGCTTACCCGCAATATCTCGATTTTCATGGATCTCAGAATCCCTCACTATAATCTGATCTCTGGCAAATATATTTGCATCCGCAAGGGTAGCACATTCATCATCCATATCAATTATCCTATCACCTTTATGTAGGATCTGGTTTTCCTTGACAACCTGGGATGACAATTATCATCAATAAGATTCATGAAAAGAAATTAGACATTATGAAGGTTTGCACACTCTAACATAGCAATTCACTGATTATTATTAATGCTGAAGATAATACTTTCCTGACTTTAGAAAAAAAATTCATCTGATAAAGTGAAAGCAACTGCCTATGAAATGTCAATTAATGCGTATATATAACCTGTGAAGATAACACCTAGCTAACTGAACGGACATGATCAACATGCTAACCGATTTCATAAAAGAGATTAAACTATTTGTGGTCTTTCTTGAAGTACATTGAAGAAGTGCTTAATTGAATGGAAAATTCAGAACAGACGTTACTTCAAAGTTAAATGGCAAAAAAGAGCGTGATGGTAAAGCACAGCTCGTTTATACTTCACCCCACAAATTTTACCCGTTAATATAGTATGAAAGCGAGCTGAAAATGATTTTAACTGAAATCGTAACTCCTTTAAATATTAATCCGCATCCTAATTTCCCACCTCCTTAAATAAGAACATCCTTTAATTTAAATGGATGAATTGATACCAGTGATCCTGCTTTATATCACACTGCTTTAAGGTGACATTGAGACAGGTGTATTTCAGGAAGAAAAAGAAATACATGGTTAGAAAAAAAAGGAAACCACAAAACCATGTTATATGCATGAGATAGTATTGACCTAAAATAAAATAGATACATTTTCAATTATTTGCTGTCATAAAGTTCTCAGAGCAGAGGAACTTTTTTCCAGCATTCAAAATTAATTTGTTTAGCATGCCATTATCCCTGACGTAAATCAACAAAACCTTTGAAGTCAATTTTTTTTTCTTTTCCACATTAAAACTAGAAGCTTACATTTTCACACAAATAGATAACCTGAGAGAACTTATTTAAATTTTACTTTATTTTCCACCACCATAGCTGAAACTGTTGGATTGAAATGAAACAAAGATAGAAATAACCAAATAATAGAATGTATTAAAAAAACTGAAAGTAAACCGAGAATAGAATTCTCCCCAAGGATCTTCCCTCCTGTGTGAATATAGAAGTTTATTCTCTAGAAGGTTCTGTTGTACTCAAGAAGCTACATCAGTGTTAGTTCATTTCAGTGCCACCTTGACACCAGTCAGTTAGGCTTCTGCCAGTCTGTATCATGCCGGCTGGCACTAAAAGTTACAAACTGTCTTAGAGTTAGTTTCAGCGAGTGTAGGATAACTCTAATCTGAGTGAAGGTTGACTATTGTATAAATTCTTATAATCTGAACTGTTCAGTTCAGTTTTTCAATTCAAGGAATATATGAGAATTCAGTTTACAATTCTCTCTGTTTTTCCTTATTCCTAATACCTCCAAAAGACTTCTCCTTTAACATCCAATACAACAATCAAATGCGTCAATTGATCCCTCACCATCATCAATCCGATTTCTCCAATCAAAAGATCTCTTCTAAGTTCTAACTATCTATTAACTAATCTAACTTCTAAGTTCTAACTATCTATTAACTAATCTAACTAATGTAGTAATCAACTGACAGATGTCTTAATTAGACCTAGAAGATGTACCCAACAGAAACTTGATACTAACCTGAACTGAAACTTCAATCATAAGACTTCAAGTTTGGTCACTTGAACTTAGGATAAAATTAGAGCCCAAGAATGCTTTTTAATGCTTTAATAACAATTTTTCCAAAGCGTGCAATAATATGCTTATCAGCCCAAAATGTTAAAGAATTCATTTAGCCATTTTTAATGTGTGCTTGTTCGTACAACATTTAATTGACCTAAAGCATATGCATACAACATAGAGTTTACTTACCCCAAAGGACTCCCATATCATCATCTTTAGCTGGTATAGTGATGTGGAAGCAGAAACTTTCAGACTAACCGAACTTCCATTTTTAGTCTTCCGGGAGCGCTTGGAAATCCGCCGATCTGTTTCAACTAATCCCTTTGAGGCCTCTAATATTGATTTAGGTACCTCCTTACCACGTACAAGAATTACACATATGTCCTCATTGCGATAGTTAAGTTTATGCATTAATTCACAGCTTTCTTTTTCTCCAATGCAACTTTCACAAACCTGGACATTGAGAGGTAATGAAATAATAGTTGAAGTGAATGTTGGTATATATAATCCAATAAAAGAAGTTTCTGGTAAATTCAGCACTGGAATCTAAAAATAAAATAATCATAAAAATGTAATGACACAAGTTGAGATGGTAATATTTTCTCAGTTGAATAAAAAACAGATGACTTTCGAACTTAAGTTGCATAATTACATTATTCGCTCGCGATCAATAACTTGTCAGTCAAGTTAGATCCAAGGATTCATTAAGCAACATTAACTAAAGAACAAAAAATTTCTCAGACGGGGGGCTATTGAAAAACAGGGAAACCAATGGTATGGATTTCAAAACTATGATTAAATATCTAAAAGAATACAGTGCCAAAAAGTATGATGGGGCCAGTAACATAACAGTTTTAGGATTACCTCAGGACAAGTCTTGATCAAAATTTTTCCAGTTCCATTTTCATTATTCATTTTATCCTCCGTGTGTGACTGATCCTCACATATCAGCATCTCGTCACTGGATCCAGTCAATAAGTTATCTGAATCATTAATATAATCAATTGTTGCTGATATTCCTTTGGTCTCAGAACCACCCCATTCTTCACAGAAGCAAACCCAATCATTCTCAGATATGATGGTTAAGCCACCTGCCTATGATCCACAAAAAAACAGATGGAAATTTGAGATTCGACAAATTAACATAAAAGAACTAAAACTACACCCATCGACATGTGAAAAGGAAGGAGGAAGAAACAAAGTGAAAGAGCAAATGGTTATCAAGAATTCATAATTTACTTGTTTAATTTTTATAGGGATCCAAAGTATACTAAAACAGGTGAACTAGTTCGCTATGAAGAAATGACATGTGATTGCATGCATAGACATACATTCAAGAGAACAGAAAATATATTTTATTCTCTTTTCCTAATTATCTTACCGAAGATTCTCTCTGGATTATAGCACCGCGTCTGAAAACCAGTTGAGGAGGTCTTTCAATAAGTTGTGAGTGCTGATACCACACACAAAATTCAACATAAGAATTTGCTAGGGGTTAAATAATAAAGAATAGAAATGCTGTACAGATATGCATACACAATCACATGTTTAGTTGATCAGTGAGCTCTGCTACTTAAGACGCCAACACACGTATTTGGTAGTTTTGAGTAGGATTATTCTCTGTAGGAATTTTGCACTGCAGGGAGAGCATCCTTAGCCTAGTTTATGTAAAATTTTGGGTTTAATCATAATATCTGTCTGATATCAGCCTGATACTAACCCACCAGACCCGATATGTTATCCTGTCTCGTGTTTCAGGTAGGATATTATATAAATTACTTTCAAATGACATTATCCTTACACTCTGTGGTGGTGTCAGGCAATGAAGTGTCGGGCGCTAGCAGTAGTGGAACGTGGATGGCATCGGGTGCTATTGTGGAAAAAAGGAAGAGTGAAGGGAAGAAGATAGGCAGAGGAAAATATTATTTCATCTTTTCTATCTTATGATGTTGATTTCTAACTCAGTCCACAATTCCAGATTATCTTTTAACAAGTGCCCAAGATAGAATATGTTCATAGAATAAAGTTATCCTATCATATTGCCTCCCCATACTATGGATCAAAATAAGATATGATAACTTATGGTACCCTATCTCCCCTTCATGATATACCTTCTCTAACAGTTGTACGCAATTTATTTGCTATTCTGCCAAACAGCAGTCACAATGATTTTGTGTAGTAACTAAAGCAAATTAAACACGTAGCATAGACTAAACTGCGAAAATGACCAAATTGCAGAGTAAAATAACAATATACCTTTTCACACATCAGCGAATCAATTACCCCATCTAAAGTTTCAGGTTTATCTAGATTCTTGAATGGTGGACTAATGTAATTTCTCCATTTAGAAATCCACGAAGAAGGCACCAAGAAATATTTGCAATGCACAGAGAGTGGCATACTCTTAGCCTGGAATAATTTCTCATGATTCTGACGCTGCTTTTGTTTAACTAATCTGCGACATCAATACAGAAGTCACCTGAATATGTGCTATATTAGCTCTATATTAACGGCAATTACAAATGAAATAACCTCAAGGAGTCCTCCAAGCATGCTGCTTGAGATAATTCAACAGTGCACTGAGAACACTCTATGGAATCTGAAGGAAGAGCTGGGCCACCTAAAGGATCGTCAGGTTTTACAGAAATAGCATCTTCGTATAAGAAGAGCCAAAAAGTCTCAGGAATAAGCACCCGCTTAGCACCAGGAGCTTGCTCTGGCATCAATAGACCGTGCGGACAACTAATTGCTGCTGTTAGTCCAGCATCAGCTTCAGATGGAGCATCAAGAACTTTTCTTTTCCACCACTGCTGCAACCTTAAAAAATATACTCATCAGCTAAAACAGGTTCTAAAAATATACTCACCAGTATAATAAGACGAAAAAAAAGAGATTGAAGCAAATCAGCACAGGTCGCAGATTTATCTATAACAGGGTCCAGTCGGTCAAGATATTTACTGTTCCCAAATACAAGAAATAGAACACTTTTCTCGTTCCCTATCGGTGGAAGCATGTAGGCCATGAAAGAAGATTTGTTGTCATACCATGGTCTGGATATGAAATACTTTCCATCTAGACAGTTCCCATCAAGAATATCCCGTGCAAGTGACTTCAATGATTCTCTTCTACCGCGATAGGTGTCGGCTGATACCACTGTCTGAGCCCCGCATATCAGACAATCCCGACAATGGTCATCATGAGATAGTGTTGGAATCCCACCATACTGAATTTTGCAACACAATAATGTTAAAGTGTCATGGATATTGTGTTGATAAAATGGAATACAAGAGATAGCAATAGAGAAACAACAATTTGGAGGAGATATACAATAAAATAGTCCATAAAAAAGCATCAGTGTTTAAATCTCTTAGAAGAGCATGCGCATCCTGTCTTTTTTGTTAGATACTGATTCATTCAGACTAGTGCACTGCATTCTCCTCCTCACATAAACAAAACACTATATACAAATACTTCACAAAGACAAGTTCTCTTACAGCAGGCTCCCATATGACTCCAATTTTCTTACCGATAATCACCGCAAAGAAACAGGCAGTATTTCATAATCAAAACAAATTATTCACTCAAATTCTAAGTTACTTTCACCTATAGAACACTAGATTTGAAACAGTTCCATCTGATAAGCTTTTGCTTCATCTTTCCTATCAGTATTATCTAACATGTAAAAATATACTGAAAGATAAACACATTGCCATGATACCTTGCACTAACTACTTAACACCATAAAATATAAATACACTCCTAGAAATCACAAGTAGACAATTAAAAATCCAAAAATATCAAAGCAAACAAACAAAACTTACCTTGGAGAACAACTTATCCCAGGCTTTGACAGACAATCGCTTTATTGAGGGAACCTTTGAAACTGGGACTTTCCCATGCGAACATTGGATGGATGTGTTGTCGAGAGAACTGCATACACATTGCAAAGTAAGAAACGTATAAGTAACATCTACACACCTTACACAACTAATTGACACACAAATTTAAAAACATTGAAGTGTGCATGACCACTGTAATACTGTACAAAAATATGCACTGACGTTGGAATAATGTTGTCAGCCCACTGGCGAAGCCAGTCACTAGAAATCCAATAAAACGGTCGCTCCAATGGCGGAACAGGAGCTTCAGCTAAAATAGATCGAACTTCATGTCTCCTATCAGTAATACGACTTAATTCTAACTCTTTCCTATGACTGTATTGTTGACAAGCATCAAGATATGAGGCGTTGACATTGCAAATCTCATCATAAAGATGAGAAGGAAGAGAAGCATCATCTTGGGCAGTAGCTGCAGCACCCTCTATTTCTTTATGGCTAGCACCGCAAACTATACCCCCATTTTCCTTTCTACCTTTTGTATGTCTTAGATGGTACATCAACATGTATGCATCACAAGAAGAAAATGTCTCTATAAGCGAAGATTGTGAATGGGTGGTGTGGAAGCCGTTTCCATTACTTTCAGTTATCCTTGCTTCAGAGCAGTCAGAGTGAATTGGATCGGTTGCAATGGACTTAGTAGTAGAACTAGAAGATCCTTCGCCAAATGGATGGTTACCCAAATTAGTAACATGCTCATCATCAAATTCCCACCACTGCCCCGTGTTTTTGTCCTTGATGTGAGCAATGTAATGGCCACTATTAACACCGGTTCCCTTGTGAATCAGTACAGATGACAAGTCATATACCAAATCAAACTGAGACAACTCCGGCAGTCTGTGCCGCATATCAAATTGTGCAGGAAATGAAAATGCAGAAGTAATTTTCTTCTTTGTAGTAGTCTGCAAACACAAATAGATAAATAGAGAAGCACACTTATAAGAATGCAACGAGTGGTCCAGGAAATCAAAATTTACATCTTTAAAGAATAATCACCCTTAAACAACAACAAGTCAAGTAAGAAAAAGGGGTATATTACACTCCCCTCTCTTGAGAGATGAACATTTTGTAAACTTGATTTCGTTCAATGTAAATGAATCTCTTGGTGTAATAAGCAACTATGAACAAACTTCCCTAGGCTTTTTTTCTCGCCATACAACTCTTAATGTCACCAATGGCCAACTTTTTAAACACCCGACTATCAACTTTGGGACTATTAGAAGATAAAATAAAGTTCTGACATTTGGACACTCTTAATACTGGTTTCATAACTTCATCTTAAAATTTCCATTTCATATTTTAAAGTCACAAAGTTTGTAGTAGGGATTCAAAACTAGCTACGGATGATATTAAGAGTCATGGAGAGATAAACTGCCCCTAAAAGACTTGTTCAAATTGAATTAGACAAAGTATGACGCGGCACTAATTCCTCTGGTGATGAGGCTGTAATTTTCCAAAATAGAGGGTTGAATGGTTGATGTGCAATTTAAGCATCTCTTGGGCAAGGGGATTGTACTTTTACTTTACCCACAGAAAAAGCATGTAACTATCAAGCTAGTTTCTCTCTTAAGAAAATCACCATACATGATCACTACGCTGCAGAAGGTTTCAAAATAATACAGAAAGAATGAACGAATGTCAAACTTATCAAGCACTATAAAGGTTTTGCAAACTGAATCAAGCATTATATGATGTTTATAACCATTAAAGAATCTCTCTCTTTCATTTTATTTTTTTTTGTCAAGAAGAAAATTTATTAGTTAAAAGACAGAAAAGCACGGGAGCAAGAGTAAAGGATAAGATATCCCACTGAATGAAACCTAAAAACGAAAAAGAAAACAAAACAAGGTTGTTGGCTTCTTGCATTGCTCACTCTCTCAAAGATATTAGAATACGATGTTCAGTTTAAATGACGAGAGACACACTTAGGATTTTTTTTATTAAAAAAATAATTTAAGGTTGCAAGGATAGCAAAATTTGTCAGGAAAATTAGAGAGCATTTTGAAAGTGCACCTTTAGAGAGGAAATCCAGGTTTCTAAAAGGTTAGAATGTGTATTCGTTTTTAGAATTTTTATAAGCCATATCTCATTCAATATGGGACTCTTAACACCTCCATCACCCTCAACACTGGACATTTAGAGAGTGAACTGGGTGGTCCAATGGATCTTGGATAGACTCTAATGCCATCTTAGAATTTGAGTTGGGCCTAAATCAACCTTACTAAACCGACTTGTAAAGCGAGGACTACTTGCCACTATATATAATCACATTTTCAGGCCATATCTCATCCAATATAGGACTCCTAAAAATCGTAATTACATAGGGTTTAAATATGTGAATTGTGTTTCATTAGATCATTAAATAAGATTTTTTAAACACACTTGTGAAGCGAAGATAATCAATAGCAAGACAGTTTTCCGTTACAGCTAATTTTTCTTCATAAGATATTTATGAGGAATGCCCTGTCATTCTCTATTTAATACTTATTCCTTTCTTTCGTATGATAAGCATGTCTCTTATATATCCATACAACAGAAAGTATAATAAAACAAAGTAAACAATGAAAAAAGCATGTCAGTTAGTAGTACAGCACTCATTATAGTCATAACAAAATATGAAATTTGATTATGAAGTTAATCGGAATACCTTTGGAAGAAAGACACAACGTTTAAGTTGAAAATTAAGTACGTCAGGTAATGTACAGAGCTTGATGCTGCGAGTGGCATCAACTCTTGTGTTGCATGAATCACAAAAATATTGATTGTCTCCATGAAGCTCTTCAACAGCTAGGTAATCATCCAGACTCTCATCTAAACTTTTCAATCCCTTCACATTCAACTCTAACTCATAAAAATCTTCCGTTTTGGAAGAAGCTTCAGAGTCTCTTCCACATTGTGAGCACCTGCATAGTAAGTCGTATAATTAAAAGAGATGGGTATTAGTTACATAGATACTGCTGATCACGGATACATCTAATATGAATGTAGATTGTGCAATAGAAAGATATTTGATATCATTTCGACATAAATTACCATCGTTGCTTGAGTTCTGACAATTATGAATAAAAGTCCAGTTCCATGACTTATATTACAAAAATAAACAGTTAGCAACAAAGAATTGAAGCATTTAACATCCTTGTTATTATAGAATAGAATTGAAATTGTGGCAATATGAAAAATACTCCTGAGAAAACATACTCGTGCACATTTAATAACGGCAGTACATGTCAGTAACTCTGCACTATTGGTGATTGTTCTTTAGGCCTGTTTTTGAAAAATATTTGTGGGTATAGTGGTAGTGGTAGTAGTAAGAGGGGTGAAATATAAAATTAAAAAATAGCTGATATTTGAAAAACCTATAACAGGCAATAAAAAACTATGAATATTGTATGGAGAAAATGAGTGTTTATTAGGTAACAAGTTGCTTAGATTCCATGATTCATACGTTGTCACATGAGATACACTTCCGCGGAAAAGATCTTGAACTACTGTTCTTGCCTTGGGAACTTTGGAATGACTCAGACAACGCTCAAGCAATGACAGAAGCAATGTCAAGAATTCATGGCTATCCTGCTGAACTCCATTATCTAACTCCAGTGTTTTCACAAAGGGAGAAGAATCTATGTAAGCCATTTTACTAGCTTGCAACTGCGCAAAAAGTCGAGCTAGTTGATCTAACACCGGTTGTTGCCTTAAAACATCTGGTTCTGCAGAAAATATGCCTTCTCGGAATAATTTGTTCATGTACAAGCATTGAAGTATTCCATTGGCGTAACACGTTGCCCCAAGATTTGTTAGACCTGCAGGAGAATCAGCAGAAGCACGAAGATCGTTGTTTGGATCAGGGCCAAGACTTTCAACAAAATCTGACATCTTCTCCCATAAGCCAGACTTCCTGGATCCATTTGGAGGTGGAACCAATCCACAAAAGCAATTAGGGTTATCTTTCGTATTGACACGGCAGCCTGAACAAACCGGTTTCCAAATCATATACAACTGATTAACATCATCTTCAGTAACCACACCGGTTTCGTGAATTTTCCTACAAAAATTGGAGGGCATATATAATAACATATACCATTGCTAAAAAGTGATTTAAATTCACAAACTAAACATAAAAACAAGTGAAAGTACCTCCATGTTTCATTAGTACAGACACCGTCATCACCCTGTTTTTGTCTTTTATTTTTACTCCGAGTCGTCGGTCTACTCATTCTATGATACAAGTATAACCTAGCCCCTACAATATCATAACAATTCATTTCAATTATAAAACTTTGTAAGGTAAAAAATAACATAAGAATATCATTGTTTTTTGTGTAGTTACTATCATTTATCATATCATGGTGCAATATAAGTAGAAATTAAAGACTAAAGTATAATGCATTGAAAACACGAACAAGGCAAAATCTCTTCCATAAAAATTTATATTTTTTCAATTGGGCTTAGTTAGGCTTTGGGGATGATTGCACAGTAGAAAATTGAGGAATAAAATTAGAGAAATTAAGGGTTGAGATAAAGAGAAAAACCCTAGAATTTTCAAGCGTACTAGATTCCGGGGAAAAATTAATGAACGAGAAATTAAAAAGCACGTCAAACTGGAAAACGAAAATATTAGAAGAAAATCGAAAAAGAATACCAGATTATTATGATTAAACGAATGATAGTGAAGCAGAGAAATTGTTGTTGTTGTTGTTGTGCTGTTTAGGGTGGAAATTGAAGCTGCAGAGGATACAAAACTTCTTCCAATTCTGGGAACAAAATAAACCCAACTATGAACAATACATTATTTTTTTATTTATTATTTGTTATTAAACATTTTTATTGGCAAGCAAACAAAATGATAAAAAAATAAAATAACACAATTAAATAAAAAGCAAAATTGGAGGAAATATGTCACACTAAAACAAAATATCTTTTATTTTTTTATTTGAAAGGAGAACACAATATTTTCATATATTAGGTCAAGATATGTTTTTTTTTATATTGTTTCTTTTAAGGAGTTTTTATTTTAATTTTAATGAAATTTAACTAATTTATTAATTGATAACTTAAATAATAATATAAAAAGATGATAAAAAAATCTATAATAAATTGACCCAACATCAACATTTACATTTGTTTTGTTTGTGCTGATCCTTCTACCAATTTTTTTTTTTTTTTTGAGGGATTCTACCAATATTTGTTGAAGATCGTTACACCGTGGAGATTCATATTCATGTGACTATCATCACCATTGGCTTTTCTAAGGGCAGCAAAGCAAGTGTCACCTCCCATTACACCATTGATTGATTATTTTGAGTGCTATAAGGGCAAACGGAAAACAACTATCCCCACTTCTTGTAAGTTGTTATGCAAGATGGAATTTATGACCGGTAATAGAATGTATTATTTACTAACATGTTAATTAATTAAATATCTAAGTTCTTTAGACGAAATTCAACTAACAATATCCATATTGTTAGGTCTAACATTTTTATTTGAGTTTGAATTTGAGACTTCACAGCTACATGTGAGTCTCCAATATACTTTCACTTTGCACATATATATATATATGTGTTTGCT
>Ga0209282_1001718_pt1 | contig 12236 bp, 2 predicted proteins | sample Mtrugardesep15_FD_187529 | JGI IMG/M metagenome (GOLD analysis project Ga0209282, IMG submission 187529) | Root nodule microbial communities of legume samples collected from California, USA - M. trunc garden sep15 (SPAdes) (version 2) | ecosystem: Host-associated > Plants > Roots > Nodule...
ACGGGCAGAGCAAAATTTAAACCCAGAGCAAAATTAAACTGCCATTGCATACGTAAGTTACCGCCATCGCATACGTAACCCAGAGCTAGTTATAATAGTCTAAAAAAAACCCCAACTTCGATTTTAAAAAAACTCAGGCTCCCGGCCGAAGGCCGGGAGCCCCCGGAAAGTTATGGATGGGTCCTACAACTTTTTGAGGGCTATTCAGGAAAAATCCGACCTCGGCGCCATGACTTTTCCTTTGCGCCGAAACGACCCCATGTGATTTTATATCTCGTGAACCAGAACCTGGAGCAAAAAACTTCTGCTGGTAGGAACCTAAGTTGGAACATGTACATATATGCAGGAAAAAACCCGGACCCGAAATCTGAACTTGAAGGGTAGTTATTGGTGGGCAAAAATTTCTGGGACCAAACGGTTTTTGGCAAAATTTGGGGTTATTGGGGTGTACGCAATTGTCGCGATGGTGTATCTCGGGAATGGATTGGGCGATTCGGATGGGGCCTGCGGTCTATTAGGTAAGTCGCTATGGGGAATTTTTTGGGATGGGTCGTTTTGGTGCCGCAATTGAGTGTGGCACCAAAATGGCCGGATGAATATTTCAACGCGTTATAACGCGTTTTTGAGAAGTAGGGGGTTCTTGGGCCTGGGAGTGATGTTGGAGGGTGGGATGTTGGGAAGATATTTGGTGTTGGACATTAGAGTCTCAAGTGAACTTTTGGGGGTATTATGGTCCAAAGTGTCGGGGTCGAAAAGTCGACTTTTTTTAAAAGGTCGTTTCAGGTCTATTCGATAGCCTAAGTTATAGAGCGTCCCCTGGGGCTCCGAAAAAGGTATACTTTGTTGGGGATCCTCTTGAGTCTCAAAAAGTTATAGCCAATGTGGCAAAATGTCGCGAAACTTTTTGAGACTCTAACGTCCCGGGGAATTTTTTTAAAATTTTTTTGACGCTGGATTCGTACTCAGCGCATGTCAGAGTACCAAATAGGTCGAATTTCGGGTCAAAATTCGAAAATTTTGTCCCACCCCCTATATTCCAAAGGGTACCCCTTTTGGGAAAATTTCGGGATTTTTTAGGGGACCTTAACTTTTTTTGGGGTGGACGGATTGCGATGGGGTTTGCTTTATAAATACGAATAAAAAACTAGAAATTTTTTGAGGTGAAAAAATTTTGAAAAAATTCGAAATTGGGGGTGTAGGGGTCGAATTTCGAAAAACCGAAAATTTTTCGGTTTTTCTAAAAAATTTCGGCATTTTTGCCGGCGGTTCGGGTCGTAGGTATTTTTTCTGTATAGAGCAGATTTTTCTGCATAGAATACCCCTTTAAAATGTTTCAAAAAGGTCTACTTTGGTGAAGTTACGATTTTTTTAAAATTTGGGTGATTTTTTCCTCCGAAATTTTCGGCCAAAAAAAACTTTTTTCTAAAATGGATTTAAATGGGCCAAATGTTATATCAATCGAAAGCTCTCATCGAGCTGAGTTTAAAAATATTTTTTCCAAAATTTTCTGACCATTTTGGCAAAAGTTAGAGAGTGTCGAACTTTGGGGGGGGGGCGGTTCTCTCAGACTCATATGACACGCAAAAGTCGATCGCAGACTCAAGTGTTCAACTACTCAAATCTTCCTCCCACCCTACCCTACAAGATCACTCCCTGACGCGAAAAACCCCAGGCCGCCAAAAAACCGCTATGAGCAGCTGAATTTTTCATTTGGACGTTTCATTGCCACACTTGAGTGTGGCACCAAAATAACCATGCTCATTGAATTCCCCATGACCGATTACCTATAATCCCAACGAGTTTTTGCCCCGTTTGGTCTTTTTTCGAGTTTGACCATTTTTCCATGTTCCCTTTTGTCGAAAAAAGGGCTGCAGCTTTTATTTTTCCATTTTTTTATTTTTTTTAAATTTTTTAAAAATCCCCCTAAAATTTAATTTTACTTTAATGTGGAACTGCTGGGGCTTTTTAGCGGAAATTTGGGGTAGTAGGTAATCGGACCTGGGGAGTTCATTGGGCATGTTCATTTTGGTGCCACACTTGAGTGTGGCACTGAAAGGTCCTACTTCGGGAACTTTTTCTCCGTTTGGGTTTAAACATGGAGATATAGGTAATCGACCTTGGGGAATTCAGCTAGCATGGTCGTTTTGGTGCCACACTTAAGTGTGGCACTGAAACGGTCGTTTTTTTCCAAATACTCCAAAATTAATTTTTAATTAAACTTTTATATATTTTTTTCATTTCTAGCCTAAAAAATTAAAATGTTTTAATTCAAAAAATTATTTTTATTCAACATCAACGTAATTTTTCTATTTTCCAAAAATCTAAATTTTTCGACAACAACAACAATTTTCACTTATTCTTATTTTTTCTCCTACAACAACAAATTTCTTCAATTCAATTTATTCCTTCTTAAACAACACTTCATCAACTCTACATCTACAAACAAACCCTTTTGGTTTGTTTTTTATTTTATAAATTTTTTTCAAAAAACAATTTTTATTTTTCAGGTGTTCAACACCAACTAACTCAACACCTACAAACAAACCATTATGGTTAGTTTTATAATTTATAATTTAAAAAAAACAAAATGTTTTTCACAATTTTAGAATTTTTTAAAAAAAACTTTTTTTCCTTAATTTAGAATTTTTTTTCGAAAAACATTTTTTAAGTGAAAAAAATCCCACGGATGTGGGTAGCGAATTTGTATGACCACTATGCAGAGGGGTCATGCCGGTTTTTTCTCAGAAATGGGCGGAGCTGGCATGATCGGGGATTGGGTCACGCCCGTTTCCCCTTTTGGGGGTATGGGAAGGCTCCCCCTTCCTTCTGGACAGTGGGACAGTACAACCACTGTGCGGACGGTTCATGCCGGTTTTTTCCCAGAAATGGGCGGAACCGGCATGCTCGGGGATTGGGTCATGCCCGTTTCCCCTTTTGGGGGTATGGGAAGGCTCCCCCTTCCTTCTGCACAGTGGGACAGTACAACCACTGTGCGGACGGGTCATGCCCAAATTTTTTTAACATTAAATTAACTTAAAAAAATTTTTACAATTTTTTATACTTAGGCCTTCTCAACGCCTGCTGCTCTTATTCAATATGCTTGGTGGGTGGTCTTTTTTGTGAGTTTTGTTTTTTAAATATTTTAATTCCCCAATTCGGTTTCCTTCCCTGTCGGGGGAAGGAGATCTTGTACCCCCGTATGGGGAGAATGTGGGGCACCAAGACGCGGGGGAGAACAAATACGCGTCTTGATGCCTCACTTGTGCGGAGGGGTCATGCCAAAATTTTTTTTAAATTAAAAAACTTAAAAATTTTTTCAATTTTTACTTTATTTTTAGGGTCTCTCTGCATGTTGGCGGTTCAATTGTGGTGGTGCTTATGTGTTTTGATGTTCGTTTGATTTTTTAAGTTATTTTTTAAATTTTATTTTAAATATATAAATTAAATTTTTAACTTTTTCGATTATATTTTGGCAATTTTTCGATAATTTTTTAAATTTTTTTCGGGATTTTTTAATTTTTTTTATTATTTTTTATTTGATTTTCTTTCCGTGCGGAGGGGTCATGCCGGTTTTGTCCCAGAAATGGGCGAAGCCGACATGATTGGGGATTGGAACATGCCCGTTTCCCCTTCTGGGGGTATGGGAAGTTTCCCTCTTCCCTTCGCACAAAAAGGGGACTATGCATGACCTCTTCTGCACTAGAAACACAGAGAGGCATGCAAGTTCTCCTTTGTGCCCCATTCCGTGGAAAAACCTGTATCACAAGGTTTCGGGTCCTCGCCTTGAAGGCCCACGGGATGGGATGAGAACGTGAAGCACCAATACTTGGGGGAAGAATAACTCCTTGTATTGATGCTTCACTGTGCCGACGGGTCATGCCAAAATTTTTCAAAATTTAAAAAAAATCTTAGAAATTTTTTTATTTTTTAAATTTTTATTTTAGTGTCAGCACATGCTCTCTCTTTGAATCAAATTTTGGTGGCTTGCTTTTGGTTTCGTAATATTTTGTTTTTTATCTTTTCGGCCTTTTCGGAACATTTTTATTTTTAAAAACTAAAATTACTAAATTCTTTAAAAATTTAAATATTTTTTAAAACTTTTCGATATTTTTTCAAAATTTAAAATTTATTATTGACCCCTGAGAGACGGCTGCACTAACGTTGCAGTACGACTCAGCCTTTAAAAATGGCTTTGCGTGGTGGGCCAATTACACACCACGTGAAAAATATCCTTTACAGATGGGGATGCCACACATCTGTCCCCAAATTAAAAATGGCCACTGGTGGGCTTGATGCACCAGGAAAAATAGTCTGCTGGCGGACTCCCCAACTGTTCTCAGCCTGACCAACTGTTAATGGTTGGGACACCAGTACCCTTTTCTCACATTTTTTGGTCGTAGAGTGAAAGCCATGTTCAACATGGTGGGCAACTCTACTTATTTTAAATTAATTTTATTTTTTTATTTTATTTTGTTGCTTTTAATTGTTGGATTTTTTCGTTGAGCTCCGTCGCGTTATTATTTTCATTAGTGCTTTTAATTTTTTATTTCATCTTCATCGCGTTTTGTCGTTTTACATTGTTTTCGCGTTTTGTGGCGAATTGCTCTTAATTTATTTTCTTTTTTTTTCAGATATTTTAAATAATTATTTTATTTTCTATATTTTAAATGCCTTCTAGACAGAAAAACAACCGGAGGAAACGTAAGTTGCGCTATTCGGATGAAGGTAAGTTAGGTAATGATGCAACTAATAGTTGCGGGGTTGTTGGGGTTTCCAATGATGGTAGTTTATTTGATGTTAATTCACCCCGGGATGATACTGGTGAGGGTTATTCTATGGATTGTAGTTCTATGGTTGGTGGAGGGGTTGATTTAACTTTTGAGAGTAAAGTTGTTGGTTGTGAAGAGAGTGTAGTTGGTAGTGGAGATTGTGAGATGAGAGAAGTTGGTGTTGGGGTAGTTGGTTGTGCAGTGAGTGAAGTTGGTATTGGGTTAGTTGGTAATGAAATGAGTGAAATTAGTAGTGGGGTAGTTGGTTGTGAAATTCGAAAAATTAGTAGCCGATTAAATGGCTGTGAAAGTAATGAAAGTTGTAATTTATTGAGTTTAAATTCAGAAGCTGATGTAGCAAATAATAATTTAGGTGAGTCGAATATTGAGTATGATAATTTATATTATGACTTTGAAAGCTTGTCTGATAATTTCTCAGTTTTTTCTTTGGAAAGTTCTAAAAATAGTGTTATTTCATATGAACGGTCGAAAGGTGGTAGACCAAAGAAAAGAAAAGGTAGTGGTGGTAGACCGACAAAATATTGTATAACGAATAATAATTTTGTTAACGAGTTTAATAGTGTAAACATAGTTAATGCTCCATCTAATAATAATTTGAATATTAATTTTGTTCCTGAATTTTTATCTATTGAGTTGTTATATATACCTTTTGGTCCAATGCCAAATATTGAAAATAGAATTTTTACTGATGATATCGTTTTTTCACGGCCCGAAATTGTTAGTTTGTGGTCAGATCCTAATTTGTGGTTACAGGATAGTTTCGTCTTTATTTATTTAAAATTTTTGTCATATCGTTCAAATTTAAATGTTGCTGTAGTTTCGCCTCAATTTGTTGTTGTTGAACACCATTTTGGTCAAGGTGTTGATCCTCTTAATATTTTTGATAATTGTTATAATTATAACCAGGATTATGATATTTTATTGATTCCAATTATTTTTCCTGGTCACTTTGGGTTAGTAATTTTTGATCGTTCTGATCGTGCTAATTTTTCGTGCATTTTTGTTGACTCTTTACCGTCTGTAAATCGTTTAACCGATGTTTCGTGTGGAGTTTTTGATCAAAGACGTGTTGATTTGATTAAAAGGTGTATTTGTGATTTAACACCCGGTCTTTTTGTTGAGGATATAAATATTCAAGTTTTGCCCCGTTCTCAGTTTACCGAACAAAGAGATGGGATTAATTGCGGGTTTTATGCTTGTCTTTATGCGGAATTGTTTTTATTTAATAATAAATCGTTAATAATTCCTAATTTAAATATTCAATATGAGAGGAAGCGTATTTTATGGCATTTTTCCCAATTGATTCTTTCAAATGATATTGATTATGTTGGGATTTTCGATTATAATCCTATAAATGCACATGTGAATGAAAATGTTTTTAATTTTAATCTAGACTTAGGTACTGATTTTCATGATGATTGTGTTGTTAATAATTTTCCTATAGTTGATATGGAGCCTGATCCACCTCGTAACTTAAGGCGTTCGGAAAGAATTAAAGCACTGAATAAAGATATAGTTTCTGAAGTTCCCGTAGGTAGCTTAAATCTTAATTCTTTATATGAAATATCATCTTATTGTAAAAGAAACCATAAGGATTTTCCATGTGCCGATGTGCGTGCTCAGCACGTTGTTGCTTTTTATGATTCTGGTAACATTGGAGATGCAGAGTGTTATTACTGTAATGCGTTATTGTTAAAGTCAGAAATTAATGAATTGCATCAAAGTAAGTTTAAACGTGTTACGTCTTCTTTTTGTTGCAAATGTGGATCAGTTTCTCTGCCTCCTTTTAGTCCGCATCCAGCTCTATTAAAAGATTTAACTAAAGCAGATACAAAATGCTCATTAGAGTTTTTGAAAAAACAGAATATTTACAATTCCTTACTTGCTTTTGCAAGCGTTTTCGTAGGCCATCGAGAAACTAAACTCGACGGGGGAATTTGTTACATGTTAAACGGCGAGTTTGTTAGGAAAATGAGTTCAATGATAGCCGGAGATTCAGGACCCTCATTTTCTCAGCTGTACATTTTAGATGCTGATACTGCCTTCCAAAAACGCGTGTCTAATATAGCTTATGGGGGGGATCGAGTTGATCCGGATGTTTTAAAAAATTTGGATACTTTATTAAGAGAATGTCATCCCCTTGCAAATATTTATAAAAATTTTCACACGCTATATCAAGAAAGACTACATAATGAAGGTCCAGATGCAATTAAAAATTTTCGCCTTGTGCTTTTAGAAGAAAGGGAAGTTCCAGATGATGTCAGAGCTAATAATCTACATCCAAGACAAGTAAATCTTCCCACAGAAGAAACACTTTTTTCGTTACATACCGAATCAGATGAGCCTCCTATTTTAAAGGGTATTTGTATAACTGACGAGCAAGGAAAAATTTTTAAATTTTCACCACATCATCCTTTAACTGATACATTATGTTATCCTTTGTTATTCCCGTGTGGTGATGATGGGTATCATAATAAAATACCTTTTACTAGAAAATTAACGGATGACGATGCGAGTGAGAGTAATGATTCGGATCACGAGAATGTAGGCTTTGTCCCAATTAAAAAAAGAAAATCTATTAGTTGTCGTGATTATGTTAAGTATAGATTGGCCATAAGAAAAGTGGAAGATTACCATAATATTTGGAGTTCCGGGGGAGGTTTGAGTCAAAAATATACTTTAGATTATAATGCACGAATAGATTCCGATAATGCCTCTTATTTGCGAAGGCCTGAATTAGATTTGTTGTCAACCACTCCTGAATCAGCTAGAAGATGGTTAGCGAGAGATTGTGGGGCACATAGCATAGATGATTTTGGGAGTATTGTTATGTTTAGGAAGAATTACCCGGGAACACGTCCATATTTTCAGGACATGTTTTATGACGCTACAACCATTATGGCTAGAACCCGAAAGTCTGAAAATGCTTCTTTTATGTTTACGTTTACAAGTAATCCACACTGGCCTGAAATTAAAAGAAATTTATTCCATAAAAAACAAAAAATAGTGGATAGGTTCGATATAATTTGTAGAATTTACGAAGATAAATTAAGACATCTTCATTTCTTATTAAACAAAAAACATATATTTGGAAAAATTTTAGGTTATGGGGAGAGTAGGGAGTTTCAGAAAAGGATTGGCGGACCGCATTTACATCGAGTTTTTTGCACTGATATTCCTGCAACCCCTGAAAATGTTGAAAATCTTATATGGGCACATATTCCTAAAGAACCTCCAACTGAAGACAACTCGTCTTGGGCTAATTTTCTAAGAAAGGTTCGTGAACTTATACCACATCATCAGTTGCATGATTGTGGAGAGCATTGTAAGAAGTTGAATGGTAAATGTAAGAAAGGTTTCCCTAAACCGTTTAGTAATATTACCATTTTACATGAAAATAAGCCAGCACACTACAAGCGGCCTAGCCCTGAAGATGGCGGTGAAGTTTTAGAAATACCCAGGGGAAAGCACACAATTAAATATGATAACTCGAGAGTGGTCGCATATAATCCGCTTATTCTTGTAATGTTTGAATGCCACCATAACTTAGAATTCGCGTACGGACAAACTGATAACCTAAAATATGCTCTAAAATATCCATTTAAGGGTTCGAGTTTCTCATATGTGCGTAGTGAAACTACGGGTCTTATACATGTAGATGAACCATTACAGTATGCTAGAATGATATATAGAAGTCCCACAGAAGCGTACTCTAGAATATTAACTTATAAATATGCATTTTTATCCCATGTCGTTTTAGCTTTAACAATTCATTTACCCGAAAATCAGAGAGTTTGCTTTACTCGCCGAACAGCTAATCAAACACTTGGGCACATTGATTCAGGGGATTTACCGGAAACTCCTCTTACTTCATATTGGAATTTATGTAATAAAGACCCAACTTTTAGTATCCTTTTTGAAAATATGCCAGAGACTTATGCATTTAACAAAAATACAAAAAGTTGGAAAAAGTTGAAAATTGATCCAAAAAATAAAAATAGGAAACCACGTATTGGCAGGATTTATACAGTGTCGCCACGTGAGCCAGAAAAATTTGCACTTTATCTTCTTACTAAACATTTTGCAGGCTCTTATGAAAGTTTATTAAATGTTAATGGTCATATTTGTGACACGTTTGTCGAAGCAGGGCGATTAAGGGGTTTGTTAGAAGATAATGAAGTGTGGGAACGAACTTTAAGAGAAGGATCCACTTATCTTAATCCTTCGCAAATGCGTTTATTATTTGCTAATATACTTGTATTCGGAGGTACTGAAAAATGTGTAATAGATGGTTTGTACTTGTGGAATATGTTTACTGATCATTTTTATGACAGAAGATGTACGGAAGCTGAAAGACCACTTCGTATCGATAGGGCTTTAGCATTTATTGAAAAGCTTTTGCTGAGTCAGGGTCGAAATATGGGTGAATTTAATCTTCCTTCACCTAATAATCCTCTTATAAACAACCCAGATAGGGCTTTAGACGCATTTTTCTTTCCACATAACTTAAATGATGATGAAATGGATGAAACTATTGATGTTTCTGTTTTTGATAGAGCCCAATTAAATCAAGCCCAACAAAATTTTTTCAATTTGATTAGGGCATCAGTTTTAGATCCTTCTGTGAATAATAAATTGTTTTATATTTCCGGTGATGGTGGTACGGGAAAAACTTTTCTTCTTAATTATGTTATTTATAAGTTAAGAGAACTTAGGCAAAAAGTATTAGCTACAGCTTCTACTGGTATAGCTGCCACAAATTTTTATTCTGGAGGTATGACTTTCCATTCAGCTTTTCGATTTGGAAAAGATGTTGAACCTGGTGTCCTTCCCTCTATTCCATTAGAAAGTTATTTTGGCCGTAGAATTATTGAAGCAAATGTGATAGTTATTGACGAAATTACTATGCTTAATAAGACTGTTTTTGAAAATGTTGATATTTTGTGTCGTACTTTAATTCCCCAATTTAAAGATACACCTTTTGCTGGAAAGACAGTAATTATTTCTGGTGACTGGAAACAGTCTTTGCCTGTGGTTAGAGAATCCTCGGCTCCTGGAGCACAAGTTGCTGCCTCAATCCAGTCTTCTGATTTATATAAAATGTTTGAAAAACATAGACTAATGCAAAATATGAGAGTTATTCCGGCGGAAATACAGTTTAAAGATTGGCTATATAGTATAGGAACAGGTCAAGTGGGCGATTCTGTTATGATTCCATTAGCTATGCGAGTTAATTCTAGACAAGAAATGTATAACTTTGTATTTAACACAGGCTTTGATGCACCAGTTCATGAACTTTTGAAACGTTTAATTCTTTCTCCAACAAATAGAATAGTAGACTTAATTAACGATGAAATTATAGACATAATAGATTCACCAGAACATGTATATTTATCGAGGGATAATCCTACAAGCGAAAACCCGTTTGCGTATAACTTGGCTGATTATGACGTAGTTCAATTAAATAGGCTTTCGCCAATAGGAATGCCCGCCCATAATATAAAGCTTAAGGTGGGAGCAATAATAGTATTATTACAAAATTTAAATACTCAAAAAGGTTTATGTAACGGTACCAGAATGATAGTTAGGCGTTTACACCAAGATTTGATAGAAGCGGAAACTGTTAGTGGTTCCTCGGATCGTGGTATTAGAATTGGAATATGTCGTGTAAGGAATAGTTATAAAGATCTCAGACCTGATCAAGTTAGTTTCGAGCGATTTCAATTCCCTGTAAGAGTAGCGTTTTGCATGACTATAACTAAGGCCCAAGGGCAGACATGTGAACGTTTAGGTATTGATATTAGCGATGAACCTTTTGCGCATGGGCAAACTTATACCGCGTTTTCAAGGTGCAGAAGTGGGGAAAATATAAGAGTTTTCGCACCAGGTAAAAACCCCGATAATAATGGAAATGTCTCTATGAGAAATGTGGTAGCAAGAGGAATCCGTTTTGATTAAAAATAGTATTGAAAAAATAATATTAAAATAAAAAAAATATCATTCAGATTTAGGTTCAATTTCTCTTAGGGGTATACATTTAAATTAAAAAAAACTTAGTTTAAATTTTAGGGGTAAATTTACATTAAAAAACAAAAAGGCCATAAAAAGAATGAGACCACTTCAACATTCTTTAAAAAGAACGAGACCACTTCAACGTTCTAAACAAAATAAAAAAGGCCAAAAGATATAAAAAAATAAAAAAATGGCCAAAAGAGTGAGACCACTTCAACACTCTTTAAAAAGAACGAGACCACTTCAACGTTCTAAAAAATAAAAGGCCAAAAGATATAAAAAAAATGGCCAATAGAGTGAGACCACTTCAACACTCTATAAAAAAGAACGAGACCACTTCAACGTTCTAAAACAATAAAAAAGGCTAAAAGATATAAAAAAATAAAAAAGGCCTATAGAGTGAGACCACTTCAACACTCTATAAAAAAGAACGAGACCACTTCAACGTTCTAAAAAATAAAAGGCCTAAATAAATAAAATAAAATAAAAAAGGCCAAAAGAGTGAGACCACTTCAACACTCTTTAAAAAGAACGAGACCACTTCAACGTTCTAAAAAATAAAAAAGGCCAAAATAAATAAAATAAAAAAGGCCAAAAGAGTGAGACCACTTCAACACTCTTTAAAAAGAACGAGACCACTTCAACGTTCTAAAAATAAAAAGGCCAAAATAAATAAAAAAATAAAAAAAGGCCAATAGAGTGAGACCACTTCAACACTCTATAAGTAAGCATTCCGACCCCACCGGGGCGGGGTACAGGGTTTATCCGTTTACCCCCATGCACCTCCACGTGGTGTACCCTGGGCATTGTTATATATAGTTAAAACTTTTCATTGTCGTAATTATTTGTTTTTTTTTCGTTTGTAATGAGTTAGTGTACTAATTATATAACAATGGCTAAGCATGGTTAAAAACGGATTGTATCTTATAGTCCACTGTTAATACTTAATTTTTCTTATTGTTAGTCGTTCTACCTTCTTTTTATATTTAAGTTGTAGTAATTAGTTGAGTTTCTTATATTAATAGTTTTTTATTTTAGTTCGCACTTAATTGTGTTTGTTTTTTATACTTTTCCTTAAAATCTTATATTAAAAATTTTTTCTTTTTCAGATAACAAAAAATTTACTTTTCAACCAAATTATAATAATATTTATTTTACATTCACTTTTCAATTCAACAAAAACAACAACAATTTACAGACCAAATTTTCTTTGGTAATAGTTTGTTTTATACCTCCCACCTCCTTTGTTGCGAACCAACTTTTTTTGTTTTTCAGTCTGTCATTTGCTAGAAAACTCATCGATCCGTGTACACATCTCGACGATTTTGATAACCTATGACAGACTGAAAAACTAAAAATTGGTCAGCAAAAACGATATGCGTGACGGGACCGGGGGGGGTATGCAACAAATTATTATTCAATTATTTTTAGACA
>Ga0209282_1001723_pt1 | contig 12227 bp, 12 predicted proteins | sample Mtrugardesep15_FD_187529 | JGI IMG/M metagenome (GOLD analysis project Ga0209282, IMG submission 187529) | Root nodule microbial communities of legume samples collected from California, USA - M. trunc garden sep15 (SPAdes) (version 2) | ecosystem: Host-associated > Plants > Roots > Nodule...
CCGTAATCGTCATGAATGATTGCGACTTCGACAAGGCGGTTGAGGGTTGCGTCTCCGGCGCCTTCTGGGCCGCGGGGCAAAACTGCATCGGTGCACAACGCATCCTGATCCAGTCCTCGCTCTACACCCGGTTCCGCGATGCGTTTGTCGCAGCAACGAAGACACTCAAGGCGGGCGATCCCCTGCAGGAGGACACCGACGTTGGCCCGATGATCTCTGCCCAAGTCGCGGAACGCACCGAGGCGGCTGTCACGGAGGCCATCAAAGCAGGCGCCAAACTGCTTTGCGGTAACTATCACGAGGGTTCTCTGTATCACCCGACGGTGCTGGAAGGCACGCCGCTGACCTGCCGTCTGTGGCATGAGGAAGTGTTTGCGCCGGTGGTCATGCTTGCACCTTTCGAGACCCTCGATGAAGCGATCGAGATGGCCAACGATCCGGACTACAGCCTTCATGCCGGGATATTCACCAGCGATATCAATGTTGCGCTCGACGCCGCCAACCGAATCGAGGCCGGCGGGGTGATGATCAATGACTCCTCGGACTATCGTTTCGACGCTATGCCCTTCGGCGGCTTCAAATACGGCAGCATGGGGCGTGAGGGCGTGCGCTTCGCCTATGAAGACATGACCCAGCCGAAGGTCGTTTGCATCAATCGTGGGTGAGTACCCGCACGCAGGGCAAGCTCTTCGCCGACAACAAGCGCACGCGATAAGCTGGCTATGACAGACTTAAGGGCAGATTATGAACAAGGTTTATGAGAGCCCGCAGGCAGCTCTTGATGGCTTGCTGTTCGACGGGATGTTTCTCGCGGCCGGCGGCTTCGGTCTTTGTGGCATTCCGGAGCTGTTGATCGCTGCCATACGCGATGCTGGCGCGAAGGACTTGACGATCGCCTCGAACAATTGCGGCGTCGACGACTTCGGACTAGGCCTGCTTTTGAAAACAAAGCAGATCAAAAAGATGATCTCGTCCTATGTTGGCGAGAACGCCGAGTTCATGCGGCAGTATTTGAGCGGCGAATTGGAGCTCGAGTTCAATCCGCAAGGGACGCTCGCCGAGCGCATGCGAGCAGGCGGCGCCGGCATTGCTGGCTTCTACACCAAGACCGGGGTCGGCACGGTTGTTGCCGAGGGCAAGGAGTTGAAGACCTTCAACGGCGAGGTCTATGTACTCGAGACCGGCATCGTTGCCGATCTGTCGATTATCAAGGCGTGGAAAGCAGACACGACCGGCAATCTTGTCTTCCGCAAAACTGCCCGCAATTTCAATCCGCCAGCCGCCACCTGCGGCAAGATCTGCGTTGCCGAGGTCGAGGAGATCGTGCCGGCCGGCAGCCTCGATCCAGATCAGATCCACCTGCCGGGGATCTATATACACCGGCTGATCCGGGGTCAGCACGAAAAACGCATTGAACAGCGCACGACCCGCGCGGCAGCTTGAGGGCAGGGGGAGAAACAAGATGTCTTGGGACAGGAACCAGATGGCAGCTCGGGCTGCTCGCGAACTACAGGATGGCACCTACGTCAATCTCGGCATTGGCATTCCGACGCTTGTGGCCAATTATATTCCCGAGGGTGTCCATGTGACGCTGCAGTCGGAGAACGGCCTCCTCGGTATCGGTCCGTTTCCGAGCGAGGAGGCGATCGACGCGGACTTGATCAACGCTGGCAAGCAGACTGTAACGGCACTACCACATTCGGCCTTCTTCGACTCGGCGCAAAGTTTTGCGATGATCCGCGGCGGCAAGATCGCCATGGCGATTCTCGGCGCCATGGAAGTGGCCGAAAACGGTGACCTCGCCAACTGGATGATCCCCGGCAAGCTCGTCAAGGGCATGGGCGGCGCCATGGACCTGGTCGCTGGAGTTCAGCGCGTGGTGGTCGTTATGGATCACACCAACAAGGTTGGCGACTCCAAGGTGCTGAAGGCCTGCACACTGCCGCTGACCGGCAAAGGCGTGGTTGATCGGATCATCACCAATCTCGGCGTGTTCGATGTTGTCGAAGGCGGCTTGAGGCTCGTGGAGCTCGCCGATGGCGTCACTGACGGTGAACTGCGCGCCGCAACAGACGCAACGATCGTCATCTGATCGGGCGCTCTGCGTCCGAACTATTCAAACCAACCAGAAGCGGAGAAGCTGTCATGAGCACCCCATCCATCGTCATCGCTAGCGCGGCACGCACCGCCGTCGGTTCCTTCAATGGTTCCTTTGGCAACACACCGGCCCACGAGCTTGACGCCGCCGTCATCAAGGCTGTGCTGGAGCGCGCCGTTGTCGAAGCCGGCGAAGTGGACGAAGTTATCCTCGGTCAGGTTCTCTCGGCCGGCGAAGGCCAGAACCCGGCCCGACAGGCGGCCATGAAGGCCGGCGTTCCGCAGGAAGCGACCGCCTGGGGCATGAACCAGCTCTGCGCTTCGGGCTTGCGCGCCGTCGCACTCGGCATGCAGCAGATTGCGACGGGCGACGCAAAGATCATCGTGGCCGGCGGCATGGAATCGATGTCGATGGCGCCGCATTGCGCGCACCTGCGCGGCGGCGTGAAGATGGGCGACTTCAAGATGGTCGACACCATGATCAAGGATGGCCTGACAGACCTCTTCTACGGCTACCACATGGGTATCGCCGCGGAGAATGTCGCGCGCCAGTGGCAGCTGACCCGCGAGGAGCAGGACCAGTTTGCGCTGGCGTCGCAGAATAAGGCCGAGGCCGCGCAAAAGGCCGGCCGCTTCGCTGACGAGATCGTTCCCTTCGTCGTCAAGGGCCGCAAGGGTGACGTCATCGCTGATCAGGACGAATACATCCGCCATGGCGCGACCATTGACCAGATGACCAAGCTACGTCCAGCCTTCGACAAGGAAGGAACTGTGACCGCCGGCGACGCATCGGGCATCAACGACGGCGCTGCCGCGACCCTGTTGATGAGCGAGACACCGAAGCTGATCGTCGCGGCATCCAGCCGCTGGCGCGCATCGTGTCCTGGGCAACGGCCGGCGTCGATCCGCAGATCATGGGCACAGGCCCAATTCCTGCATCACGCAAGGCGCTGGAAAAGGCCGGTTGGTCGGTTGCCGATATTGAACTCGTCGAAGCCAACGAGGCCTTCGCGGCACAGGCCTGCGCCGTCAACAAGGATCTCGGCTGGGATACCTCGATCGTCAACGTCAACGGCGGTGCCATTGCCATCGGCCACCCGATCGGTGCCTCCGGCGCCCGTGTCCTCAACACGCTGCTCTTTGAAATGAAGCGCCGCGGCGTTTCCAAGGGACTTGCGACCCTGTGCATCGGTGGCGGCATGGGTGTTGCCATGTGCGTTGAAGCGATGTGAGGAGGCGACTGTCATGACCGCCACCGGTTATCGTCTTTGCGATGTTGCACTCGATTGCTCGTTTAAGACAGGGGACGGGCGCGTCGAGCGTGAACAAGCGCTGGCGATCATCGATCTTTTGGAAAGTAACACCTTCACGCCGATTGGTCATGAAGGCGGCCCCTATCGACTGACGATCGAGACGGTGGACGGAAGGTTGGCCCTGCACGTTACCGTGGACAACGGGGTGCATGTTGTCAGCCACTATCTCTCGCTCACCCCTTTCCGTCGGCTGATCAAGGACTACACGCGCATCTGCGAAAGCTATTATGACGCCATCTGCCGCCCCGGGCCAGAGCGGCTGGAGGCGATCGATATGGGCCGCCGTGGCATCCACAACGAAGCGGCCGAGCTTTTGAGAGAGCGTCTCTCCTTTAAAGTTGGCATCGACAAGGACACGGCGCGCCGCCTGTTCACGTTGATCTATGCGCTCCTCGCCCGCAATGCCCAGCATAGGATTCTCTCAAGTTGAACAGCTATCAGATCGTTGGCCTTAGAAGGTTGGCCTGCGGTCAATAACCATGGAAGGAAGTATTAAGTGCATGCGATCTCACAACTGCCGGAACCGATCGGCAACCATCAATCTCAACATCACGCCCCTCAACCCGTGAGGCGCGCGTGATGCAGGTCAGCTCCGCAGGCTTTCTGGAAAGCGTCGACCAGAACTTCCGCCATGCCATGTCCTTCCTTGCTCTGCCGGAGGGATTGGCTGAACGGATCACCCAGTGCAACTCGACTTACACGGTCCGCTTCGGTGTGCGTCTGCGCGGTCGCATGTACAGCTTCATCGGCTGGCGCTCGGTTCACAGCGAGCATTGCGAACCGGTCAAGGGCGGTATCCGCTACGCATCCAATGCCGATGCCGAAGAGGTCGAGGCATTGGCCGCGCTGATGACGCTGAAGTGCTCGCTCGTCGACGTTCCCTTCGGCGGTTCCAAGGGCGCTCTGAAGATCGATCCGCGCGAATGGACGCCGCAGGAACTCGAACGCATCACCCGCCGGTTTACCCAGGAGTTGAACAAGCGCGGCCTCATCGGTCCAGGCGTCAACGTTCCGGCTCCGGATATTGGCACAGGCGAACGGGAAATGGCCTGGATGATGGATGAATTCCGTCGTGCCAATCCGACCGATGTCGTCAATGCGCGCGCCTGCGTCACAGGCAAACCCTTGTCGAAGGGCGGCATCGCCGGCCGCACGGAAGCGACGGGCCGGGGCGTCCAATTCGCCATCCAAAGCTTTCTTCGCGACACTCGCACTGTCGGGCTCGACGGCCGGCGCGATCTGAAGGGCGCCTCAGTCATCGTGCAAGGCTTCGGCAATGTCGGCTATCATGCCGCGAAGTTCCTGTCCGAAGAGGATGGCGCACGTGTCACCGTCGTCGCTGAGCGCGACGGCTATGTCGCCAATCCTGAAGGTCTGGCGATCGAGGAGCTAAAGCAGCATCAGATCCGCACCGGAAGTATCCTTGGCTTTGAAGGCGGCACTAGTTTTGCAGGCGAAATGACCGGCATCGAACAGCCCTGCGACGTTCTCATTCCGGCGGCGATGGAAAATGCCATTCATGTCGAAAACGCGGAACGGATCAAGGCGCACCTGGTCGTTGAGGCGGCCAACGGTCCCGTCAGCTTCGAGGCGGACAAGATCCTGCGCTCGCGTGGCGTGACCCTTCTTCCGGATCTTTATGTTAATGCCGGTGGCGTCGTCGTCAGCTACTTCGAGTGGGTCAAGAACCTTACGCATATCCCGTTCGGGTTGATGGAACGTCGCCGGCGCGAGCGGCGTAATCAGACGATCGCCACAGCGCTCGAACGTATGACCGGCAAAGAATTCCCGGCCGACATTCGCGACGAGTTTCTCGAAGGCGGCGCCGAGATCGACCTCGTTCGCTCTGGGCTCGAAGATGTCATGCGTAGCACCTGGGCCCGCATCGGCGATCTCATGGCGAAGCAACCGGAACTCGGCGACTATCGCACCGCGGCCTATGTCGCCTCTATCCGGCAGATCGCGGAAGCCTATGAGGCGATCGGGATCTGATCCGTTGCTGAGCGATTAAGCTGCCGTACTTGCCATGGCAGCTCGAAACGCTTGAAATGTTCAAAGGCTGGAGAAGGATGAACAACACTCCGGCTACAATGCCGGAAAGCTCCGCGATAAGGCGCCGGCGCGGACTCCTGCGTTTCCGTCGGCTACGTTGCAGGTTTGCGCACTTCTTGCGCCGGGAACGCAGCATCCCGCTATCAGCGGGATCTATGATGGATTCGTGGCAGTTCCTTCTTGGCTATTTTTGCCAGTGACGGCAGCACACGAAAAGCGCCTCCCAAGCGACTGGGCTGCCGTCGGACAGATCCTGACGGCAGCCACTTTCTTGCGAGGGCAAATGGTCGTCTCCTATTCTTGCAAGCTCACCACCTTGCCGTCATAGGCCTCCCATACAAAGATACTTCATTTCGAGATAGTCCTCGAGCTCGTGCCGGGAGCCTTCTCGTCCGATGCCCGATTACTTGATTCCGCCAAAAGGGGCTGCTTCGGACGACATGCGGCCGGTGTTGATGCCAACCATGCCATATTCCAGCGCTTCCGCGACGCGCCAGACCCCGTTTGAGGTTCGAGGCGTAGAAATAGGCGGCAAGGCCGTAGATGGTATCGTTGGCTTCTCTCACGACATGATCTGGATCTTCGAAGCGGATGAGTGGCGCAAGCGGCCCGAACGTTTCTTCCTGAGCCAGCCGCATCGTGCTGACCACCTCAGCGATCACAGTCGGTTCAAAAAAGGTTCCTAATGTCCCTACTCGACCTCCGCCACAGCAAATTCGTGCTCCCTTCCCAATCGCGTCTGCGATATGGCTTTCAATCTTCGCCAGGGCGTGTTGGTCGATGAGAGGTCCGATCGTCACATCCGTCCCAAATCCGTCTCCGACCTTGAGCATGCGCACCCGTTCCGTGAACCTCTCGGCAAATTCGGAATAGACGCGAGATTGAACATAAATCCGGTTGGCAGAAACACAAGTCTGTCCCGCATTGCGGAACTTGGCCTGGATCGCCCCATCGACCGCGGCGTCGATGTCGGCATCATCAAAAACTATGAAAGGAGCATTGCCACCAAGCTCAAAACTGATCCGCTTGATCTGCTCGGAACATCGGCGCATCAGCAACCGGCCGATTCGGTCGAACCGGTGAAACTGATCTTTCTAACCTCCGGATTGGTGCACAATTCGCGGCCGATCGCGTCGCCCTCCAAGGCGTAAGCAAGATTGAGTACGCCGCAGGGAAAGCCGGCCAATTTGGCCAGATCGAACATGGCGCCTGCGACAAGAGGCGTCTGCTCCACCGGCTTCAGGACGACGGTACACCCGGCCGCAAGCGCCGGCGAGATCTTGCGCACGACCATCGAAGCCGGAAGTTCCAGGGCGTGATCGCACCGACGACGCCTATCGGCTGCTTGATCACGAGCATTCGTCTGTCGCTTGATGGTGGAGAGATAGTTCTCCATAAATTCGGTTTGCCTCTTCGGCGTACCACTGAATATAGGCCGCCGCGTGCTGCACCTCGGATTTCGCCTCGGTCAGGGGTTTTCCCATCTCCGCGGTCAGGATCGCTGCAAGATCATCGCTATGCTCCAAATAAGCCGATGCCATTCCCAGAGCACGTTCGATCTCTCACGAGCAGGGGGACGAGACCATGGTTCCTGAGCGGCAGAGGCCATTTCGATGGCGGCGCGGGCATCGTCAGCGCCCATGTGAGGTACTCTGCGAGCAATTCGGAGGTCGAGGATTGAAGGATTGAAGACCCGAAAGGGCCTTCTCGACGTGCTGACTGAGGGAAAGGAATCTGCCGCTAGGCCGACGAAGAGCCACGGGTTGTTCAGGTGTTTTGTTAACGCCGATGTCAGTGTCATTTCCTCTTCCTCCATCAGTCCTATGAGGCTGTGATGTCACGCACCTCATGCGAAACGGGACGCAGGAGCAATGACCCTCACGGCTCCCGCGCCTTGCTTTGCTGCCCAACGATACGATTGAATGATTCGCGAAAAAATAAAACAAGTGTTGCAAGAAGGGAAACCTTAAAGTAGACGTATGACCAGGGCTGCTCAGAAGGCCAATAGGCCCCTTACCAGGCCCATTTGCAGGCGCGGGGACGACCCGGGCTCAACAACAAAGGGGAATTTTCGCATGAATAAACTCATGAATACGATCGTAGCCGCTGCATCGCTCACAACCGCGATGGTAGCACTCACAGGTACCTCGAATGCCGGTGAAGTTCTTGACCGGGTGCTTTCCACTAAAACCCTTATGGTGGCCGTAGGAACGGACTGGGGGCCTATTTCACATTTGAACAAAGACAAAGAGCTCGATGGATATGACGTGGATATCGCCAAGGATATCGCGAAGTCCCTGGGGGTTGAGGTAAAGTTCGTGACGCCGGGCTGGGACATCATCACCGCAGGCAAGTGGCAGGGCCGTTGGGATCTTGCTATGGGTCAAATGACGCCTACCAAAGCCAGATCACAAGTATTTGACTTTCCGGCCGTGTACATCTGGGGCCCGATTATCGCCGTTGCTCACAAGGATAGTAAAGCAACCAAGCTTCCCGACCTCGAGGGCAAAATGGTCGGCGTCGCAGCAGGCACGGCAGCAGAGTCCTATGCGAACCACAAGCTCGAGCCGGACTGGGTAAATGCTGCCCCAGTACAGTATCAATTCAAGCCAGGCCAGGTAAAAGCTTATACGAGCACCAATATCGCCTTTGACGATCTTCGGCTCGGCGATGGTGTTCGTCTTGATGCGGTTCTAACCGACGATTCGATAGCGCGCGACGCGATTAAGGCAGGTTATCCCTTGAAAATGCTTGAGCAAGCCTTGTTCTCGTCCCCCGGAGCGGCCGCGGTTCTCAGAGGCGACAAGGAATTTAGCGCCAAGATCGCATCTGCCATCAAAGCCCTGCAGGATAACGGCACGCTGGCGAAGCTGTCAATCAAGTGGTACGGCGCGGATCTTACGGTGGAACAGTGAAAGCTTGTGCTTTAGTGGCCCAAGTTCGCCTGGGCCACTGTCTCATATAAGGACTCTCCATGCTTTATCAAGACACCGTTGAAACCGAAGTGCTCGTCCATAAGCCGTCGGTCATCGTCTCGATTTTCGTAGTCGTGCTCGCGGCTTTCCTCATGTTCAACCTCACGGACACCACTTTTGGCGAACTCATGCGGCTCGTCATCGGCGAGCCCCTGCAAAGTGGGTTCTATGGGCGCTTCGCGATCGCTTTTGTAATTGCAGTCATGTTCTGCCTCAACCTCGTGCTGATCGGTTTTGCTGCGTTGAGACTGCAAATCGCCATCGTATGGCTTGAATTGTTGCTCCTGTTTCTTGGCTTCGTTAAATCATTCAATTTAAATCTGCCTTTCATCTCGGAGAACTTGCCGTACCTGATCACCCAGGGCGTGATGACCACTATCTACGTATCGACTGTTTCGTTAATCTTCGCATCGCTGATTGCGATCATCGCAGCGATCGCAAAGCTCTCGAGCAACGGTTTCGCTTACGGGATCGCCAGCTTTTACACGTCGTTTTTCCGCGGTCTACCGCTTCTCATGCAGATTTACCTGATTTATCTCGGGCTGCCGCAATTGGGTATCGTGATCGATGCCGTGCCCTCGGGTATATTGGCGCTGTCGGTTTGCGCTGGCGCCTATATGACAGAAATCTTCCGCGCGGGTATCCAGAGCATCGACCGTGGCCAATGGGAAGCCTCCCGGTCCATGGGGTTCGGCTTTGGTCTCACCATGCGCAAAATCATCCTGCCGCAGGCATTTCCAGTTATCATACCGCCGATGGGAAACGAGTTCATCGCGATGCTGAAGAACAGCTCGCTCGTCTCGGTGCTGGGCGTTTGGGAACTGACCTTTCTTGCTCGTACGCTCGGCCAACCGACGTTCAATCATATGGAGATGCTGATAAGCGCCTCCATTATCTACTGGATATTGTCTGCCTGCCTCGAGGTGATTCAGTCGCGGCTCGAGCGTCACTTCTCTAGGAGTAAAGTGCGATGAACTTGAGCAACATAAGCCAAGACAAAGGCACCCGCGACCGGCACAGCCCGTCGAACGCGCCGGCTGGGTCAACCCCGGACCGGAGTCATCAACGGTTACCGGCAATGAGCGACATAGTCATCGAAGCGGCGAATGTCTCCAAGTGGTACGGTACCTTCAGAGCATTGACTGATGTGAATCTCACCGTCCGCAAGGGAGAGCGGATCGTCATTTGCGGGCCCTCCGGGTCGGGGAAGTCGACATTGATCCGCTGCTTCAACCGGCTCGAAGCGCATCAGGCAGGCGAGATCACCGTCAACGGAATGCGATTGCACAGCAAGATGCGCAACGTGACTGAAGTCCGCAAGAACGTCGGCATGGTGTTCCAGCACTTCAACCTCTTCCCACATATGACCGTGCTGATGAACTGCATGGCCGCTCCGATGTGGATCAAGGGCGTACCCGAGGCCCAGGCCCGAAAGACCGCGCTTCAATTCCTTGAGCGCGTGCGGATTCCGGAACAAGCGAACAAATACCCAGCTCAACTCTCCGGAGGGCAGCAGCAGCGCGTCGCCATTGCCCGATCCCTCTGTATGGAGCCGTCAGTTATGCTCTTTGATGAACCGACCTCATCGCTCGATCCGGAAATGGTCGCGGAAGTGCTGGAAACGATGAGCAGCCTTGCGCGCGACGGCATGACCATGGTGTGCGTCACGCACGAAATGGGCTTTGCCCGCGCCGTTGCGGACAGGGTAATCTTCATGGACGCAGGTCAAGTCGTGGAAGAGGCCGCACCAGACAATTTCTTCAACAATCCAAGGCACGAGAGAACAAAATTCTTCCTCAGCCAGATCTTGAAGCACTGAAGCTTACCCTCCTGAACCGGATCGCCTTTGGCCTCGCGCAGGGCCTCACATCCGCGGCAAATGGTAATGACTGCAAGAATATAGGACATACCATCATGACTAAATTTCCGACTGAGTTTCCGGATTTTGGGCTGACCCTCGAGGAGCGGCGGTTTGCACTGCGCGGTCATTTTTATGAGTGGCCCGGTATGGACGGCGAGCGTGGTGAGATCTGGTGCTACAGCGACCGCCTTTCCTACCGTCCAGGTGAGATAGCTAGGCTTCAGGTTAGTTCGACCGCGCCGCGCTTCACTCTTGAGATCCTTCGGGACGGCGGAACCGAGACAAAGATGTTCGAAAGGAGCGGCATTGCTGCACACTGGCAAGATACGCCGGACCAGTGTTCAGTCGAAGGCTGTGGCTGGGAGTCGATGTTCGAGATCAGAATTGGCGAAGATTGGCCATCGGGCGGCTATCGCGTGAAACTGACGGCGCAGGGTCGTGACGGCCGTCCAATCCATTGTCACCATATCGTAATCGTGCTGCCTAAGGCAGGCCGCAAGCGAGGGCGCGTCTTACAAGTTGCTGCAACCGGGACTTGGCTCGCCTACAACACTTGGGGCGGATCAAGCCACTACGACGGGATCACCGGTCCAGATCGCAACCAGTGGTCTCCAATCGTGTCGACGCAGCGGCCTTGGGCGCGCGGCTTTGTCGTTCTGCCGCCAGATGCACCGCGCGTGCCGCTGGAAATGTCGTTGCCGCTCAAGGCAGTCCCGCGCCACCTACACAAGGAATGGGCCTATGCCACCGGGCATTCGAAGAAATATGCCTCGGCCGGATGGGCGACCTACGACGGCCATTTTTTTCGCTTCGCTGAGCGCGCAGGTTACGGAATCGATCTCGTCAGTCAGCACGAGCTGCATTTTTCACCCGAAATCCTGTTTGACTATGATTGTGTCGTATTCGTTGGCCATGACGAGTACTGGACGTGGGAGATGCGCGATGCGGTCGATACTTATGTGGATCAAGGAGGGCACGTGGCACGGTTCGCCGGCAACTTCTATTCGCAAACGAGAATGGAGGATGAGGGTCGTCTGCAGGTCTGCTACAAGGAGCGGGCTCCCGCCGAAGATCCCGCCTATAAACACGGCAATGCAACTCGTGCAACTACCGCATGGGAGGCGCGGGAGGTGGGTCGGCCGGGTTCACAAACTTTTGGCCTAAATGGGTCCAAGGGCATCTATGCTGGCTGGATGGGGTGCGCCCCACGTGGAGTGCGAGGCTTCCCCATCTACAGACCAGAGCACTGGGCCTTCGCCGGCACTGGCCTCTTTTACGGTGATGTACTCGGTGCCGAGAGTCACATCTTCGGCTATGAGGTGGACGGGCTGGATTACGAGATCCGCAACGGCCTGCCTTACCCTTCATCCACGAGCGGCGCCCCGGATGGGCTTGAAATTCTTGCGGTGGGAATGGCTGCACAGGCCGAATGGAGCACGGATTTGGCGCCCGAAGACCTGACGATGGGGGATGGGGAAGCTCGCGAATCGGCCGAGATGCTTTTCGGCGACGCGAGCGACGTCAATGTCGAGAAACTGAAGCGCGGGAACGGTATGATTGTGAACTTCAAGCGCGGCAAGGGTGAGGTGTTCCATGCTGGGAGCTGTGAATGGGTTGCGGGCCTTCTAAGACAGGACGCCATGGTCGACCGCGTAACCGGTAACGTGCTCAACCGCTTTATTGGCCGCAGCTAAAAATCAGTCCAATTGTTATGCCGTCTGCAAATTTGACGGTGCATTGTCGACAAGGTGTGGCTGGTCAATCATAGGTGTTGAGAAGAACAGCGCCTGCTTTTCTGCTGAAGAAACGTCTACGATTTTTCGCCTGGCTTGTCGTGTGAAGCGTTACGTCGTTACCGCAAACTTTCAGAAGGTTGATAGGCTGACAAATTAGCAGCTGCTGGTGGGATCGCCTCGAAAGGATTATGTG
>Ga0209282_1001725_pt1 | contig 12219 bp, 6 predicted proteins | sample Mtrugardesep15_FD_187529 | JGI IMG/M metagenome (GOLD analysis project Ga0209282, IMG submission 187529) | Root nodule microbial communities of legume samples collected from California, USA - M. trunc garden sep15 (SPAdes) (version 2) | ecosystem: Host-associated > Plants > Roots > Nodule...
TAAAGATTAAGGAAGATCATCCCATGAACATAGCTCAGTTGGATAATATAGTTCGAACCCCATACTTCTCATTATTCGACTATGAGGTGAATTTTAGACCTTTGGCTATCTAACCAAAAAATGAAAGAAGATCAAAAAGGGTTGAAGAAAATTGAACTGCCGGATTCTCCCTCATCTCTCTACTCCACTCTGGACTGGATGAATGATAGAGTGACTCCACAATAAGAATGTTCTAGAATTCTCGCCGCACTTTCCACTTCTTGTGGTTGTAGCCGCCCGTTATTTGGCTGCTTCCACTGAAATTACTCAACAATCATTTCCTTTCCATCCATGATTAATTCTTCTTATTATCACTATTCAAAATAAGCAAAAATCATCATGTGTACGGAAACTGATTCCGAATCCAATTCCAATTCCAATGGATGGAATCGTGCTCAAGGGTTAGCACTCAAGGCTCTCTTTCTCCTCGGTGGCGCTCTTCTCGTCAAGCGTCTCCGTAAGTCCACCACTCGCTGGGACCATACGCGTTTAGTCACTCAATCACTCACCGGCGAAAAGGTTTCTTATCTTTTTCCTCTCACTTTTCTTTTTCTTGTTTCTTTCAATTTCTCAATTATTCACGGATGTATATGCAGTATTCCAAGGACCAAGCTTCTAGAGACCCTGATAACTATTTCAATATTAGGTTTCTTCCTTTCCAACACTCTAATTCTGCTTTTAATTTTAAGTATTTTGTAGATATAACATTGAATTTATATACTTGCTTGTAGAATGCTTACATGTCCAGCTGCAGAGCTAGTTGATGGTTCAAATGTCCTGTATTATGAGCAGGTCAGCACTACTGTACAATTCTGTGTTTCTTCTTTCGGATTTATTGTTTTCAATATATCAATGCCTTTAAAATTAGCTCAATCAAGTTTTTCTTTATGATTCATGTTAGGCTTTTTGGAGGAGTCCACAAAAACCCTTTCGCCAGGTTCGTAGACTATATATATTCTTGTGACAATTTTTATTTGGATTTTGTTTTGATTGAAATGTGAACGAGAGCAGTTGATATGATCTAGATCAAAAAACACTAGAGAATTCTGATTTCAGTTTTTCATATTGTTAAAAAATAGCTATATCTTAGTTGCCATTCTTCATCTTTTTGCAGAGGCTGTTAATGACGAAACCTTGTCCAAAAGAGTTGAAATGTGATGTTGAGGTATGTATTCGGTCAATTTAAAGATGTCAACGTTCTTCATAAGATATCTTCCAACTTTAGGTCATTAGCTAACAACCCTTGCCCTGGAAAATAAATCCTCTAATGTTGAAATTTTGAATGATCTTGTCATGCAAACAATTTGTGCCACTTAGAAATTTTCACAAAGTTTAGTAGACATCCACTCAATTTCTGTCTAGGAAGAGAGAGCGAAGGACAGTTTGTACACGGGATAACAAGGCAATGTGAAATTTTAACACAAGAGGATCCATTCTAGGAAATAATTCTAAGATCTTCCATAAAGCAAGTTTACCATTATTTTTCTGTTGTATGGCATTGAAAAAAAGATGTATTATATGCCTTCGTTGTGAAGGTTTTTGTTTTAACTGCTTAAAAATTATTCTGATTTTTTGTTTTTGTTTATATAACGATGCAGGAATTAGGGGCTCAATTATAATTAAATGTCAGTTTATTATTTGTGCTTTGTTAGTTGAGAGCTCACACTGCTGTCATGTGGACAGTACTCTTCTTACTACAATACTCAAACAATGCCCAAGATGTAAATATTATTAATCTAACCATTGCCCTTCATTATAGGGATACTTGTTCTTATACTTCTATACTGATTTCTGGAAGCATGCTTCTGCTTCGAGTTTTTTTCTTCTTTTATTTTTAGAATAGTATATTCTTCTTTTCATGTTACATGTGAAAGTTATATTTGCTTTTAAATTGAGGATGACTAACTTCTTTTCACCGACAGTTAAGCACATATGCCATTAGAGACATGGAGGAATACAAAAATTTCTGTGATCGGCCAAAGGATCAGCGCCCTCAACCAGAAGAAGTCATCGGGGTAAGCATTAAGTCATGTTCATAGTTCATCCTGTAATCTTAGCTCCAAGTATCTTCTTTTTACACAATTGTCATTTTTTGTTAGGGAGAAGTGGGTTAGAAAAGAGATCGATGTAAATAAAATTCATTGGATGTCAAAGTAATTGTGTCTAGGATGAGCGAAAAAAGTAAAGAAAAACCGGACAGAAAGATAATGTTACAAAAAAATTAGGGTGTAAAGAAGTATGGTGATGAAAAGAGACTCACACAAAGGAAGTAAGGTTTTAGAATGTTTTGAAAATCAGTCCTTAATAGCTGTAGATGGATTGATGGATACGCAAGAAATGGCTAGGTTTGCAAACAATTAGAAAACCACAGCTGAACTGCTGCTGAGGTAAGGTTTTGGTATTAATATTGAGAATTATACTACAAAATGCTACAGAAGCTGAGTCCATTGCATCTTGGTATCAGTATTCACTTTTAGGTTATGATTAAGCAATTGAATGAACATTCCAGTTTTTTTTTTCCCCCAGAATTTTGTATATGAACGTGATGATATGGTAATTCCATGACTCACTAAAGTAGGATGTAGAAGCCTAGAATTCTATCGACTGGTTTAGGTGGTTTTGGCAATTTTGTTGGTTTTCTCTGAGGAAAGTTACTATCTTTTAGTTGAAATGGATTCTCTCCTTCCAGTGGATGAGAGATATAGAGAGAAAATAATATTCAAGAAAGAATGAGAAGTAGAAGAAGAATTGATGAGAGAGAAATAGAGCGGGGAGGGAGATGGAGACGGTTGATGGAGAGGATGGAAACCCTCTTTTAGTTCGATTTTCTATCCATCTTGTAAGGAACCTTTCTACATTCCGTTGTCCTCTTAATGCTAGTCTCAGCGACATATTATTATATAGAGGATTTTTTTTGTTTGAGTTTTTTCAATACAGAAAGTAGTATTTCTTCTTCATCTTCTTTCCCCATCTATGTGGTTCTCGACAAGGACCCTAGTGGGAATTTGCTCAATGATCGAACAAGTTACTGCCATGTGGACAAGACCAATGTTTAGGGTGGGTACCGGGAATTTGCTCACTGATCGAACAAGTTACTGCCACGTGGACAATAGCAATATTTAGGGGGGGTACCACCAGGTAACCCCTTAGTCAGTTAGTTAGAGTTGGTTGCATAGTGAAAGATGATATCCTATATATAGTATCAAAGGGAGATTGTTAAAGTTATCTTTGGTTTGAGATGAAATTTTCCGTAGGAGAGAACTCTCTAAACCTGGAATGTACTAGAATAGTTTTCTATAAACCTGGTCTTTTATATTTTGAGCACATGTCTATTAGTTTACGTCTTTAACGACTTGGTTTCGTCAATGAAATACTTTTTTTATATTTTTTTTTTGTATAAAACTTGTTTTTTGTTTATAGTTTCTTAGGTAAGATAGTTATATTTGTGTATTTGAATACCTTGAATATGCAATACTTGAACAAGGTAAATACCTCTATTATTTTCTGTAATTGATCTTCCTTGACATATACTGTGATTTGCAGGATATTGGAGAACATTTGACAACAATACATCTTAAGCGTTGTTCGCGTGGAAAACGCTGCTTATATGAAGGTTCAACCCCACCCGGAGGATTTCCTAATTCATGGGTAATTTTCAGTTCTAACCACTGTCTTATTACCCTCCTCGTTTTTGTACCAGTACCAGTGTCTTAATATCTGCACTTTTTCTAAAAACAGAATGGAGCAACCTACTGTACTTCAGAACTTGCGGTTATGAAGAACAATGAGATACACACCTGGGATCGGGGTTATGATGACGATGGAAATCAAGTTAGTTTTCTTCAACTCATTAATTTGATCAATTTGATGATTTACTTAACCCTGCCTTCTTAAATTTAAAACGTAGACGATAAAGGTGAATGTAGACATGATTTTTTTCCTATTCAATTGCAGGTTTGGGGACAAAAAGAAGGCCCTTACGAGTTCAAGCCTGCACCAACCTCCTGTTTTAATGATACATTTTCACCCTTGAATTTCCCCCCTCCACCATCCATGGATAGAAGAATAGAGGGTTCATTTGTTTTGCAAGAATGAAAGCGTTTGGTATAACCATAATGTGTAATTCAGCCACTTGCTATCTGTTAATATAAGTATTTGTCTTTCTCATACGTTAGTCATTACTATCTTGTCAATATTTTGATTTCAGTCTATATTAAAAGCCATAGCCAATAAAAGAGGTAGTTTCTTCGTTTTTCTCGATCGGGGTTTGATTGATATTCCTAGCACTTAGGAAAAGATAGAGAGCTTAGTTACAGTGAAACATAAGAAGCTTAGTATTGATAGAGGTGCTAATGAAGATACATAATTTGCACCTTCACAATTGCAATGTAATTCTGAGATTTGTCTTGAGAATGTATTAATATGAATGTCACTTGGAATATTATTTTTTTTACCATGATTGCAAGGACGGCGTAACTCGCCCTTGTCTCAACTCTAAACTTTCTATCGGCTGATTTTCCTTTTTTGAGGCAGCCTGATTTTCCTTTTACATAGATGAAATATCAAATGCATTTGATCACTGTATTGGTGATAACCTGATATATCATATGTTCAACCGGCAATGGTTACATTTTACTTCATAAACAAGAACTCACTTACTCACTTTAAGGCCTTTTGTTCAGTCATAGGTGGCAAATGAAAACTTCAACTCACTTTTCCTATATCCATGCTTTATTTTCAGTTTAACTTATGACAACATTCTTGTTGCAAACTATTGGAAATTTAACAGACGGAACTAAAGGGAACTGTGTAAAAGTGTTGACGAACCAAATAAACAAAAGAAGAGGAATACATTAAAGGTCTGATTTTCTGATGTAAAACATAATGAATCAAACATTCAGCTAAAATGTGTTGTTGAGATAGAAGTATAATCCTGCAAGAACTACAACTCCCACGGCAACTGCAATAGGAAGTGCTTTCCTGTTGAAATTAGCATAATAAATTATGTCAAAAACAAAAGTAATTGGTGAGAGTCAACATATTAAGCAAGGAAAAAAGAAAATGATTATGGCTCACTCACCCAATTGCTTCATCTCTTTGGAGTTCAGCTTTTCTTGCCTTTCTAACATCTGTTTCATTTGCTTTTTTGTTGACATCTGTTGCATAGGGCTTAAACCTTCGTTTGGGAGCACCACAAACTACAAAACGCCATTTTCAGACAATCATAATGCAGTCTCAATGACCCCTATTTCTTTTGCTTCTAACGAAACCTCCCTAATTTTCCTTTATTATCAGTATAATCATTAGACTTTAGACCTTATTAAACTTGGTTGAGAAAGAAATGAGATCAGTCTATTTGATTGGTGGTGAAGCTCTGCTCTTAAGTTCTAAATTTGTTGGCACTATGATTTATTGAAACTCTAAAATGTGTTGCCTAAATTGCGGTAATCCACCGTGATTCTGTCAAACTCACCATCAAATTCAGTTAACCTAACATGCACTTAGAATCCATACATCCTATATATAGATAATAGCTATGCCTGATTTTCTTTCTTTGTACTTGTAAGAGAAATTTGATAGTATACCCTAAGTCAATAGAAATTGTTATGATCATGATAAAATTGCTTATTTTTTGTTAGACAACTAACTAACAAGAATTTGACATATATATTTACATGGCATGGAAAGCATAAAAGCAAATATTATAGTTAACATATGAGTAAAAATTAATGAAATTACCAGGGCAGAAATATTTATCGGGCAATTTGTCAAAGGCAGTCCTCTCATTGTAAATATACCTGCAACATTATTATCAACAAAACCATATAATAAGATATACATTTCATTCATATATACTAAAAAGAGAATGATCTAGAGAGGAAAATAACCCGCAGTCACGGCAGATATAAGCTTGTTTGGAAGCTACACGCATGGTAAACCTGGGAGGTCCATAAGCAACTTGTAGTTGATTAGGATGAAGTAAAAGGTTAAGGGAACGAGAAAAGAAAGATGACTTGAGAGTAGATGGATTGGAGAGTGGTCGGAGGGTGGGAGTGGCAGAAGGTGATAATCTTGTAGTGTGAAGGGAGGCCTGCACTTGCAAGGCCATTTTGATTTCTCTTTGATCTTCTTCCTCTGGCTATGAATTGAGGAAATGAGAAAAATGAATGAATGGAGATAAGAGAATAGTTTGTGTGATTGAGTCTGTAAGGGTGTAATTGCTTTGAATCCTACGTGGAAAGCGTGGCATCCATACTCCCCACATAACTTTTTCCCACTTTTTTTACGATAAAAAGTTTGAGAAAGAAATGATATTAAGGACAAAAAAGATTTATTTTTTTTAATAAAATAGATAAGTTGGTAATTTTAGCAAGGTCAAAAAATATATTTATCAATTTTATTTTTTTGTGGATAGACAAGTCAATTAGTGGATATTTGTCAAAAAAATAGAGAGTAAATTAGTGGATTATGTTAAGTTCACAAAGGTTGAACTTAAAATAAATGACCATTTTTGTAAGGGTTAAAAAAAACCATGGACAACTCTTAATCACCGCCACTCATTAGAGGGATATAAAACGAATATTGCAAAAAATTATGTGAAATGCATTTTATTTAGACCAATAATTGCGAGGCCTAGATTACCCTCTATTGTTTAGGGGTATTTACCCTTTTAAGATATCAATCAATCAAAATGTAATATACAAATGTAACATTAAATGTCAAATAATGTAGAAAAACCATCAATAATAAATAGCATATCTCACATATCTCATGAGATGAAACACTTACTCTATTTGCTAAATGCCACGTTTGATTGGCTAGTCCCTCCATAATATATAACATATCTCACATATATTAATTTTTCTTCTTTAATTTATATTTATGTTTTTTGACCAAGAAAAAAATTATATTTAAGATTTCGTTCTATTTTGCTTTCTTAAAATAATTATTTTAGACAATTTAATTACTTGAGTTTTTTTAATTCATTTTAGTCTTTTAAATTACAAATATTAAACATTAAATTTAATTTTTTTAGTCAATTTAGTGTCTTGAGTTTTTTTTTATGTCATTTTAGTGTGTGTTTGGATTGGTGGCGTCGATAATTGATTTTAATATAATTGAGTTTGAAATAATTAATTTTGGTTAAAAATGAGTTTGATGTGAATTGATTTATGTTTGGATACACTCGTATAAAAGTGATTATCATGACTTGATGTTGTTTGGATAATTTGAGTCAAAATTGATTTTGAATATATAATGACCGAATTATTCTATTAATTGCATTTAACACTAGACATCACATTCTCATTTTTTTTTAAATTATTTGAACTTATGTTGAAATCATTCATATATTTTTATGCAATTGGATTATTTAATTAAATATAATTATATAAAATTAGTAAAAAGAATATTCATACTTGACAAAAAAATATATTCAAAAAAGATCGATATAATATTATAAACCGAAAAATTTTAATAGGTTAGCAAATTCATTTTCAAATAATATCAAATTTACTAAAGTTAATGTGTCATTTTTTTTTACCACTGTTAATCATCGTGTCTGTTAAGGGAAAACAATATGGATTAAGGTTCGTGTCTGACCAATAACTCATTCAGCGATACAATTTTTTTTCCATACAAAATATCTTAGCATGATTTATTTTTAGAATGTCCTAGACCAAGACTTTTTTTTTTGGAGGGAAGCGTTGTCCACTTTGTCATAAAAAATCTTCTGGTTTTCATTGCCAGAACAATGGGGTCACGTTCCCTAATAAATTTTCTCTATGTCAATTCGTTGTCTTTTTATTTGATTAAGGATGATGAACATGATCCGTCCATTGGTGGCCACGTGGTCTAAATAATGTGGCTTCATTTGCTACCATACAGGGCAAAAGATAAATACTATACAATCAACGAATTATAACTTTCCTTTTCTAGAGGGTCAATTTATTTATTTTTTGGTGCAATTCTAGAGGGTCATTTTAAAACACGAACATTGTTACTTCTCCATATGAAAATGGCCCCAGAAGAGCCTTGAATGAATGTACAATAGGCTGGTGCTAATTAAGGCCAAAGATACTGTTGAAATTAACTTCGGTTACTCTAACTTTGTTACCTAACTAATCAAGTAATATAATGAATAATCCTATATTATATATCCTATAGAATGCGAAAAATGCATACATAATGATCCAAAATCCATTATTTTGAGTGATGATTTTCATTCCCACAAGTTTCTAAATTCGTGATACTATTGTAATGTTGTCCAAGCAAGAACAACTTGGGCCCTTTGTTTTTTATCTACTCTTGAAGTTGAAACCACATGTTTTCTTAAAGCTCTCCAATGAATGAGAAAATTAGGCATACAAAATGTCTTTTTTGACTAGTGAGACGATTGTTAATTGTCTTCATGAGTCCTTTGATCATGTGTCTAAATTGATTTTGGTTGCTATCTCGACTACTTGCAAGTTTTTCTTGGTTCTTTTACAAACTACGTTTTTAGTTTTGTTACGCGATTAACAAACGGTATAACACACTTTTTAGTAAAGATGACAACATTTACGGTTAATCCGTCATTATTATTTCCCAGTTGATTCTGAATGAAATGCATTGAATTTTTATCCTTAAAAAATACATTCACTACAAATTTAAAAATAAATGGCCAAAGTTCTAACTTGTACAAAAGGCAATGATCAATATAGAAATATTAACCTAATTGTGACTTCATATTTTGGCAAGTTGGCAACAATGAAAATTAAAGTTTGGACCTAACCCAATTGGGTAGTTGAGAGGATATAATTACTTGCCACCAAAGCACTCAAAACCGGATTCGACATTTATTTGAAGCCATAGCATGATATTATTATTATTATATCTATGTGACATGTCTCCTCTAAAGAACTGAGAGACAAGTGATTCATTGAGTTTTGAACAAGAGAATGGAAACAGTGAACCCTGAGCCTGGGAATTCAGCATTGGATTCAAAACATGAATTGGCTAAAGAAGAAACCAAAGGGAAAATTCTTGTTCAAGATGATGGAGCTTTGAAGGATAGCACAGAAGCAGAACTCACCAAAATCAGCCTCATGAGAACTCTTGTTGAAAGCCGTGACCCTTCTTCTAAGGTAACAAACAAACATCATCGTATTTAGTTTTGATAAAACAGTGAAAATGGTTAAACTTGTCACTTTTTGCAACTACAAACTTTGTTCAAAATTAGTAGCCAACTATGTAGTACCGATTTGGATCTGTTTTTCACTCTCACACATGTTCAATATTCCTAAGTTTGACTTTTTTTTTCGAACTAATTTTTTTGGATTATGATAAAAATACAAAATTTATGATGGCCATGTTGTTTGTTTTGTACTATTACATTACTGATTAGGCTTAGATAGGAAGTATTGATTTGAGCCTTGATGATGGGCAGGAAGTAGATGATTTGATGATTAGAAGATTCTTGAGAGCTCGTGATTTAGATGTAGATAAGGCTTCAGCTATGTTCCTGAAGTACATGAAATGGAGAAAATCATTTGTTCCAAGTGGTTCTGTATCCCCTTCAGAGATAGCTGATGATCTTGCACAGGAAAAAATGTATGTTCAAGGAGTGGATAAGAAGGGTCGACCTATAACTGTTGCTTTTGCTGCTAAACATTTTCAAAACAAAAATGGTTTGGATGCATTCAAACGTATGTTTTTTCCCACTTGAGATGCTATTAATTGGACAATGCTTTCATTTCAAATCCTCCTCTTATGGTTATACAAACTAATATGTGAAGTTATGTTTGGATTGACTTATTTAACTTTATTTATATATGTAGTTGTGAGATCGTTTAGGAGAGTTTATAAAAACAGCTTATGACATCTTTATAAGTTGTTTTGAGCTTATTTCCATAAACTCTCCAAAATAGGGTATGTTTGGATTGACTTATTTAAACTTATCTACTAACATAAACACATGTGAGACTATTTGGTAGAGTTTATGGAAACCGTCTATGACATATCCATAAGTTGTTTTCAACTTATTTTCATAAGTTGCCCAAGATAGTTTATAAAAACAGATTATAACTTGTATAAAAAAGATTAATTTGATTTTATCTTTTGTTATAAAAATGACTTATAAACATTAATATGATAAGCGCTTACAGCTATATGCGCTTAATTAATTTGTTTATCCGAACATGTAGTTTATGAAAACACTTATAGTTAATATGAAAAGAGTTTGACTTTATGTTATCTTTTGTTATAGAAACAATTTATACATAAACACTTATATGCTGTTTATCTAAACGCTCAATGATAAATACTTTGTGTATGCAGGGTATGTAGTTTTTGCTCTTGAGAAACTAATTTCAAGGTAAACGTCTTTCCTTTTATTAATGAATTTATGCACACAAAAAAGAAAATGTGATGCTTATATAGTTTATATTTGGAACTGTGAATTCAGTAAGAAGAATTGTAAAGTTTGTAGCATACCCAATAATGTGACAGGATGCCAGCAGGGGAAGAAAAGTTTATATCTATTGCAGACATTAAGGGATGGGGATATGCAAACAGCGACCTTCGCGGATACCTCGGTGCTCTAACAATTCTACAGGATTACTATCCAGAGAGATTGGGAAAGTTGTTCATAGTCCATGCACCTTACATGTTTATGAAAGTATGGAAAATTGTTTACCCTTTCATAGATGACAATACCAAGAAGAAGGTAACATTTTTAAAATTGTTACTTGATGTATAAAAATTACTACATGTCTTTGAAAACTGAGATGTTCTAGGAGCATAATGCATGTGTTGAATATGTTGCAGATAGTATTTGTTGAGAACAAGAAGCTGAAAGCAACATTGCTTGAAGAGATTGATGAGAGTCAGCTTCCAGAGATATATGGAGGCAAACTTCCATTAGTTCCAATACAGGATTCTTGATTAATTTATTTCAAACAAATAAATAAGGAGAAGTTTACAGAAGAAGAGAAAGAAAAAAAAAACACTCCTTTCTAATGTACTATTTGTTGTGTAAGTTATATATTTTTTCATGATTAATTTATTAAGCATGTTAATTTCAACTTAGCATTTTCCTAGTACATATTGTAGTGCTATACCAGGTAAGATTATATTAGCTTATTGGTACACGACCTTGTTCTTTGTCTGCTATAAATTGCAGATTGTAATCATTTAGTAATATTTCTTTTCAAAATTAAAGCATAGCACATAATGAAGAACTATTTCACTATTTCATTGTTCAACTTCAACCTAAAAAAAAGTTTTTATTTTGTTCGTTTGTTTAATTTGTAGTAAAGCTTGCGTTTATAACCAAACTTGATTTTACTTTATTACAACCAAAATTATTTTAGGGGATCCCAGGGCACAATATTTGTCGGAATCACCAAATTTTTTTTTTTTTTAAGGGGCATCCAGAGCACCATTTTTTTTTAGGATAGACGGGAGGAGCGGCAATCTAGAGCACCATTTTTTTAGGGGCACTAGAATTATTATTTTTACTTATAGTTAATACTTCATATATATATTTTTAGCTCGCTTAGATTAGTTCTATTGCAAATATATTTTTAGAGAACTTTGATCATCAATAAATCTTTTGAAAAAAAAAATCTTTTACAATAAAAAATGCAAAAAAAAAATCTTTCAGATAATAAAAAAGGCACAAATTTATTAATTGCCCAGAGCATCAAAAATTTAGGAACGACCTGGAAAAGCTTTGTAAAAATCATGTGTGGGTGCTCTGTTGCTCCCCCATACATGAAATGAGTGCTGAAATATCTTAGTGTGGCCTTTTTTTCTTAGTGTAAGACATAAGCTCAACGGGGAGAAAGTACAAACACATTTGGCAACTTCAATCAACTGTGTGGAAGGGATAACAATATTTTTATAGAAGGGGATGACATTGTTTTCATAATTAAAAAATTGGGGAAGGAGAAAATTTATCCTCTTGGTGATTATTTTACAATTGTGTCTGAGGTGATTTGAATTGTAGTATTATTTAAAATTATAGTTAAATTCTTACCACTAAATTGATAAACGTGTGTTCCACTATATAGAAAAGAAAAATTGTCTTGTACCAAAAAATAATAATTTGTCCATTCAATCAACTCCCAACTTATTTTTAAAGAAAACTCCCAACATAAATATGTAATTACTTTTTTTTTTTTTTTAAGTTTTTGCCAA
>Ga0209282_1001727_pt1 | contig 12210 bp, 7 predicted proteins | sample Mtrugardesep15_FD_187529 | JGI IMG/M metagenome (GOLD analysis project Ga0209282, IMG submission 187529) | Root nodule microbial communities of legume samples collected from California, USA - M. trunc garden sep15 (SPAdes) (version 2) | ecosystem: Host-associated > Plants > Roots > Nodule...
AGGAAACATCTGAAACCAATCTGCATTAGCAAGACCTCTATCTAACTTGACCTCAACAACTCTAGGCGTGCCTATACTCTTAAACCAAGTATACAGATAACCTTTCATAAAGACTTCAGTTAAACCCGCATCGGACACTGCTTGCCTAAACCCATTGATTAACCACCTAGGCCGTAAAGCACCTCCCCTTTTTTATGGGCATCAAGTATATCATTAAAGTCGCCTAAAATACACCAAGGAAGAGATGTATTATTCGCAAGATTTCTCAAAAAATCCCATGAAGCACGCCTTCTTCTTCCCTCGGGAAAACCATAATAACCAGTAAATTGCCATTTTCCTTTACTTGAATCATTAACCTCTACATTGATATGATCATCAGAATAATTAAGAACTGTACAAGAAAAAGAAGCTCGCCAAAATAGTGCTAATCCACCACTCCGGCCATTACTACTCACAACAAAGCAATTAGCAAAACCAAGCATGTAACGGAAATCATTTGTTTTATTCGAGTGGACTAAAGTCTCGCTGAGGAATAAGGTGTCCGACTTATAATAGCGAACTAGGTATTTTAATTTTGGAACTACGCTCAGGTTCCCTAAGCTTCGGCAGTTCCATACTATGACACTTATGGCACATCAATTTCATCAAACAGGAGGTAATTCATAATTACTACCACTAATTGTAATCAAACCATCGCTAATTGTATGCAAAGGGAACAATAACAATAGCAGCACCTTTATCTCTAAAATTATGTGCAATGAAAAAGTAGTACCATGTATTGAAATGTAAATGTCGGCAATTGGAGGAAAATAAGTGACGAAGAACAAAAACGGGATCGGAAAGGTGAAAATACTAGCAGTACCTTATCACGATGAAACGGACAGTCACATAAAATTAGCACAAGGCATCGACAAAACGTTCAGGGGAGAGGATTACTCACCAAACGAGAGCAAAATCCCTCACAAGGAGAGCGGCGACGCTAACTCTAGGAGCGGCGGCAACACGAAAGTTGCTCATAGATATTCATTAGTTATATATAACTATCTATCTAAATTTGTCCTACTACTCTAAATTTAGGCGGGGATTCGAAAAAAAGAGCCCTTCCATTCCATCTTTTGTAATTGTGAATTGAATAACTCAAAAATGGAAATAAAGAAAAAGAAAGAACAAAGAATTAAAAGAATGGTTCAAAATTTAAGATAAGAACAAAGATTGTATGTATTTACAAAAACTACATGGGTAGAAACTAAAAAAATAATATCAAAGTTATTTGGATAATTCAATAAAAATTATTCATGAATTAAACATCGACTAGATAAATGAAGAATGAAATAATTAAGTCGGGGTCTAAATCCCAAACTCCTCATTTGTTCACTTTAAAAAGATAAATTTCGCTTCACCATACTATTTAATAAAAAAAATTAGAATTAAAATTATGAAAAAAACTTTAGGACCATGTTAAGTTTGACCGGTAGTTAGTGTGCTATGTCAACAAGGAGTAGTTGAACTCGTTACCTCCTTATCATTTATCTATTTATCAAACGCCAAAAACAACTCATTCTTGCATTAAGCCATCTTGGTCGTTGGATCAAGTTATGACTTTACAAATTTCAAACTTTGGTTTTTAACAAAACAAAAATCTACACCCTTCGATCACTATTATAAGTAAAATTTAACATTTTAGATTCATTTATTTAATGATGTATGTAGTCTTTATTATAAACCACATACATAATTAAATGAATGAATCCAAAATATTGATTTTTGCTGTGACCGCATAGTGTAATTGATATTTACTTTAAATGATCTCGATCCAAAGCTGACTTCGTGGATAGAAAAATCTACGACTCTGGGGAGACTAAAAATTATGTTGCTCCCTATGGGTATAATGGGTAAGTTTTATTCATGTTTTTGGTAGAAAAAAATCAGAACCAATAAAAATAGGTGGCTTAGTTTGGTTCAGTTTTTGTAATTTTTTTCTTATGAAATCTGAAACAACCCGATGAAAAAGAATTTAGTTGACATGTAATAAAAAATCTGAAAAGTAATAAAATTTTAATCAAGCAGTATAAATTTTTTATACTATTAAAACAAGTACATAAACTAAATGAAAGAAGATAAGTTAACAAAAAAATACTTGAACATTTGAACAAAAAAACTTGAACACAACGTATATATTTTTTTTAATAACACTATTACCAACTTTTTTGGATGTAAAGCAGATATCCTCCGCGCGCAACTACGGAGACTAATCTCTCGAGTATTGTGGGACCCAAATAGGCGACAGGCTCTCCCTAAGAATTTTAGGACTGCTGCATGTCAAAGACTGAATTCGAACCCTGGACATTGGTTAAGCTAGAAAAGGCCCGCTATCTCATCTAAGTGCTCTTGGGTACACTACTACTAACTAATATATTGTGAAATAAAAGAAATAGAAAATAATATAATGTTTTAGTTCGGTTTTCGGGTGATCTGTTTTGAATGATGTAAACTGAATCGATTGAGCTCAAGTTTGACATCTTTAAAAGAATGTGTATATACAAATGGGAAAAGCTTTTAATATCTTTAAAAGATTTTCTAGCTTCAAACCAAAGAAACAACAAATACAAACCGTTCAAATTTGCAACCAACACCTCCCACAAGAGCTACTTGATGAAGAAAAGAATATATACTTTTCCCATTTTCTGAAACTATTTGAGACTAAGATAAAAGTTTGATATCTCCACACATAATTTTCTCATTATTCATTTAACATTCTAAACGTTTTTACCCTTTTGATTCACCTTTTTAATCTTTGTTTTGGTAAGAAAATAATATAGAAACAAGAGATGGAGCTGGAATTAGGACTCAAAATTACTAAAACTAAAGATGACATTGATTCCATTTCTGAGTATCAACTTATGAAGGATACAGGACCAGTCTTTCAATCTAGAGAAACAAACGCCATGTTCATCCTCAGTGCCCATCTTAAAGGTAAGTTGCTTCTCTCATTCTTTTTATTGTTCAATTGGAAAATGTTTATTGGTACAAGAGAAGTTTGATAAGAAATGCAAGAATATTACATGATAACACTTAGGAATAATAACCGTCAACTCTCTCATTTAGGATCAGCCAAAATTCAATATTCTATATTTATGCATTCTTCTATTTCTTGTAGAAATCCTTCGTATGAAATGAGCATTAATTGTTTTTTTAATTTTTGGATTATATCTATTTTTATCCCAATAAAATTGCAAATTTTGATTTCATTTCTTACAAAAAAATTATTGGACTTCAAGTCTCTTGCAAAAAATTTATTGGACTTTAAGTGATCTATTCAACAAAAATAGTGCATTTTCAATCATTATTAGTCTCAAATAAGTTTCAAATTAATTTTTGTTATGACTTATAACAAATACAATTTTTACAGCGATTGAATCAAATTATGTCAAAAAAAATTTAGTGACTAAATTAGGTCAAATTTTATAAGGCCAAAAATAGATATAACTTTTTTTATTAATTTATTTTCGGCTTTTATTTCTCACTTTATATAATATGGTACATATCCATGCAAACATAGGTTATAAGAGGAATTGCATTGACATTAAGATTAGTAAAGATGGGAGTAACATATCAATTAGTGGAGAGAAACCAATTCAAGAAATGGTGATGATGGGGTGGGTAATGCAAAGGAAAGTGGTTGATGTCAAAGGCTTCAATAAGGTTTTCAAAATTCCTTATGGTGTTAATTTGGATAAGATCAAAGGAAATTACAATGAAGAGGAATGGATTTTGAATATTTTAATGCCAAAATTGGTAAAAGGTATTTGTGGTCTTAAGATTGAGGAAGTCAAAGAACAAGAGTTTGATAAAAGATCAGAGCTAGAGAAAAGTGAAATTGATCATGTTTCTAGTAGTGTTGGTGAGACAAGCCAAAAAGGGTCAAAAGATTCTGAATTTCAACATATGGAAGGAAGTGAAAATAACATAGAGAAGATGCTTGATGATAACAAGAAGGAAATTAATGAAGAGTCAATACAGAAAGAGTTTGGAGAATCTAAGTTGAGAAGTGAAGATGGAAATGGAGAGAAGGACGATGACATTAAGAGGGACAAAGCTAAATGCACAATAGAAAAAGAAAATGAAGAATCTAAGTTGAAGATTGAGGATAATAAGGTAAAGGATATAAGAGAGAAAAATGGTAAGGAAGCATATGAAGTATTGAAGACATTGGAAATAGAAAAAGATGTTGGTAAAGGTGTTGGAGAGACAAGCCAAAAAGGGTCTAAAGATTATGACATTGAACATATGGAGACAATTCAAAAAGAAGTTGGAGAATATAAGTTGAGAACTGAAGATGGGAATGGAGAGAAAGGGAGAGTAAATGATGGCAAGGAACAATATGAAGTAATGAAGAAATCAGAACTAGATCAAAGTGTTGGTATGGAACTAAATGTAGTTGATCATATTCCTAATAACATTGATTCTATAAGCCAAAGTGAATTTGGAGAACCTAAGGTTCCACAATTGGAGAAAACTAAAAGCGATGAAGGGAAGATGAATGGAGGGGGATCTAAAAAGTTACCTTTTGAAGCCAATGAAGATGTTCCAAAAACCAAGTTTGGAGATATCATCCAAACGGGTATTATAAGGCCTGAGTTGGAAAGTCAAGATGAAGATCAAGAATGTGTTAGAGAAAAACTTGGCAAGGAAGGATTTGATGATGCAAAGATAACTATAGAAGAGTTTGATAAGTACTTACCTAAAAAGAATCCTGAGGCAAGGGAAGGATTGAATTTTCAAAAGATGGAAGAAAACAAAGATGTCAAAGAAAACGTGGTCAAAAGAAAGCGAAAAGAGATTGAATATCTTGAGGAGAAGGATGATGATAAAAGACTCAAACGGATGCATGTCGAAGCAAAGAAAGGAAACACAAAAGAGATAACACAAGAGGAAATTGAAGAGATCCATGATAATGGAGTTGAAGAAAGTGGTAAACAACCGGTTGTGGAGATTGAAGGAAGTAAAGGAATCAATGTTGCAAAGGAGGAGAGTCAAAGAGAGTTCATGAAAGAAGCATTGGTTGAAACTCAATGTTTGATGGAAAGTGTGGAAGGGGAGGCATCCAAGGAGAAAACTAAGGTGAATAGAGTCCAAGATGAGGAAGATAAAATTGATTATGGTTTAGTGAAGTTGAAAGGACAGGGATCTAGAAAGTTAAATGTTGAACCAAATGAACATTTTGAGGAAGATACAAACAAGGACAAAATTGAGAAAGAAACTAGAAATCCAAAGTTTCAAGAGAATGTTGATATTGGAATATTTGATGGTTGGAAAACACAAAAGTTTCAAGAGATGGAACAAAAGGAAGAATTTAAGGAAAATGGGGAGAACATTGAAAAGTCTATGAAGAAATTGAATGAAGACAAATATCAGCAGATACAGAATGAAGAGATTGGAAATTCAAAACAAAAAGAATTTGGAGAACTAGAGTGTGAAACTAAGGATAGACTTGAAGAAAGTAGCATCGAACCATTTGATCCAACGAAGGCATCAAAACTTGAACAAAATGTAGTTGATCATATTCCTAGTAACATTGGTTGTATAAACCAAAATGAATTTAAAGAGGAATATGAAAACCCACCTTTTGAAGTCAAGGAAGTTGTTCAAAAAACCATGTTTGGAGATATCATAAAGCCTAAGATGGAAACTGAAGATGGAGATCAAGAGTGTGTTGGAGAAAAGCCTAAGAAAGAAGGTTTTGATGCAAAGATAACTATAAACGAAGAGTTTTCTAAGAATTTACCTAAAAGCACTCATGAGGAAAATCAAAGATTGAATGTTCAAAAAATGCAAGAAACCAAAGATGTCATAGAAAGTGTGGACAAAAGAAAGGGCAAAAAGATTGAATGTTTTGTGGAGAAAAATGAAGGTGAAAGACTTAAAAGGATGCATATTGAAGGAAAGAAAGGAAATAATACAAGAGAGACAATGCAAGAAGAAATTGAAGAGAATGATAATGGAATTAAGGAAAGTGGTCAACAACATGCAAAGGAAATTATTGTAAGAGAAAAGTCTGAAGTATCAAGGAATGTGTCTGAAGAGTTGCAACATCCAGTTGAGAATGTTGATGGAAGTAATGAATTCAATTGTGCAAAGGAGGAAGAGCAAAAAGAGGTTATCAAAGAAGCATTGACTGAAAGTGGAAGTTTGATGGAAAAGGTAGAAGAAGAAAAATCCAAGGACAGAACTATGGCCAAAAGAGTCGAGGATGAGGAAAATAAAATTGAATATGCTATAGTGAAGTTGAAAGGAGAGGGGTCTACAAAGCTGAATGTTGAACCAAATGAGCCTTTTGAAGGAGACACAACTAGGGACAAATTTGAGAAGGATATTATAAGTCAAAAGGTTCAAGAGAATGATGAAATTGGAATATTTGATGAAAGAAAAACAAATAAGTTTCAAGAGATGGAGGAAACTGAATTGGCCAAGGAAAGGGATGCAACACTTGAAAAGTCTATGAAGAAAGTGAATGGAGTAGATGAAGGTTTCAAGAAAAACATATCAAAGGAAAAAGATGATTGTTATTTGGAAGAAGAGATGAGTAAAGAAAGATCAAAAGAAGATTTTCCAAAGGAAATATTAGACTCACCAGCTGATACAATGGAGGGAGTAAAGGGTGGAAAGATTAAGAAAGCAAAAGGTATTAAAGAAGAAAGTGAAAAAGTTGTAACCTTTGTAAAGGGAGAGAAATATGAAAAGTTACATGTGGAATTAAATGGAGGGTTCAGAAATGATACAACTATAGAAAAAACACAAAAAGAAAGTGAAGAACCTAAGATTCCAAAGAAGATTAAAGATCACCAATGTTTGCAAGAAAATGAACCAAATGATCATGAAATAGAGAAAGCAAAGAAGGTGAAAGGGAAGGTGGAAAAAAATAAGAGTGATGGATTGTTTTTTGCTGATTCTACGACAAAGGAAGAACATCAAGGATCAGAGATTGAAAGAAATAGTCAGAATATTTTTGAAGTCCAGAAGGAAAATGATCCAAAAGCAATAGAACCAAGAACTCATGAAAGAGAATTGCAATGTGCAAGAGGCTCTACTACATATTCAACAGTAGAAAGTATTGGATTTAAGGAGTTTGAATATGGGAGTGCAAAGGATAAGAAGCAGAAAACAAAGGTGTTACCTCCAAAATTTCAAAACAAGGAGACACATGAATCAAAAGATGAAAGCATGAGTCCAAGGAAATCACAAGAAGTAGGAGAACATTGCACTCATGACATAACAAGCACAAAAGAGGTTGAATCTATAGAAGATAAAGTGGTTAAACCCTTATCAACACTAAGGATTCAATCAATTCAACAATCTCAAGTTGAAGAAAAAGATAAATTTTGTGAAGGTAACAAAGAAAATTACAAAGGTTCGATAGAATCAAAAAAGGAAGATCCTACAAAAGATATTCAAAATTTGATTGAAATGAAGGAAACTTTGAAGCCAGGAATTCCTCTAGAAAAAGAGCTCAAGAAAGGAGAAAAAGGTGAATTTCATGATGGAGAAAAAGTGGTGGAAACAATGCAAATGGAAACTGATGAGCCTAAGAATACAATTGATACTAAAGAGAAACAACATCTGGCGAAAGTTGTTGCTGAAAAGATGGATAAAGGAAAATGCTTTGATGAAAAAATGAAAACAACACAAGAGAAAGAAGCGGAATCCTTGGAATCAAGCCAAAAGAATGATATTGAAGAAATGAAAGCTAATAGGCCTCTTGAAGAAATGCCTGATTTGCAATGTGAATTTCCAAAGACAAAAGAGCATGTTCGAGCACCAGAAGTAAGAGACGCAGAACAACATGGTTACATCAAAGATGGAATGGAAGAGATTAAAGCACCAAAAATTAAAGCATCTGAACGCGCTAAACCATCAAAGTTACAAAGTCCAAGGTTTAATCAACAATCAACAAATGAAACAAACAGAAAACCAGAATTTGCTATTGAAGAACATAAAGAAACAAAAGAATCACCAAAGTTAAACATTGTGGAAACTAAAAAAATCAATAGTTTGCAGCCACGGATCCTTGACGAGCAAGAAGTGCTTGATGTGCCCAATTTTCAAACACAAAAGACTCTAGAAGAAGAAAAGGTTGTGAAAAGAAGGGAAGGGCCAAAGATTTCAAAGACTGAAGAAACTAAAGATGCTTCCACACTCAAAAAAGAGAAGGGAAAAACAACACAAACCACAGAAGAAAAGAAGCCTAAAATAATGGAAACAACTCCACAGTTTGACATGGCTAGTGGATCGAAAAAGGCGTCAAAAAAAATGCAATTGGCTTCAAAGAGAGGATATCAAAGAGAATCAGAACAAGGCGCTTCAAAGACAGATGTTGAACCGCCAACTACAGTTGAAAAAACTCAAATAAAAAAAGTTGAGGGGAAAAAGCACATTCAGGTACTAGAAGCAACAATTTCTAAAGAAAAAGAGGATAGAGATCAACAATATGTGCAAGAGAAGAATGATAAGAAAGGATTTCAAACACCAAAGATTGTTGAAGAAGAAAAAGTTTCGAGGAAATGGAAAGGTCCAAATGTTGATAAGAAGGAAGAAGAAAAGAAGCATAAAATAAAGGAAATAATTCCACAGTTTGACAAGGCTAGTGGATCCAAAAGGGTGGCAGAAGAAGTGCATGAAACTCCAGAGAGAGAAAACCAAAGAGAATTAAAAGTTACTTCTAAAATTGAGGTAGAACCACCAACTACAGTTGAAAAGAAAGAGCCTCATGAATTAACAAGACCTGGAAACATGAACAACGATATTCCAGAAATGCAAGTACAAGAAAAAAAGGATAGGGAAAGGCACATTCTTGTTCCAGAAGCAACCATCTCTAAAGAAGGAACACTAGTTACAACTACTTATCCAAAAGAAAACTGTCGAGTTGCACCAAAAGGTGAAATTGGTAAGCCACCAGAAAATCAAACTCCATCTCCAAAAGAACCATTTCAGTCCACAGAAGGCAGTACATCATTAGAAGTTGTAGAAGATAAAGAGGCTCAACAATTTGAAGTTGAAGAAGAAGATAGAATAAAGAAAAGGGACTCCAAAATGGATGTTCAAGAGTCAACAAAAAGTGAAACTGGCCTAAAATTTGAAGAAAATATTTTAAAGAAAAGGGGATCAAAGGATGCAAAGAGTGAAAATAAAGAAAAGAAGCCTCAAAGGATGGAAATAAGTACACAGTTTGACAAGGTTTGTGGGTCCAAAAGAGTAGCTGAAAATGTGCATGAAAAAGTACATGAAACTCCAGACAGAGAACATCAAAGAGAATCAAAAGAAGTTACTTCTAAAACTGAGGTGGAACTACCAACTACAGTTGAAAGGAAAGAGGCTCATGGATTAAAAAGGCCACCAAACATGAACAATGAAATTCCAAAGGTAGAAGAGAAGGAGGTGGAAAGGCACATTCATGCGCTGGAAGCAACCGTCTCTAAAGAAAAAGATAGAGCTGAACAAAAAGAGGTGAACACTCCAGTGCCATAGAGTTTTGTTAAATTTCGTAACCAACGTTCGATCATTTAACGCCATGTTATATTTTTTTCTTATAATTTAATCAATTAAAGTGAATTTAAATTTCAAATTAATTGGACTACAGGGTACCGCTATCAAACAAAACTCTAGCTTATCGAAGAATCCTGCACGAACAGGATCTTTACATTCCATGGAGGACACTACAACACTGGAAGCAGTAGCAGATAGAAATGTTCAAGAATCCAAGGTTCCAAGCTCAACAAGTACTCAACAACTTGAAGTTGAAGGAGAAGAAAAAACAAAGAAAGAGGAATCAAAAATAGATGTTCAAGAAGTTGTTGAAAAATGTATAAACAAAGGTGAAAAATCAAAACATGGAAGAGAAGAGATTGATGATAAAGAAAAAGAAAAAGATTACAAGAAAGTGTCAAAGAGATTGTTTGTTCCATTTGTTATAGCTGCTGCTGGTTCAGCACTACTTGTTACTCTAGTAGTTATGTTTGTCCGGCATAAAAAATCTAGAAAAAGGTAAAATTTGAGATCACAAAAATCTATTTATCCATTTTTTTACTAGTTAATCAGTATTTTGTTCCACAATATTGTATTGTTGGCTAATTTTGGTTATCAAATTTATGAAATGAAAACCAGGTTGGTTACTCAAATTGAAGATTGTCTATTTAGTTATTTTGTCAATCAGTTGTAATAACTTTATATGTTTACACACAAAAATAATTAAATATTTAGCTCAAATTGGTCTCAGCCTAGTTAGTTATCCATTTTTTCTATCTTTAAATTAATTAAGTTAATCATTTACTCAATAACTTGAAACTAAAGGAGTAAAAAAAACAGGCCAAGAAATTGAGCAATGCATAAACAAAGACGAATAAAAACATGCCAAAGATGAAACATGTGGAGGGAAAAATATTAAGAGCACTAGTTGCTCTTTTAAGATTTGCTTTAATAATTTTTTTCCTAAACATGTATATTTTCACAACAATGATATTTAAACACCTTTAATTTCCAACATTTATTCAACAATTCATTTTTTTTTTCACTTTTCTCTACTTATCACAGGACTAGAGAAATGATATTTATACCACCATTTTAAAATAGCTTTTGTAACAACTCTCTTTCATACTCACATTATATTTTTGCTCTATCTATTCCTCTTTCATTCTCTATTAATAACTTTCATACACAAAATAAACAAACTAAGTGATTGGGTTCAAGTGGTAAATGAGCTCAACGAAAGGACGAATCATTCTAGAGAATCCGAGTTCTACCCTTAGGTAGAACAATTCTTGGTTAAGTTTTACTTACCTCGAGATCGAACTTTGGATTACTAAGACCCTCTTCTAACTATCTGCATATGGTTCTACACTCACCTTATGCTTCCATGCATGGCCGTTCCTATGTAATTAGAGGCGAGACTCTGGTTTAAAAATAGGTTCTTAATAAAATAAAAACATTTTTAAAAAAAAAGCAATTATCGATTTAAATTGAAAATAAGATCCGTAAAGAGAAGAAAAAAGAAAGACATTATTGTAACTAACCCATAAAAGATCGATATTCCAAACAATAATAAAAAAATACAACTCCAAGCGAATATTTTTATCAATCTTCTATACTATTTTTTTTCCTTAATTTGTACGAAAGCAAAAATAAAAAGTTTATAATGTTTTTATGAGAGAATAATTATAATTTTTGTTCTTTCAAATAAAAAAATAATATTTCTTGTTAGCGTTTTGCTATTTTATATGACAAGTATGAGCCAAAAATTATAAAATGTGTTCTAACAAAAATAAAATAAAAAAAATAAAAAATATATTGTGTTTTTATTTGTAAATATATAATCCATTATGTTAAGGTGAACTTTAGTGAATTATAAGATGTGTTCTAAAACTTGGTGGCACGTTAAAGAGGGAGGGAATATGTATGAAGAAGATTTTACAAAACAGAACAGGATGGTCGGTCTGGTTTGGTAATCTTGGTGCTAAACAATAAGAGAGATACTGCTTTACACACAAGAGAAACTATAGTGGTACATAAAAGGAAGATCAAATTCGGCTTTGGATTGAATGTTTAATGCAAAAAACAAATCATGCCTAAAAATCACCTAAGACCTCTTACTGCAACAGTTCGGCCACGCTGCTGCAACTCAAAACGATTCCGATTATGACTTAAATCTTTGTAGCCTGTGAAACCAAGCACAAGACAGAATATGACAGTAAACAATGGTAATGCATGAATACCATGCCTTGCTTCTATCCACTTAGTTGGAGCAAACCGAATTCCGCTATCAGTTAACCCTTCCGCCCATGAATGCAATTTATAAAGATCGAAACCCCTCAAACGTGTTTAATTCAAATTCAGGTGGGGTTAAGATTCCAGAAGATAATTATGGAGGCGAATCTCACAAAGAACTAAACACTAGTGGGGAAACTCATAGACATTTGATAAGACCCTCTTCATTCACTTGAATGCATTGAACTTTGGTTAGAGGTTAGGGACTATAAATCGTAGTGATTAAAATCCAAGATTTTATTTGTGTTTTTGTAGTCCTACTTAAATTTGAAGGTGGAAAAACACAAGAGAGGGGGGGGGGGGTTGAATTGTGTTTTCAAAAATGTTTCTTTCTCGCGAAAATCAGCACTGTTCTCAGGATCAGAGTCTGAAAAGTTCAGAGTCTGATTAGAGTTC
>Ga0209282_1001728_pt1 | contig 12206 bp, 5 predicted proteins | sample Mtrugardesep15_FD_187529 | JGI IMG/M metagenome (GOLD analysis project Ga0209282, IMG submission 187529) | Root nodule microbial communities of legume samples collected from California, USA - M. trunc garden sep15 (SPAdes) (version 2) | ecosystem: Host-associated > Plants > Roots > Nodule...
TATATATTTTGTCAAAAAAAAGGTGTCTTATATATATATTCAAAACTCTCTCTCTTTTAATCAAAAAAAGTTTCATAATTTAATATCATTATCATATTTTATAGATGATACATTATTCATAAATGTTGTATCAACCATTATTCATAAACTATACATTATCCATAATTTTGACACTCTTTTGTTTTTCTTATTTCTACACTATGAAGTATTTTTTTTGACAAAAATGTTCTAAACTATGAAGTTTTTGTGTGTGTGTATACACACCGGGTAAAATTATATTGGTAGTTAAGATTCTGAATTAAATTGATAACAATTAGTTGACTTAAAATAAATCACAGAGACTATGGAGAATCATCAAATATAAAGGATGAATGCTCTTTATATTGGTGATAGTGCTAATACTGTTCAGGTAGGAATTCCTTTATAACTATTTTTTCAGTTACTTTTATTTTTATAGATAGATAGATTAAATAAAATGATCATACTCAATAGAAAAAAGTTATTGTGATTATTTTACTATGATAATTTTTATATAAATCATAAGGGTTAAGCATTTGATTTCAATAAATGTAAAGTTATATCATATTCAATTTTTGTTTAAAGACCATGAACTAATAGTGTAAGAGAATGTTTTATTTCAAAAAAAAAGTCTAAGAGAATGTTTGGTTCAACGAAGGAGAAAGACTGAGAGAAATTTTAATGGAAGCAATGTGACAAGGCAAGAAGTTTAAATTATTTTGGGTTTGATTCGACTTGGGAATTTCAATTGATGGAAAATGTAAAATCAAAAAATCCAAAATTTTAGTATTTAATATGACAAAATAAATATATCCGCTTCTCCAATGCAAAGAGGCAGATGAGAATCAAGGCTGTATCAGAGTCGACTCCTATATCGTGTATTTATAGCTCAATCAGTTTTCTTTAGGTCTAAATCGGTGGACCAAATCCTATCATCAGAATTTTGCCCACATTAATAATCTCGTTGCGACCGAGCCAAAATTGACTTGGACCAAGACAATCATGACTAGGAGGGGCTTCCAGTCGAGTCATGACCCTAAAAACCATACTGGTACAATAACCATGTCAAATCTATTTATATTTGATCCCCATTATTACAGTTTAATAGCCTGTACTTGATGACATTTTAGGTGGAATACCGAATTAGAACCCCATAAAAATTAGCCCTTTTTTTTAACTGATAAATTAAAACCCTTAAATAACAAAACTCTGCTCTTGTTGTTTATCAGAAATCAGAAACAAGTTGGATCAGAGTCGCACCAAACTCAACTTGCCGGAAAACGCAGACGAAGTTGTTAATCGCCGGCCATCAGAAAAACAGCGAGAAATTCCGTCCAATTCCTTACCCTCTCCCTTGGCGAGCGCGATGACGCGATTTCAACACGATTAGACGCTAAACCGGTGCAATTGAAAGCATAGATTGCACCATCATCGATTGAAGTTCACAATGAGGCATAGCCATGCTTCATATCCTCCTCATCTCTTAGAAAACAAACTCGCCGCTCAAGAAGCAGAAATCGAGCGACTCGTTAGCGACAATCGCAGATTAGCAAGCACACACAAAGCCTTAAGAGACGCACTTGTATCCGCTGCACAAGATGTGCAGAAGATTAAGTCACACATTAGAAGCACACAAACTGAAAGTGACATTCAAATTAGAGTGTTGTTAGATAAGATTGCGAAAATGGAGGTTGATATTAGAGCTAGTGATAGTGTTAAGAAAGAACTTCAACAGGCGCATATTGAGGCGCAGAGTTTGGCTGCTTCGAGACATGAATTGAGTGGGGAAATTCAATTGGCTACTCAGGAATTGAAGAAGGTTATTAGTGATGTTAAGTGTTTGCCGGATTTGCACGCTGAATTGGATAGTTTGGTACAAGAGCATCAGAGGATACGGTTAGTATTGAAGTTTGTTCAGTATGTGGCATTACCTTCATGTAATTGATACTGAGTTCTTGAGGGAATTTAGTTAACTCCATTATTTCATGATCCAATTTGCCGATTTGAAAACTTGGTTTTTCACATAACATATTGGCATTGTTTGATCTATGCAGTATGCAACTGATTCTGCCTAGTATGATATGACATTATTTTGTTTGTTTTAGTTGTTATAACTTTTAATTGTAGGACTATAGTATGGATATTCCAAAATGATCATGAAATTGCACATTTTTAATCAAATTTATCCATATGTTGTTATTTGTGAATAATGTCAAATAGGCATTTGATAACAGGTCGAGATAGAGGGACAAATTTGATTAACATTTTGCAATTTTAGGAATCATTTTGGAATATTGATAATGTGGGAGGCTAGGTTGATACAATTATACAATTTCAAGGATCAATTTGGATATTTACTTGTTATTATATATACCATGAGAATAAACATCTGATTACAATGTTTTCTATCAGCAAAAGCTGCATATTTTACCCTTTCCCATAGCATAATACTCCACTATGAAACAATCTAAGAAATTTTTCATGTTTGTTTATCAATGGTGAGTACAGGAATAGAAAAGTTAGGACCCATATGCTCTTGACAAGGACTATTCCTTTCTCCCTATGACTGCATTCAGGATAGGTCATGTTATCTTTGAAGTGGGTATCATGTGTGGCATAATAGTTTGAGTCTCCTATTGTCAGTTCAAAACCTGTACAAAGGAATCATAAATCATTTGAGGATGTGGTGAAATTATTTTTTATATCTATCAATTTGTGCCATTATATGCCCAAAATTTTAAATCATTTGTTACTCTTTTGCATCCTATTGCATACTTTCTGTCTCAATTTGTTGCCTTGAATTTTTTATGTTAAACTTCTCTTGTAAATGTTCAAATCTGCTTGGTTAATAGTGACACATTCGAATACGAAAAGAGCAAAAATGTTGAGCTAGTCGTCCAATTGAAAGCAAAAGAGAAGAAACTAATAGGGATGGCAAGAGAAGTTGAAATGTTGCGGGCTGAGATTTCAAATGCTGAGAAAAGAATAAATGGTAAGTCTCTGGCTTCAGTAGGTTGTTGTTTCACTGTATGATACTCCTATACATATATGTTTCTGATACATTGATATTTGATACTATGTAAACAGCACCTAATCTATTTGGAGCTGTTACCCCAGCAGATGGCAGTGGTGCCTTTCTTGATCCTTATGGGAGAGTTCATGGTCAAATGGCTTTTGGGCAAGTAGGAGAGTCTATGGTACCAGTTGGTGACAGCAATGGAGTAGGAGTTGTAAATAGTAATGATGGTAGTGGTGCTGGTTGGGCAGGTCAATATGACCCATCAGTTGCTGGGAGGTGAAGTTTAATGAGCGAGGATCAATCAAACGCAGCTTGACTTCAGCTTTTGTTTGTACAATGTGACGGGGATTTGATGATTTTTCCTATGTAAATCTCAGATTGGATGGTTTTATTGATTGCTCATTTCCTTAAAACATAATGCAGTTCTGAGAATTGTTGAATTAGACTGCAAATGAAGGGGGTCAGAGATATGTCTCTCAAACAACTTACCATAGGTGAAGTTGTAAGTCTTGTAAGCATATCCATGTATTAGTGAGCCATATATTACTGATTTTTAAGATTTTCCTGGAGGAAGCAATCTTATGAAACATGCTTAGGATTTGTTGTCCATCAGAAATGATCAGACTGTTTGAAAATCATTATGGATACTAACAAGTACACTCAAATCGTCTTTTCCTTTGTGGTGCATATCTGGATTTTGTTGGTTTAACGGTTTACTCAACTTTTCACATCAATACTGTTTCAAAATTGCCAACTTGAGTTTGATTTTCCATTCAGCAATTGCAAAGGCCTGAGTTATAACCGGTAGTGTATACTCTCCGGGATACCAGACTTATTTACAACAATTACACATACAACTAAGTCTAGGAAATTGACATCAGATATTTTCCTTTTTTCGGTGTGCCAGAGAATAAAACCTAGGTCACCAAGGTTGAAGAACACATTTTCAATCAAGTGATTCCAGGGTAACCGGCACATTAGACATTCTCCTAAGCAGGTAAAATTAAAACACCCTCGACAATTTTAGGTAAAATACTAAAATTAAAACATTCTCCTAGTTATATTCTGAAGAACTTAATCTTATTAAGATCTCAACAACAGCTAACCTTACCGTCATCAGCAATAGCTTCCTAATTCCTATTACAGCACTAAAAAACATCTCTAAAAGGGAGTGTACACCCCCACCTAACAAAGGAGGGGCTGCATTTGGCTTTTGTCCTAGCATTTAAATTAGATTTGAGCAGAGGAGTTGGAAATTAAAAATCATTGAAAATGTTAAATTCTTCATTTAGCAGGCTTGTCACAATTTCGTCCCTTCTCATCACAGGAATGTGACCTAAGTTGGAGACGTGCTCCATTGTGTAAGGGATTGTGTGCTTCCTCATCAATATGGCATACCTTAGGGTTAAATGATTTGAGTTTTTTATTCGCAAACAAATATCATGCTCAGTTGAATTAACTCCAAATCATGATTTGAGCTTGGGAATTATCTCCGACGCTTTAGTTATTCGCCTTTGGGATATTTGGAGATCCAGAAGCACCCATTGTGTTTGTAAGCTAGTTTATCTTAACGCAGCTTTGTCCAATATTTATGAGATGGTTAAAACTTTAAATGTTTGTTTTCCTTACCATATTCTTGACTTGAGGATAGAGACAGCAAACTTGTTTCTTGGCACCCCCTTCAGGGGAAACTTTCATGTGGATGTCATTTGTTTTGGGAACCCAGAGCATGCTGATTGAGGGTTGTTAGCAGAAATTCTGTGGGGAATCGGCTCTAGTATGTCAGGTAGCCTGAAATTTCAAACATGTAGGTTGAGCTTGCTACTATTTATCACAGGCTAGAAAAGGCCACTATTTCAAACAAGAGAGTTTTATAAGCTATACTTTACTCTGACTCTATGTCATTTAGCTAATCTGTGATATTGTGTCTCCTCCTTACCACATCTATGTTGCCCTTAGCTTCATTATATTATATCTGCTGCAGTAGAATTGAAATATTCATGTCAAACACACTGCGTGAGGAAAATCAATGGGCTGATTTTCATTCAAAGATGGAAGCATATTCCAATGATAGATTGCTGAATTTTGATGACCCTCGGACTGGTCTGACCTCTACTGCTATCAGATAGTTTACATGTAACCTTTTTAAGGCAATAGTTCGGCTTCTTTTGTTTTGTTTCTTTTCCTTTATCTATCAAAAATTCTCAACTTCACGTCCCAAAACAATGTAGTTGGGGCAGAGATTTCTAAGTGAGACATTTTTAAATGAGTAATTTTTTTTTTTTGGTAACTAGGGATTTTTTAAATGAGAGTAATGAAACCAAATGAAATTTTTACAAAATTAAAATTATAAATATATTCATTACTCATGTTAAAAATAAATAATTTAATTTAATTTTTTATTTTCCAACAATAGGGATTCAGCTTTGGACTGTTGAATCAACAGTTTTCGACTCAACCAATGAGCTACAAACATATATGTAATTATTTAGTGGGACCTTGGATATATTAAACAAATATATAGGTGTTGAATATGTTTTGCAGTTTACTACAAAAATTTAAATTTTATTTTTCGTCCCTTTAAAAAATATCACACTCTTTGGTTCCTACATTGAATGATTTTTTGCACAAATGATCATGACATTATAAAATGTTCCTCTATAAAAATTTAAAATATTTTAACATTAGATGAATTAAATATAAATTTTTTTAACAATAAAAGTTCAAGATAAAAGTTACGAAAATATGGATTTAAAAATCAAATGTTGATCTCTTTTTTTTTTAAGGGCTTTTTATAATTTTTAAAATCTTACAAATGATAGTTCAAATCTCAATAAGTTTAATTGGAGGTCTTGAATTCAACATTTAAAATGTTTTTAAGTTGTGTACAAATGATAACCAACACAAAAAAAAAATTAAGATAAGGAAAGTGAAAATCAAGCCAAGTGATTTGTGCATAAGTTTTTGTTAATAATTTTTTGAAGTAGGTCGTCCACAAATCTTAACTCAATTAGTAAAAATGTTAGAATTGTTAGATCGGACACTATAACCGAGGTTTGAACTACGACATTTTTCATCTCTATCTGAGTTTAGAATGACTTTGAAAGTCATTTTGTCTATGTGAAAAAAAGATTTTATTTTTGAATTATGGTTTTTGAAAATTGTAGTTCCACGTAAAAGGTTGCTAAGAAACACCACAAAATTACCAATATAACCTCATCGGTAGTTAACTACCGATAGATTTTAACCAGCGATAGTTAATTGCCGATGTATTATTGGGATTAAATTTGTCATTTCATTTCATGGTGTTTCTTAGCACTTTGCGAAGTGTGAACAGCAATTTTGATGGTTTTTCATACAACTAATTGGGCCTAATGAAACCCATTGATATCACCATCCTCTGTAAAAAGTTGCGGTTTCCTTCCATTTCCTTTCGTTTTCTCTGTTCTTTCTGTTGAATTGCTGATCGATCGAGTCTGTCTCACTCATGGCGGAGGTACGCTCCTGAATATTCATCTTTAAATTCAATTTAATTTCCTTTTTTCGCTTTTCAATAATTCTGATTTATTTTCCTGTTTCGCTTTTGAAAGAGCATATTCATCTGTTATAAAATGTGTATTCTCTCGCTGATCTATTCAATCGTTTTGTTTCCTTCCTGTAAGATTGCATGTAATTTTATTCTATACGTGACGTTTGCAGCATTTCGTGTTTTTTAATTTTAAATTAATGTCGTTGCTAGTTTTCTTATAGTTCAATGTTGTTTTAATAGATTGAGATTATAGACAAGATGTCGAGTAAATCGCCAATTCGTTCCCTCTGAAATTGTATGAGTCGAGCATTTACACCGTCGAAATACAAAAAAGCCATGATTTTGAATTATATGGAGCAGAGCAGCTTGGTCCTTCTACTAACAAATTAGTCCATGAATCATATCATTTACTAGCAAATTAATCCCCGAATGATATCGCTTATTATCAAATTAGTCCTTACAAATTAATAGAGGGACCAATTTGCCCAACATAATTCAAAATAAGTCTTTCATAAGTATTTTCAAATTTCAGGGATGTAAATGTCTAACCATTGCAATTTCAGGGGTGAATTGGTTATTTACACTTAAACTTAGGCCCTTTGTGCTTTTTGGATGTTGAAATAATCCAGTCTAGAATATAAGCTAAAAATACATATATTTGGCTGTGTTGAATATATGCAAATTTAACTACTTTCATTCTATTCAACGAAATCATTTCTGAAATACCCCTCAATTAATATAAGTTGTATTTTCAATGACCGTAAAGGGTACCTTTGAGAATCCACTTATAGTTTCATGAGATGAGGAAAAATAATTGTATTTAACTAAATTTCTTAATTAGTGTGTGATTAATTATTTTTGCTTATAATCGAGACAGAAAGTACGTTTGGAAAGATAGTTAATAGCTTTCGACCTAATAGTTTCATGTACCTATAAAAACCTTACAGGGATCCCTACTGCTGGAGTAGTGATATACCGACGCAATCCTTCACTCGTAGTTTTGATTGAGGGTATCAATTTAGTATTTTCCAGGGGTCCAACTTTCAAACTATTAAAATCTCTATAGTTTTTAATAACTTTTATTTGTGTCCTTATAATCGGTACTCTAATGGTGGGGATCCGTTTGTAAATTCTTAAATCTATTGGAATTGCAGTTGGCAATTTCAAAACTACAAGGACCTAGTTTCAGTGGAGGCCTATTTGAACATCCCACAAAGTGAAAGGACTTACCAACAATTTATTTAACTGTCGTTTTTGTTAGTATGGTTGCTGCTAAAGTAATCAAACCAAAAGGTCTAAATTAATAGCCACAATCATTTTATAGTGTACTGGTGGATGGTAATCACAACTGCCTCAGGGATTCATTTATTTTTTGAATATTGACTCCACAATGATTTTTTTTTATTTTTTTTTATATTGCTAGTATGTTACTTATTATGATTCATTTCACCTATATCCTAGTTATCACAAAAAAAAATGTCATGTGACAATTTTGCTGCACTTTTTGACATTTGATCACAGCGTTTTAAGTTAGCCGTCTAAAGTTGGTTCTAGTTTTGCTGCAATAGCATTGATCCCCCTATGACACAATTTACATATAGTTTTGAATCAAGACATGTATTTTGTCTGTTTACATTTTCTTCGTTCATATGGATCATATATTTAAGACATGCTAATATTCATTGCTTAAAACGACATGGTATGTTTCATGATCACTCACTAGCTATCTGTCGAGACACGTATTATCCCATTTGTGTTTTAATTTTAATGCCACATATATCTTTCTATCTTGTTCTGTAGTGTTTTTCCTGACTTAATATTGTGTTGCTTCCTTTCCAGATTGAGCTAAAAACAGCACCTGTTGATTTTCGTTTTCCTACAACTAATCAAACCCGACACTGTTTCACTCGCTACATAGAGTTTCATAGGTGGATTTCCTGACTCTTGGCTATATGTTCGGCAAAAAGAGTTTTTAAGTCTTTAATTTAATCATGACTTTAATTACAGGTGCATGACAGTAAAAGGTGACAACTCAGGCGAATGTGAGAAATTTGCCAAATACTACCGTTCTCTTTGCCCCGGTGAATGGGTAAGCATCCCTTAACTTTTGTTTTACTAGCAAGCTTCTTATTTTATTGGTTTACTTGGTTCGGACTGACTGCAAATTTACCTTAGCGAAACTTAATGCGATTTATGGTGTTCAACACTCCATGAGAGTTAGTCCTTTCCACCGGCTAGTTTTAAAGATTTAGGAACTGGAATTTTTTTGTTGTTGCGATAAGAATCAATGAACTCCCAGTTCAATTCTCAACTTTTTATGCATTTGGGTTACCCTTATTTAGCATTACTAGTTGATGCAATTGTCTATCTATGTTTTTACATGATATTCTACATCGTTTAATGGAAGTTATTTTCTGACAATTGTTTGCTGATATATTATTCTGGTTTTGGATTACCAGTGTGCCATTTATCTGTTAGCCCTCTATGTCAAACCTCCGTAAGATTCAATATTTTTATTTATTTTTTTCAAATCGTGTTGCAATTAAAACTACTGAAAGATGTTATCCTGGACTTAATCGAATTCAAGTCATTTACCCTGAAAAAAAAAAGAATTTGTATTTATTGTGTTGAAAAAGATGAAACTTGTGCTTCAGAATAAATAAAATCTCTTCAATAAAAAGTCGTTCCAAAATTTAAGAATCTATGCTGTGGTGCTTCCCTAATTTTAACTAATAGTACATGTTTGGAGGCCTGGGATGTAGTGCTCAAAACAAATGAATGCATTCTGAAATCTGAATAATTATCTTCAAAACAAAGGCTAAAACAAGAAAGACCAAAAAGAATGTAGATAAAGAAAAGCCCTGTCTTGTCTGCATTTATTATACTAGGGAAACTCCTTATAATTTAATTTACACTGTATGGCCATTGCACGTCCTAGCTTCAAATGTTTTGAGCTTTTGTGCATTTATGCATTTTGTTTTGTATATGTGTGTAATTTTTCTTTTTTCTTGTTTGCCTTCCTCCCTCCCCTGGTCTTTTCCCCAATCACATTTACTTATTATCTCCATGACTAATGGAGCGTGTCTTATGTATGTAGTCTAGTTCTTTAGGATTTCACATTTTAGGCAATTTTCTTTGTTGACAAATGGACTTATTTTAGTATTCGGTATTTGACTAATGAATAATGATGGCATTACATTTTTTCCCTTCCTAGACATTTATCTTCAATGAAGTTAACTGGTATTGCCTGAAGTTCTTTTTGTTACCGTGTTTCGCTATTTAAAATTTCTGTTTGACGCAAATTATTGCAGGTTGACAAGTGGAATGAACAGAGGGACAATGGGACTTTTCCAGGACCTCTTTGAAAGCATGTGTGTTTGATACCCTTGTGACGACTTTTGAGACATGGAAATTCTGGAACATTCTGTTGGTTTATTTTCTTAAATACATTTGATTATTTTCTGTGTGGATCAATAAGGCAGTTTATGAATATTCACTCCACAAATTCTTGAAACCATTTTTCATTTTAAGCTAATATAATGATTCTGATAGACTATTTTCTTTGCTCAGAAAATTGAATTTAATCTTAAATTTATCAGCTCCAACCTACCCTAACAATTCCCCACCCTCTTTTGATAAAGAAAGCGGTAATTAAAATTAGGAAAATGCGAACTAAAATTAGTCGAACAAATCGCGAGTGATGAATGATGATCAGGGTTTTAAATGGGTCCCACTGCATTTAGATTACTCATAAATTGGTAAGACATGTGTGTTTCAATTAATAGAAGTGTTGGGATGTCCTATCTATGTTAAATAGAGTGTTCCTAGTGTTATTCCTTGAGGAGGTTAGCCCCACTCTCCTCTCTAACGCACGTTTTAACAAACTCTTTTCTATTGGTTAATTTAAGGAAAATTACATTGATCTATTAAAATATAATCCTTACCTCCTCTATTTTTCCAATGGACACAAACTTCCCTTGTCCTCAGAGTACCATCTTTTGACACATAAAGTCCACGTGTGGCTACCGGTGTCAGGAAGACATGGATAATTGCATAATAGTTGATGTTTTTTTTTGGTTCCGATTCCAAACTCTACCACTCTGTCTTAGAGTAATTCTTTCTCTTTCTCAAACACTTTTTGAAATAAATCAATTAAAGTAAGATATAATTTGGAATATATTATAAGATTAGTGGGATCCATTGTAAGTTTTATAAGAGTGGTATAGATATTTAAAAAACGTAGTTGAGTGGTTTAAATAATTGTAATGTATTACGTGAGATCCATTTATACCACCATGTAGAGTATTACGTGGAACCCATTTACTTTTGAACATATATACATAATTGAAAAAATGTAGAGAGAGAAAATAATTAAATAATATATATTTTTTAAATAATTTAATGAAATATACTTTTGTGTATACGTCTAAATGATGTGTCTAAATGCTTGTGTTCAAACAAATCTTTCCGGTAGGTGCCGTTTGAGTTTAAAAGAAGAAAAACCTTAAAGTTGTATCTGCCGTTTGAGTTAGAGAATGTCTAAAACCATTTTTTATTTTATTTTTTGCTTTATGAGACCGTCTGAAATCTAGTTGAATGAGCCAACAATATATTTTAGCCATTTATATAACCTTTCTAAGACCATAATAGTTTTGGTAGGGCCACCCACCTTTGCGATCAGATATATAAAAAGTTAGCATTTTCAATCAAATAAATCATCTTTGCAATCTTTCAAAACAAAAAAAAAAAAAAAAAAAATCATCTTTGCATTGCATGTACACTCTATTCATGGTTAGACATTATCAATTAATTATTTGTTTACAAACTGTTATAGAACTAATCACGCAGCATCAACCGAATTGCTGCCAATATTTGTTTAAGTTAGAAAATAGAGATGCTCATTGTTCCAATGCTTCTGTCAATTGCTCTACCCTCCATTCGTCCAATAAAATATTCCCCAATAAATAGTCTCAGCTGGCCATTCTACTTTATTCTCCCAAACTACATTGTTTGTACTTTGTACTCTTCCACAAGCTCCACAATGCTGCTGCAAAAAGACCTCTATTATCACATGAAAGCTGATGCAAAACATAGAATAAAAACTCCTAAGCTCCGCCACACCTCCTTGCTCCTACCACAGTAATTGAACAAGAACAAGTGCAATCCACTTTTGGGCTCTGCTGCACATCAAGAACGTCAACTTGCATTACTTCCAACCATTGCATGAAGTAAATTATTACGTGAAAAACAACGAGTCTTAAAGATATGTGATAACAACGAATCCAGTTGCTTAAGTAACCTCCAACCCTTGCTTTGCTTTCCCAAAAGAGCCACGTTATATTATAGGTTACGAAAACCTATTCCTCCATCCTTTTGCTTATATCAAGCCTATCCCATGCCATGATACACCGTCTCTCCCAAAAAAATTAATATTTTCTAAGAATTAAATATGAATTTTTACCTTTGTGGCGCTTAAAAAATACATATTGAATTCATGTTTTTTTTTATTTTTTATTTTGGAGACTATTATAACATTCTACACATTTCTATAAAAATTTATTTAAAAATATGAAGCCTTCAAAGTAAGGATTAAAAGTGGTGATATAAATTTTTTTGTCAAATACCTCCCCGAGTCCTTTA
>Ga0209282_1001729_pt1 | contig 12204 bp, 5 predicted proteins | sample Mtrugardesep15_FD_187529 | JGI IMG/M metagenome (GOLD analysis project Ga0209282, IMG submission 187529) | Root nodule microbial communities of legume samples collected from California, USA - M. trunc garden sep15 (SPAdes) (version 2) | ecosystem: Host-associated > Plants > Roots > Nodule...
AGTTTGAGATTGTTAAACAAAAAAATAACAGGATAACAGAGCAAACACGACAAAGTAGAGGAAGATTTACAACAGAGGTGAAGAAGTTTCACAGAACAGTAGAAAAGCAGAGAGAAGATGCTGAGAGAAGATGCGTTTGCATTTTGCAGATAAACGCCGTTTTGCGTAAGAAAGAAAGAAGGAAGAGAGAAGCTGAACTTTTTAGGGTTTGATGGAAATGTCAAAAATACCGTTTTTTTTAACCAAGGACAATTTTGTATTTTCTCTTAAAATGAAATAGCGGTTCTAAACCGCAAAACCGCTACCAAGCGTTGCGCCGCTATCTCACACCGCAACGCTATGGCTTGTTGCGTAGCGCTCCGGCACCGCACCGCGTGGCCGCTATTGACTACTATGGTTTGAGGTCCTAATAAAGCGAGTGCATTCTCCAACAAAAAATGCTTCATGACCTTTGCAAATGACCACACTAAACTTTGTTGGGAGTTCTTGTTAAAGGAAAAATCTGATGCTAGTCAAGTTCTAAAGATGGAGCAGATTGGTGGGAAGCTGAATGACCTAACTATCACCATACATGATATTGTTTCCCCAGTAAGTTAGTTTATGTCTTCTCCTACTGACACTCATTGAGAAACACTAATCCGCAGAATGCTCTAGGAAAGGGAACTGTGTACCAAAATCATGGCCATGTGCAGGTGGATGCTCTTTTTATTCAGATTGTACAGGATCTCCTGTGGACCAGAAGCCCACCACAAGATATTGTGTACTTTTGGGAAGTAACATGAAACCCTAGAAAATTAAGAAACAAGATATGGGGGCAGGATTTAGTATAAAAGCATAATACAGGGATATGGCTCAAAGTACATGTGAAATTGTGATGAAATGCCATTTAGTGTTAAAACCAAGCTGTCGTAAATATAACATCAGAATTCAGATCCAGTTTTTCATGAAAAAACAAAACACATTGAAGTAGATTGTCACTTCATCCGCTAGTAGGTTCAACAGAAACTTATCTACTTCCAATGATAGGACAAGTAACCAAATAGCGGATTTGTTTACAAAAACATTAAATGGAGTGCACAGTGATTTCATTTGTAACAAGCTCGGTTTGATTAATCTATGCTCCGGCTTGAGGAGTGTCAAGAGTTGTTATATCAAGTTACTAGGGTTTCGGCTCATTCTCTTGCTAATATAAATATGAGGGTCACTGTGCATTGTAGTGTATCCCATAACAGTATTCTCATATCTACTCTCTTTCTAGTTTCTACATGTATTATCTCTTACCTTTCTCTTTTGTTTTTCTTTCCTAAGTTGTAGCATACTGGTCAGTATTTTACTAATCAACTATTCCTTTATATTCAATCATTGTATCTCTTCACAAAAATAAGAGTAGCTATTATTATCTTAACAAAGATTACACTCTTTTAACTTTGGCCTCTCCTTTTCTTCCTACTATCATTGAAAATAATTGGAGATTAGACCATCCACAACAGAGCACCCCATTTGAGTGCTTAAATGGGCCATCCTTGTCCACATCACTCATTTTATAATAATACTTAATAAGCACCATTTTTCTCCAACCCAGCACTGCAAAAGAAATTATTAAATAGGTCCCACAAATAATTCTATATCATTACATTTCAACCAATTTTTATTTATTTCCTTGTGATTTATTAAATGGGGGTGAAGAGAGAGATGGAGCTTCCATAGCCACCCTTCTCCATAGGCACCCAAATATTATACTCGACAATGGGGGTGCCTATTTAATATGGAGCTAAATAGGTGAAGCACCCACCATAGTGGATGGCCTAACAATTCAACAAACTTCTTAAAATAGAAATGTTAGCTTACATAACGAGCGGAACAAGAAATCACATTGAAAGAAAAATGTGAAGTGGAAATATTGGAGACCAACTATAGATAAGGCAACCTCTTTAAATTTTATGATTTCCTAGAGTAACCAATTTAATGCTCCATGCAATAGGTTAGCTTACCTTTGCAATTGGGGCCATTTCAACAGCAATATGAATGATATGCAAAGGAGGTTCCTTCACAATGCTTCCAAAAACAGGTATGTGGTAATCCATTCCAAATTTGTTATCAAAAACTCCACCATTTTCACTCTCAGAGAATACAAAGTCCATCATGTATGCATCCAGTGGAACCTTAACTGCACAAACATAAAATCATCAAGCTTCTTCAAGATTTCCTGGTTCGAACAATGTTATTGGACTTAGTGTCAAGTTGAATAATACCAAATTTACAAAAGCATAGTAAAATTGTCCATCATGAAAAGCTGTTTCTAATCTATTATACACAAGCCGTGGATATGAAATCTAAATTCAACCATAAGTGATATAGATAATAAACTCTGTGCAGTCTTATTCAAAATAATTGAGAATATAAACTATATCGGCGCTCAAATCCAAGGCCGGCCTACAGCTTAGGACAGATGCTATCATTTTTTGTCTCCTTTAACACCAGTAATCTGCTAACCAGATTACCACATATAAACGGTGATAACATCCATAGTATTAATGTAATATGTTTGGAAGACAGATCATATTTTACAAATAATACCCTCTGATTAACATTTGAAAATAGAATAAAAAAAATTTGACAACCAAATAAAAATTAATATCCTTGTAATTGGTAATTGCCAGAATACTATGGTACAGTCATTTTTCAAGTGTAAACAAAAGAAGAGACTAACCTGATGTTTTGACGTGGGTGCCATTCTCTGCAGGCAACATTCTCTGAGGTGGCAATGGACCTTTACGATGAGACCAACGATTAAATGAGCCTCTAAACCAAACTTCAGGTTTGCCATTCAGATTTGTATTTGAGGGGTTATAAAACACTGTCACTGTACTCCCTGCTTGAATATCAAGAGGCTCAGTGAATACAATGTGCTTTTGAGATAGCAAAAATGTTTTCAAAGTTTTTTCCTTTGTTTCAGCTTTCATTCGTGCTGTTTTTTCAGCCTACAGCATGAACAGAACCAAATACACAAGATGAGTATTTAATAGCTTGAATATCTGTTAATCTTTCTTCTTCCTAACTAAGTGTGACAAATAAAATTTAGTCAAACAGTTAAAGGGATCATTCTAAAACACACTGTCATCAAAAGAATTTAAACCATCAACCTAACCAAAGTAAAATAGGTGAACTAATACGTGAACGATTATACATCATAAGAAGACCAAACCCCCGAGTTGGTCCAAAGTCACACTATAACATCCTTTAACCCATTCGACAAAGTTATATGTTGGTTTTCGACATGTGTCGTCACATTAGTCCTCCAATAACTCTGGTCACCAAATTAATCTCCTCAAGGATCTAAAATTTTACCACATTAGTCTTGCAAAAATACCACTAAATAAGTCCCTCAGAGGTTTAATTCACAAAATTCATCATAAACGTATCATTTTGTGTCACCACTTTATCATCGACAGGTGTTACCTAATTCGATGACAAAAAAAAAAATTATGACAACTTTTTTTGAAGGCTGATGCAGTGATGTTTCAAAGTTAAGAAACTAACTAGGCAACTAAAGTTTTTTGGACAACTTCTGTAGTGAAATAACTTTGGAGGACCAACTGGAAGAGGGTTTTCTCTAAAAGACCACGCTACTACAATCTTTCCGGAACATTAAGGTGCACAAGAAAGAACACAAACAATTGAAAAATATTATTAGATTTTTATATGGGCCGACTCATCCTTACAAAACCGACTTGTAAGGTGAGTCTGTCACTCTTTATAAACTATTTTCAGGCCTTATTTGTTTTTCAATGTGGAACTTGGGCTTTTCCCAATACAATCTCTCACACTGTTATGATTCAAAATAGTACATGAGAAAATACACTTGGCAAAATGTAATTGGTTGAGCTAAATAGACACATGGCTAGTGATTGTGTATAAATAGGGAGAGGATGATCACTAAGGGTTATGAAGAAAAATGATGAAGTCTCTCATCTCTCCCTTTGGTACTCTCTAGTAGAGTAATTTCTTCTATCTTTTCCTTTCTCCTTTATGTACTAAGAACATCAGTTTAATTGGGTTCTAATCTATCAATTTTACTCTTCATTCAATAATCAATTCACAATTATCAGTTTATTACACTCTCAAATTTAGAACCCTTACACACACTTAGAACAATTAGGCCCGGTGCATGGAATACATGGTAGGTAGCTCGAACATATAAGCCTTGATACCATATTAGGTTCTTATATTTGATCTAACTCAACCTTACAAAACCGGCTTGTAAGTTGAAGGGTGGCACTTTTAATAAAATTGTTTCAGAAATTATCTTTTTCAACGTTGAACTTGGGTTTCACCCAATAAATGCTACAACTTGGAAGTCATCAAAGGCAAGAACAAACCTTTGCACGTATAGCTTCCTCTCTCAACTTCCTCTCCTCCCGAAGTTTTTGGTATATAAGTTGCTCTTCCTCAACCCAATATTGTGCGTCAGGTGTAGCCAAAGGGACAATGGCATGGAAATCTAGCTTATGGTTGTTATCATACACAGCTGCATTTTGAGGTGGGCCATCAGCAAAGACCCAATCCAGGACAAGAGCTTGGTCAGGTACAACAACTGCATAAAACATACAGTTGATAAGAAAAAAAGTGTGTTATACTTAAAATAAGTCCAAAAGAAAAGATTAAGTTTTTATCTGCCTTCTTGACTAGTATGCTTTTGCTGATAATCAAACAGACACTGATCTAAAACTGCTTAAAGAGTTGATGAGGTCAGTTTAACCCTGGTCTACAAGAAAAACATTTATTGTTTCTTATAGGGAATTTATCTTTTCCTCTCTTTATGAAATGCCAGCCAAACAAATGCACACACGGAACAAATCCACAGCAATGAGTAGCATGAAGTGAGAATTTAGAAATGGTTATGCATTTAAGTTCAAAATTTGTGCATCAGAAAAACCAGTAATGAAGAACTCAAAGGTCACTGTTAAGTTCAAAATATCTCACAGTTATTATAAATATAATGATAGATCCTAAACAGATATCACAGTCCCTAAAATCCTCAGCCTTTTAATGTTTAGACTAAATGATGGACATGGCAGATATATAGAAACAGTTCTTCGTTACTGGTTTTTCTGATGAATACTGTGCTAGTTTTATCATGGTACATATTTTGTCTATTCATACACTTACTAAATCAAGTAACAGAATAATTTTGAGGAAATGAATGAAAATCAATGATAAAGAATGGCTGTGTAAAAGAGCATACCATCAGCATACCACCAAGCACCACCTTTCAAAACAGATTTCACAAGCCGTTCAACAATTGATAATCCATCCTTCCAATTGTTGTAGCTACCATGAATCCATATTTCCTTAGCATGTTCAAGAGGACCTGAGCTTCCATTATAATATAATCTCACCAAGTCCTTGCCTTTAAATTCACTAGGTTCAATATACCAAACACTGTCATTAGATTTTACAGCATTTTTCATCAACTGCAGCACCGTTTCTTGCCTTCTTTCAACCTCCAACCTTGCCTGCAACCTATCCTCTTCCTTTGCAGCTTTGTCTGCTTCTATTCGCCTTTCTTCTTCGGCCTGTCTTTCCCTTTCAGCTTGTTCCTTAGCAAGTTTTTCCAATTCTTTACGTTTCTCCTCAAGCAAAAATTCTTCGAATGCCAATGTGTCCATTCCTCCATCAACTGTTATACAGAAATCTTTCTGGTCATTATTGTCATAAACACTTTGTCCATTGAAGAACACAAAGTCTAACTTGTAGGCTTCTATGGGCACATACAATTGGCAACTCCACCAATTATCCTTGAGATCTGTTTTATTTAATCTGATGGTAAAAGATTTCCACCTCCAATCATTAAATGCCCCCAATATCAAAATGTCTTCTTCATCTCTTAGTGTTGAAAGGTTCTTATTAAGAAAAACTTCTATATCTTGATCAGGTTTAACCACAGGAGGATATACAAACATTTGTATCCCTCGCAAAAAGTTTTCGTCTGCAATCCTCTCTATTTCCTTCTTTCGCAAATTCTCTTCCAACTTCAACTTCAACATCCTAGAAGCTTCCTCATTTATTCTATCATCGGTAGCAGCACTTGTTTCCTCAGAATCTTTAACATACCCATCATCTCCAATGTAAGAAGTTCCCTCCTCTTGTAGTTGATCATCATCAACATCCTCCTCTCCCCGATTACTCTCAACAACATCCAATGCCTCATCTGACAAAGACGTTTGACCAAACTCCCGAGCAATTTCATTAGTTTTATCGACAATCGCATGTTTTTCCTCGAGGGAAAACTCAACTTCTCTGTCTTTATCATCATCAACATTAACATCAAGTGTTTGTTCTCCCTTTTTCACTCTGGCATTTTTCTTACTACTTGATCCAATAGATGATTTTGAAACAAAACCTTTTGGAGAAGACCCTTTTGACTTTGCAGTTGAACCTTTCTTTTGTTGTCTTTTCCTAGAAAAATCTACAAAATTATAAAATAAAAAAAACCCATTTCTAGAAAAATCAAATCATCTAAAACCCACAAATAAAAATCATAACTTTGATGGAAAAAATCATAATTTAATTAAATTTAAAAAATACAACAAAAAAAAAATAAAGAATAACCTGAGCTAGCATTAACACAAGAAAGTCTTGTACTTGGTTTGCACCATGAAGATGGGTTGAGGTTGAAACAACTGGTTCTGTAGGTAAAGTGCAAAGAAATGTCCATGGTAGTTAATGTAATGAGGTTTGATTGAAACAACGTTTGGTTTTGTTAGCTGAACATTTGATAGAATGAATATGATGAAGGTGGCGGTGGTGTTAGTTATGAGTGTGTTTGATTAAAATGATGACATTGTTGATTGGTTGGGGAGGGGTGAATAGAGAATAGAAATGAAATCTAAGGAGTTGATATTTTTTGAGTGGCTACTAGTAGGAACGATGTTTTGTCTGAGTCTATACTAACAAATAAAATATAATATGATATTGTTAACAGAGAAGAAGCACAAAATTTTCCCAGCTCAATCACACATATCTTCGATATGTCATTAAAAAATGAAATATAATCACAAATAGTTATTTGAATGATACCTTGTCAAAAAAAAAGTTATTTGAATGATACGGTAATTATGAATGATTAACGTTTAAAAATGATGAATGTTATGGCCTCTTTTCAACATTTATTGTTTTATTGGATTCGAAAAAAATCAATGTATGTTTTACCGTTTTAAAGAATGTTTATGTCTAAAGTGTGAGACTCGGATCGATTTAAGTTAGTAAAAAAAAGTATTTGTTAAAGACAATGTTAAAAAGATGGTGTTTTTAACACTACTCGTGTAAAATTTATTTACACTATTATGCATAATGAATAAATCAATAAACAAGTTATTGAACTCAATTGGTTATTAAGTTTCATTAAATCACAAATCATTTGAAAGAACTCGAATTCAATTTTTAGCTTGAACAATTCTCTAGAATATAATTAATTCACAAGCGAACTCAAGATTACGAGGAGGCAAAATCGGAGGGTTAACAAAAAAAGTCAATAAACAAATATGATATTGTTTTGAGGTGGAACATTAGAAAGTAGAAACAATGGTATGTCGAGATAAAAGTATGATTCTTTATTTTTTGAATTCACTTAAAATATTAAATTACTTTAAAACAATATTTCATCCAAACACACTTTTAATGAAGTTTTCTCAAACTCTTTTTTTTTTAAAATAATCTAACTCTCTTTTTTGTGTCTTTTCTTTTTAGGGTTAGTCTTGAACCAAATATCAATTGTTGGATGATCTAGCAACTAATTAATTTTTGAAAAATTAACTTTTTGTATCTCTTTTAATTAATTTTTCTCTTTCATCCAAATAATGTTATCGTAATATTGTCTCTTCAATACACTAAAATCATCAAAATCTCAAAGTAAAGAATCCATTTCTTAACAAAGGGAATGGCAAGTATTTTAAACTACTTCTTCACCTATTGCACATTCATATTGGCACCAAATCCCTCTAGTCGCCATATTAAGAGAAACTTATTAAGATTGAATTACTTCCCTCTGTTTTTTAGTACTTTTTTTTTTCCTTACTCTCCCAGTTGATTGTTTTTTAGTACTTAAAGAAACTTGTTAATCAAAAAATCATGATATAAGGACTAAGACCTTTTTAGTTTAGGATACAAATGCATTATGCATGTTTTTATGTGAGTGAAATATATAATATACTAGAGTCTAAAGTTCTATAAAATAAAATGAAAAGGACATAATATATTACTAGAAGAATAGGTGAATTATTATAATCCAAATAGCATAAACCAATGTATGTATGATTGAATTGTACAGTTGTTCGACTTTTGATCTGATGCAAGGGTGAGAAGCAATAATAAATTATTGACAATAGTGAGAAAGGATGGATGGAAATTTTTGAGGTTTGTACTCAAATCTTCAATGAAATCATTAATATATGGACGTCTTAGTCACAGTCACGAACAGATTTTGAACTAAATTAATGAAAACACAAAGGTGGAAGCATGAAAGGTGAAATATTTATTTAACACATAATTTTTCAATATCCTTCTTTTTATTGATTAAATTTCATTCGGATTTCACCAAATTAAGAGAGTCTTGTACAAATTTTGGTGGAATTCATTGCTATCGATTTATTTAAGAATAAGAATCAAAGATAAATTGGATATCCCTATTTTACCCTTTCACAATTCTTCATTGTGTTTTTTTTTTAAAGAAGTTAAACTAACCCACTTAAATTGACACCAGAGAGAATCGAACATGCGACCTCGAGGAGGAGCACACTTCCAAATCCAAGCCAATTCTTCATTGTGTTAAAATCATGTCCTTCTTTTGTAATATCACAATGTTTACCAACTTACACGATCTTTACTCAATCTGCAGTATTGGAAACAGTTTTTCTTCTTTGATGTGATGGAAATCTTCTTTTTCAATTGTCATATATAATAGAAATCAAATTTTTTTAAAGACATGGAATCAACTCTTTTTCTCTCTTCCTTTTCTTTCTCTTGTGAGCCGTCATTGAAACCTTAAGTCATCGAAACCCTAATTTTGTCTCCTTCATTCATCAAAATGGGTGATTTAGGGTCAATTTTTGACCCAAAATCACCATCTAACTCGTTTTTCTTTTGCCATTTTTATTGAAATAAGTGATTTTTCACATCTATTTCGTTTTTTATTTTTTGATTTCGTCGCCTTAGTGCGATGTTGGTTTGTTTGTCGTCTTTGCGGCGTTTTTTGTCTTTTTTGTTTCGTTCAGGTATTTGTTCAATTCAGATTGTCATACCAGCTTCGATTCAGTGAAGATCCAATCAATGATTCTAGCGTCGTCCATGTTGCAGATCCGAAGACATGGGTATTTCGGAGACTTGAATACAGTCATATGTGTATTTGTACTTTGTTGTTTTATGGCATTAACATAGATGTTGTGAGTTTGTGCGCAAATTCATCTTTTTGTTTTTATCGAATTTGCATTGTATCGATGTACTATATCATTTTGAATGAATGAATATCATTTATTTCTGTAAAAGAAAAATAAAAAAAATCAACTTTTTTATTAATCTTGTTTACTCCTTCCATTTTATGTTTCTATCTTTTTGTCATTTCCTCCGCTACAACTTTCTTTTTCATGTTTAATTCCATTATTGCATCAACAGAACATAAATGTCACGTTTTCACAAAAACATTCGTTTAGTTTTTAATCACATTTGACTATTTTGTGTTTGGGTCATTTGAAACGAACGAAATGCTTGGATATTTTTCTCTTCTAATTTATCAACGATATCATCTTTTTATTTACTAACTCAAACAAATCATAATCAAGCAACACAAAAAAAAAATGAAGGAGAAATACACTATTTTAGAAAGTCCGTCGATTTTATCATATAAAAAAATGAAACAAATATTTATTTTGTATACAAAAAATATACATAAGATAAATATTTATCACTCATAGATAAAATAAATATTTGTCGTCGATGAATATGAAAAAGAAATGCATACGTGTCGTTGATGCATAAATGAAAACACAAACAAGTATTTGTCATCGATAATAAAAAAATATGAATAAATATTTGTCTTTGAAACATAAAATAAACTCGGAAGACATATTTGCCACTAATGCGTAAAATAAATACAGGACAATCTAGAAATCCTAGCTCAACTGGCAAAAATGCCGAAATTGTTAGGCCAGATGCCATGATCGGGGTTCGAACCCCGGTACCTCCGTTTGTGTGTGTGAGTTTATAATGGCTTTTGTCATTTCGTCTATCTACCAAATAAAAATATGAGACAAATATTTGTCATTAATGAATACAAAAAATACATATTTGTTGATTGATACATAAAAGAAAACAAGGGACAAATATTTGTCACTAATAATTAAAAAAATACGAGACAAATATTTATCATTGTTACAATAAATAAACATCAGAAAAATATTTATCACTGATGCATAAAATAAACACGTGACAAATATTAGTCGATGATAAATATAAAAAAATAAAATAAGGGTTATTCAATTGTTTCTTATTTATATTGTCATTGTTTAATTTTTTTTTAGATGTTTTAATTTTTAAATTTAACATGAACTTTATTTTTAATGTCTATAGTATGGTTGGTAATATTCACAAACAATGTCTTGATGTATTTTCATCTTTAATATCAACTTGTTTTAATTTATTTTGAAACAAAAGGAATGCAATTTGATGCGCAACTCGCTGCGTGATCTATGTTGTATCCACGAATCACATTGATATATTTGGTGTGTATATATATATATATATATAATGCGTGTCTTGTGCGAATAAATATTATATGTTTTACAAACTTACAATATTTAATTGTTGTTATCATTTGTGCGTCAAAAAAATTTGATGTTATATATCCTTTCAAAAAAATGTCATTTGATCATACTTTATTATTCTCTATATAGCATGTGCATGCAACCTAACTAAATTGTTCTCACACACTCTCCTCTCTTATAATTTTTCTTCAACTAAACATCATTAAGAAACAATACTTTGTTCGTATTGATCACTCTCACCCTCTTCTTTTACACTCTTTCTTCAACTCAAACACCACAAACATGATCGAGAAACAATTTTCGACTATTGTTTCTCATTCTTTGTATTTCTTTCTCTATTCTTATAATCTTTCATCAACCAAACAACACAAAAATTATAGATAAACAATATTTTACTCTATTTATCACTATATTTATTTCTTCTTATAACTGTTCGTTAATTTAAACACCATCAAGAAATTTCAACTCTTATTTCTCTCTCATAATATTTTTAGTATTCAAAAAATGGGGAGACATGGGGAGATATGGTATCTTGATCTAAACAACGTGTTCTTGTATGTCATACAAAAAACGATAGGAAAATCATTAAAAGAAACCTTTTAAAAGAAATATACAAAGTTCAGGTCAACACAAATAAATTGATGAATTTCAAAACCCCATTCACTTTGCTAACAATGATTAATACAACTTGATGTTTCTTCGTGAAGTAGGTAACCCTGATAATTTAATGTGTTGAAGTGTGCAAGATGGATTGCATTCGTCATGTTTGTTACAAGTGTTTATGTTCTAATTAATAATATTTGATTTAAACTTTTATTATTATGGTTTTGTTATATTATGTTGAATATTTTGGATTGGCTTATCTTGAGCTTATGTTTGGCTTATCTACACCCATAAGCTTTTTTAAAGATGTTTGGATAAATAAATAAAAATAGCTTATCATAAATTTATAAGTTGCTTATGTCATATTTTAATTAGTTTTTGTTTTTGTGATTATATTTAGAATATTAGATTGTTATTAATTTATGTTTTTGTTGTAACAATGATAAATATTTGTCTCTTATGATAAAAATAGCTTATCATAAATTTATAAGTTGCTTATGTCATAATTTATGTTTTTTGTGATTATATTTATATACGTCTCTTATGTGTTATTATGTATTACAATAAATAAATAATTCCTCAAATATATATATCAACATTAAAAACAATATACATTATCAAAATGTTTTCGTAAAAAAAATACATCATCCAAATTCAATTTCAACATTATTAATTATTACAAATTTTCAACTACAAACAACATTTGAAATTACGTCATGCAACAACAATTGATATATATATATATATATATATATATATATATATATATATATATATATATATA
>Ga0209282_1001730_pt1 | contig 12202 bp, 12 predicted proteins | sample Mtrugardesep15_FD_187529 | JGI IMG/M metagenome (GOLD analysis project Ga0209282, IMG submission 187529) | Root nodule microbial communities of legume samples collected from California, USA - M. trunc garden sep15 (SPAdes) (version 2) | ecosystem: Host-associated > Plants > Roots > Nodule...
GATTAAAAAAATTTGTTCTTTTTAATACAATTTTTTTTTTTTAGTTACTTTCTTAACTCGTACTTTTTAAGTTTGACAACATTGCTCAAAAAAAAAAAAATTTGACAACTATCCTCTCAAAAAGAAGTTTGACAACTATGTACCATATAGACTTTAGGCTATAGGTTCACCAACATATAATTATTTCGTTTTGTCAAATTATAATCGATATGTCCGTGCTATGGGTCTTCATGATTGTGACAATCAATAATATAATAAAACAATATTGACCAAATACATCTTCTTGGTACAATAATGAAAATTATGATTGATTTTAGTGATTTTGGTTTAAAAGGTACTGTATTCAAAAGCTTAAGATAACATCACAGCTTCGGTTGAGAGTCGTGACATGTTGTTTTTGGATTTCTAAACTGTTGTATTTGGATTTCTAAAATCTATTATCTACCGAAACTGTTACTAGGTTGAGTCACGACCAGGTCGCTCTCTTTAAGACATTTCATGGCACTGCCCAAAATTGTGTAAGGCAGACTATCAACCACGCCGCCTCCAGGATAAAACAAGCCCAACTACAACTGTGTGGTCAACTACTGCATTGTGGAAAACCGTTCGAGATATACACCCTCAAATATGGTACTAAGACCACTCTTTAATACTGAAACCACTTTAATATGGTATTATTACCATTCTATTACGGTGTTAAGACCACTCAAATATGATGTTTCGACCATTCTAACATTTAAGTTATCCAAACTATCAATATGGTACTACGACCACTCAAATATGGTGTTACCACCATTTCTTCTCAAATAGAAAAAATATTGATATAATATTTATATACCATTAAGATCATTCTTGATTCCAATGGGACATTGTTATTCCAAATAGGGACTATGATCTTAAAAGTACTCTTTATACCGAGTGGACGTATATTACCGAAGGGACTATGTTTTTAAGACCTTTCTTAGTTCTGAAGGGACATTATACTGAATAGGAACTAAATTCCAAAGGGACAGAAAAAAGGAGATGAGGAGAAGAATAACTCGTTAACACAAGCTGGAGGGAGAAGAGAGAAAGAGTTTCCGACAACTCAATGGAACTCTTTGGTGTATTTTTTAAACTGAGTGAAGTCCTCTATTTATATAGAGATTTTTGTAACTGTTTTAGCACAAATTGCGACAACAGTTACTCTAATGGATAAGATTAAAATGGAGTTTATCCATTAATCACTTCAACAACACTTGTGGATAAGATAAAAAAAAAACAAATCCAAAAAAGTGGAGGAAGCAAACTATTGGATTTGAATGAAGGAAATATAAGAAATTTAATTAAATTTTTATTTTTATCACAACCACCATAAGCTAAATTTATGGAAAGTGATATTCTCGAATAAAAATAATAATTACTATTATTTTTATCATTATCAAGTATTTAAAATTAAATACCGCAAACATTATAATGTGTGTGTTCTATTTTATGTGAGACCCCCACACTCTATTTTTTTCAATTCACACAACATTAGATCAAAGTATAATTACTTGGTGTTTAATCTTCCAATTTATTTTCCAACATCACACTAATGTTCTAACATGACAATATCATTATCAACAAGATAATGATATTCATGCAAACACGTTATAATCTAAAATGAGGCATTCATTTTTCTTCGCTTTTATAACATCAGAAGAAAATGGCTTGTTTGGTATTACAATGAGTTTGATAAAGGGAAATGTTAATCAGTGCCCCGGGATATTGGTTAATAAATTATAAAAGGAAATATTGTATTGGAAATTGTGTATTCTACTTTGATAAAACCACGATGACATTGTGATTTTGTCCAATCCACGGTAATACCAAACATGCATGAAATATATATTTGTTTCATTTTTACAATAAACAAAATCGATTTTAGAGGATGTGAAATTGATTTTGAAATGTTTTGATGTTTTTCAATATAATTGATTTTGCTTCTAGAATGGATTCTATGTTTGGTTTGTAGTGAGAAAAATTGATTTTGACTGAATTGATTCATGTAAAAATGCATTGAACAGTAAATTTGAGTGTATCTATCAAAAACTAAACATGTCAAAATCAATTTTACATAATCAATTTATGTCATCGCAAAATCAAGCAAAATCAAACACACGCTTGGAGGTTACAATTTCTAGCTTCAAGTAAAATCAATTCTAGAGGCAAAATCAAATTAATATAGAGGAACCCAACCTTTCAAAATCAATTGTACACTTCTAGAATCAATTTTGACTCCTCCAAAAGTGGAACCGTATAAGTTAAAAAAAATTAGTTTGACTCCAAACATGATTTTTACCTTCAAATTAATTGTTCAATTCACTTCTAACTAAATTCAATTATACAAAATCAATTCATTCAAAATCACCGTACGAAGCATCAGCTAAATACTCTTAAATATCCCCCATGAAAATTAACTCTGAATCAGTTTAACTAGTAAGCAGTAAAATTAAATCAAATTGCTGCACTCAATGTGTTCACAGTCTCACATTGCATTAAAAATGAGATACGACCTGAAAATGTATTTATATAAATGGGAGGCTTCTCTTGCCTTACAAATCAATTTTGTAGGGTTGAGTTAGGCCTAAACCAAATTTGAATATAGTAATTAGATAAACATAACACCAAATGTCTCTACTTTTGGCTCATTCACAGCTTTGCAATCAGCTCATTCTGAATGGGCTTAGCAGGCATTCCATTCTCCTTATCATCCAAATCACCAGCACTTGGGGGAACATCTACAGCTGGTGAGCAATTGAAAAACCCATGTGGCTGCATTATGAATAGCAGGACCAAATTAATACCAACACTATGAACATAATATCAATATCAGTTTGTTCCTAAACTGCAATTGCTTCCACATGTGCTTCTAAAAAATTATCCAACAGACATATGCCTAATTTATTAACATATTGTGGTTTATTTATCAAATTTGAAGAAGTCCAACTTTGGCAAATTATCTCCTGTTTTCAAAGTATTTCAATTTGAATCTCATTTGAAGTTTGCACAGAAAGAATGGAAATGAAATAAGTTAATGTTGGGATGAATACCATAAGCACAAAACCAATACGTTCCACCGGCATAACAGGCCAGTCTTCTAATCGTGGAATGTGTGTCACTCCAAATACATACCTGCAACATTTCACAAGATCAGATAACATCATAATCATAATCATAATCGTCTATATCTATATCTATGTACACAGAACTTGTTTCGGCTGTCAATGCATAGTCATTAACCTCTACTTTTTTTTTTAACAATCATTAACCTCTAGTTAAGAACATGTGATGCAAAGTATATAACTTTCAGAAATAGAATATAGTGAACTAACCAAAGAACGATATCAGCTTCTTCCAGTGATCTATTTTGCTTAACCCAAGTAGCCAACCCGTCTCCAACACGCGGATTTTGATTAGGGAACTCTCCTCCAGGATGCATTTCAGTGTGAACATAAGGAGTGACCCAAAGATTGTGCTTCAAGAAAGCTGCTCTTCGCAGAAACTTGGCTTCTGAACCAGCTAAGGGTAAACAATTTGAACCAGGTACTAGCCTGTAACCAGTTAGCTGCCCAGTTCGGTTTACAGTCCGCGTGTTTCTAACCTGTGAAACAGAAAATCTACTTGAGCAACTCTGGATGCAAGCTATTAATGAGTATTTCTATTTTGTATTTTGTAGAAAATCGTAGAATCATAGTGATGAAGATCATAGATGTAAGAAAGAGAGCAAGCATAAGAGTATTCATGTGGGAGATACTTATAGAAACTCATTATAGAAATGAATAGATTTGATAAAAGATACTAAATGAGTACATACTAGTCCTTATTTATAGCACTTATTGCACTAACAAATTGTGTAACTAACGTCCAACTCCACTAACTAACTATTAACTAATCCTAATTAACCAACTAAATCATAAGAATATTAACATATTTTTTACATACACAAGTTGAAAAAACTTACAATCCAATGTCGAGCAGATAAAGGGTTGCAATCGCGCATTGCCTCCAATTCTGATTTAAGCAATCTTTCCTCGGCATAGAATGCATTGTTGTGAACATTGTTCTTTCCCGGATCTTCAACTTTGACGTCCACCTCAACAACCTGAGCAGGGAGAAGTAGGACACCGTGACTACTTTGTCATATTGAAGTACGAGTCCATCAAAATATTTGTTCAGGCTTTGGCATTGAAGGATTTGTCAACTGTAAAATATTGCACACTGACCTGATTAAATGCTTCACCGGGCTTGCAATCAACAGCCATGTCCATACGAGCAACAAAAAAGTGTTGGTGGACAGGCGCATATAATCCAGGTGCAATAGTCGTGCCATATTTTCGAGTTTCACCTGGCTGCAGTGCTCCTAAGCTGAGAATTCCTGTAAGCTTGACCTCAGCTTCTATTTTCCCATCCTAAAAGAAAGAAAGAACAAATAAAGTATTAAAAGACAACCAATCAGTCTTCTGAAGTTTGAACATTGAAAATTGTTGGAATTAAGCAAGTATAAATACAACTTAACTACAGAATCAGATAGATGAATCTAGAATACAACTTGCCTGATAAAAGTGCCAGAAAAATCCATATTCGTAGTTAGCTACGGTGCATATAAAAGACACTGTCAACCTTCTAGACCTTCGAACTTCAGCCAAACCAGTTCTCCAATCTTGATGCTTCCACAAAATACCATGATCCTCTTCATGCAAACAAACACAATTCTCTATTGTTTCAACACCTCCAGTAAAGTTTGTGAAGTGAGCATCAAAGTACTTGATATAGCCTAAACAATCACAACCCTGCAATAACGACATCTTACACAATAAATTTAATTTCATCTACGCTGAGAAATGAGAATGGAGAAAACATTAAGAAAGACGACATCTTGCACAATAGATTTAAGTTCATCTACATTGAGAAATGAGAATGGAGAAAAATTTAAGAAAGACTGGATCAAAAGAAAATGCCTCGACCTTTTTGAGAGAATGAGCATTTTTACCAAGGCCATCTTCTCCTGCATCAAATGCATTCTTCCTATAGTGAGGATCGTTTGGATCTCCGTACGGGACCACCATCTCAACGAAACTCAATCTGTGTGCCACTGGCCTTCGGCCTCGACTTCCATCAATATATGCTACTGAATAAATAACTAAACCTTCTCTAGGAGTGAAACCGATACGAAAGTTCCACTACAAAAAAAAAAGGCATTTTACTTACTTTTACGTGTTTACAGTATATCTCATATGAATGAGATTTTGATAAAATATAGATATAAACAATCACCTTCTGCCATTGAATGAAGTGACCATTGACACGAAAACTTGGACCTTCAGGCTGAATAATCTGTAAGGGTTTCACATCACTTCTATCAACTCCTCCCCGTGTTTCACCGGAAGTATAATTTCTAAGTGGATCAGTAGGTGGAAGAGGGATTAGTTTACGGTCTTCAAACTCGAGAACAACCATATTTTGCATGTCAACAAGTACATAGATTCCTTCAACAGGACGAGCATAGCCATTTTCCATAGGGCAATCGCTTTCACTTCTACAAAATATTAGTGGTTTAGCAAGCCTGCGGTTTGGAGCATCTGCTTCACTGTGATATCCAACACACCAGGCATCCACCATTACAAGATCCATATCCTCAATCCCTCTTCTCTTCATAGCTTCTCGAAATGGAGGGAAGTCCTTCACAACAGCTTCACATTCGGCATACTCCATGGCATCCTGCAAGTGTAGGGAGAATAACACAGACCCATGTTGATATGAAACTAATAGATGTAAGGATTAATGGGTGTAAGAAAATAAAATTGTAAGTAATTACCATCGGTGGCTGAACATTTGGCACAACTTGAGAAGAAATGACTTTGCCCCTGTGGGGGCCACCTCGAGTTGCTGCATGAACTTCTCGAAGTTCGACAATCCATACGCTTGTCTCATTTGACTTCTTATTGTAAACAACTAGTCGTGCTTTCCTAGTGGGAAGTTTAGTAGGAATCAAAGGTCCTCCTCCTTTGGTCCTCGGGAGCAACGATGGCTGGAAAGGAGGGAAGAAATATGCATCTGCTAATGCAACAACTTGCTTAACTGGTTCTACCAAGACTACTTCAACAAAGCGCATGCTATCCCTCACCTAATAAGACAGTCGAGTAACCTCATCAACATACAAACAAACACAGGGATTTAAAGAAGTTACAAGCAATGTCGAGCATAATTTGACCGTTAAATGATCATAAATTTTAGCTTAATCATGTAAGCACTTATGTATAATCTATTTCTATAACAACTTGTTTTCATATAAATCATAAGTTGTTTTCATTAGCTATCCTGGATAGCTTCTGGACATGTCATAAGTTCTTTCCTTAAGCTTTCTCAAGCAGTCTCATAGGTGCTTATGCTATGTCAACAGATAAGCTCAAATAAGTTAATTCAAACAGGTCAAAAGTCATTAGAGCAATCTACCTCAGGGGTCGCCCCGGCTGCCCGAACAGTTGCTACAGCTACCGATATTTCAGCGGCAGATAGTGGATCCAAAGGATGGCAGGTTTGAGCTCTCATCATGACCGGGATACCTGTGAAAGCAAGTGATTAAAACAGAAAATTTGATAGAACATATTGCAATGAAGAACAAGTACCGAGGGGATCATAAATCATTAAATCCTTCGAAACAAAAAATACTTACAGGAATAAAGGGTCAACAAATACAGAAAAAGAAACAAAGTAATTGTGCTTGAGATATTAAACTAATCGTCTGTTTTCACTTAACACTAACAACTTAAGTTTTAATCTTCTGAATCTCTCTTCAAATTCATGTTTGCAACAAGCCAAAAGAACATAATATGTCTCTATCTCACATCAAAGTTGGAAGAACAGACACAACACACACAAAAGGACAGCATAAACTACACATTGCCAAATAGAAAGTCAGTTACTTATTCAACCATGTTCTCAAAAAGTACAAAGAAAAAGAAAAACTAACCAAGTACATGGAAAAAAACCAAATTAGTAAATATTCCAAATAAGTACATAAACTCAAATTATCTATCAAAATGAAACTTTCTCATTCTTTAATCCAATTATCTAACTATCTATCTATCTATCTATTATAAAAAATAAACAAAACTTCTCCAAATAACATGTAGTAGAATTTCACATATTTTTGAATAAAATGAAGAAATTAAGAGCAAAGTGAGAAGTAGTAATAAGAGAGTAAAGGTTGAACCTTTGGTAGTAGGAGTGGTTTTTGGAGGGAAGGAATCAGTGTTTCGGGTTGGATCCTGAGATGGGTCAGGCGTCGTTTTTTCCTGAGCTGTGGCCATTGTGAAGGGTTAGCAAGTTCACCGTAGAAAACTGTACTGTAGTATTCCACTGACATACAGCAAATCCTTCTCTTCTCTCTCCAACAAGAAGAAGAACTCAACAAGTGTTGTATTGTGAAAAATGATTGATCGTCTTTACAGAGATATTTATATATTTAATCATATCATTGTGTGCTCTATAACACCGACACTTCTAATCAAATATATATGAAACATATTATTATATTAAATTATATCATTTTTTTAAAAATTATTGGTGTTGTCAATATGTCTGTGTCCTAGATTCATAGATTGTGTGTATTTTCAAGGCATTAATTGAATGAAGTGAAGTTGCAACTCAAGATAGGGTCGCTTTTCCGTGAAGATTAGAAAGCGATGGAAAGTGGAGTTATAGTTTTGTATTTGTTTTTTCCTTTTCTTTTTGTTTTCAAAGTTTTGATTTTTCTACTGCATTTTGTGAAATTCTACTGTCTCGGACATTGTTTTTGCCAATCAAAAACCAACACTTAAGTAGAGACAGACAAAATCCGAGAGAAGTGGAATATTGTGTAACAATGTTATGTGACTGAGCTTCAAGTGCTTCTAATAAATTAATTTAGTGTATGTAAAGTTTAACTTAACTTATAAAAAAGAACTTGAACAGTCCCCTTGATGTTAACTCAATTGATAGGGACAATGCATATTTTATGTAGGGGATGAGGTTCGAACCCTGGACATCCTACTTCTCTATATTTAATTGTGTGAGCTCTAGCCACTAGGCTACTTGAAAAAAAAAGTTTACATTTTAGAGATATTAAAATTGATTTTTAACAAGTAGAATTAGTTTTTATATGTTTGGTTGCTTTCAATTATAATTGATTTTGCCTCTAAAATTGATTTTATCTGAAGTTAAGATTTGTAGTTTTTGATTTTAAAATTTAGTTTTACACACAAATCATTGTTCAACTCACTTATATATCCAAACATATGGGTTTACCTTCAATTCACTTTTATTTAGAATTAATTCACTTAAAATCAATTTTGATCATGTTAAAATCAACATACTAGTCTATTCTCAATATAAAGATATACATTTTTATTGAAAACTATACATTTTACTTCTCAAAAATTTTAAAAATAAAATAAAATTCAAAACTTAACTCTTTTATAAGGCAAGGTTATCCTTAGAAAAGCAATGCAGTTTGAGTTGTTGAAAATAGGGTTCTATAGTTGTAATTGCATCTCCAAAGGATACTTTAAATTCTACTTCATGATTAATAGGAGAAATTCTCATATTTTACTTGGAGACTCTAGTAGTCACAAGAGAGGATATGTGACTGAATGACTATAAATATTGGTGTTTTCTTATATTAATCTCTTCACATTTCAGTAATTTTAATTCAACTCATCTTGTTTATGTTCTTTGCAATTGGATTAAAGACTAGGTTGAATATTGAGTTGATAATTGTTTGATTCAATTGATTTGATCTTAATTCAACTTGATTTAATCAATTATAAGTAAATATATCATTATTTCAACTCAATAGATTTTTCTTGGTAGATGTTTCTGAAAAATCTCAACAATTTTGTTTAGAACATAAGATTATATTCAACTCCCTTCTAGGGTTATTGAGACCACTTGAATAACATAAATAATGAGATTAAATTTAAATATTTTTTTTTGAAGGAAAATTTAAATATGTTTGTTATTTTATTGGAAAATATTCATCGAAAAGAAGATAAATCGTTACAATAAACCTCTAAACATTGGTCTGGGATACAACCCACCCAAACGCAACAACCAATTTTAACAAGCTAGGCTACGGGTCATTATGTTACAAACTCGACTAACACTAACTACCTTAGCATTAACCAAACCATCCTAGAATGAAGATTTATAATATGTTTTATCTCGGTCAACAAAATTGTACCATACATGCAATTAACAACAGATTCGATATTCATTTCAATGGAGAAATTAGAGATATGGTTGTTCTCAGCACTTTGCTACCAGTGGAGAAACCAAAATGCATTTTGTCTTTGTAGCTGCAAAAAGAACCAGTCGTGATGGATTTATTTAACAACTAAACCCCATGTCTATGTCTTTGTAGCTGCAAAAATCCATCTCATAATCTCATCTTCCACATGCATCGGTAACATTATTGGCGTACATTAGACTTCTCCAAGCATCGCTAGGTTGGTTGCCCGCCTTTGCTTCTATGAATGTCATATATTTATAATAATTAGGTACATTTCAACTATACGACCCTTCAAATTTGTCCGGACTAACCACCTGACTCGAGGAGGCCTGATAAATTTGTCCGGACTAACCACCTGCCTCATTTGGATTTGCTCTAGCAAACAGGAGGTTATTGTCTCAGAGGTGACAGGTGATCTTTGGTGCTTTTCTTTCCACTTGAATACCATGCAATTTTTTGTGATTGACTTGATTTTTCAAAGACCCAGAGAGAACATTTAGTTGATATAACATTGTTAATTATCCTTTATAAATGTGTTAAAATTTCATATTCGTCAAGTTAAAAAGTTAAACAGCTTGATTTGATCAATACAAATGTGAAAATAGAAACCAGATGTACCAATTTTTTACTTTGCATGTCACTCATAAGTGTTGCATCACAACTAAACGAATTATAGTGTGTTCTTTTGTAGATTGAAATTTAAATCTAAAATTGCTTTAGAACTATTGCAGCAGCCCTATACAAAATGTCTGGCTTGTTTGAACTATTGATTGATATAAATGCTCCTACCAGAACAAAAAAAGTAATTACATTCTACAACCAAAGTCTCCAATTTCCCCCTCAACTGGATGTAGTAAAGGAGAATTAATTAATTAGTATCTCACAATATGACAAATAATCATCTAATTCTTGTTCATTTAAGCTATTTGGCGATTCTAAAGTAAACTTTCATACCCACAAGTTGCTAAGGCATTCTTAAAATCCTTCATCTGCAACATTTCATAAAAATAAGGTCAGAAATTGAGATGAGAGTCACTACAAGGCTCATCAAAATTACACGACTATTTTTTTGGAAACTACACAACTACAAGGCTCTTATGTAACCTATATTTTCATAGTTGGAACGAATCCAGAAATCATAGTTGGAACAAATAATGTCGATAGGCATATAAACATTATTGTTGGGATTTAGAAAAGTAATAAAAACGCATATAGATTATAATAATACATACCATACAGATAAAAAACTAATACCCGTAACTAATCAACAATTGAGCATGTAGACACTCTTCCCAAATATAACAGCCACCATCACAATACAAGAATATACCATAGATGTCCAGCTTAAGTCAGTTGGCATGAGGGATACACACTACATTTTGATGGAAATCGCAAAGAATGGCGAAAATTTGCATACCAGAACGAGAAAAAAAAATATGAAGGAAATAAATTCCTAAATTCACACTATATAGGACAGAGAGTACTTTATGTAGAGTTATGTTGATCAACATAAGAGATTCTTTTTGGTGAGGCCGCGGACCGAGGCGGCACTGAACAACGTTCTGAAGGTAGTTAAACGCCCCCATGAGGATGTCAAATTTTAGAGAGAGTACGTTTACCTTAGCAGATAGGTGATCAAGGGAAGAAATTTTGTTCATACCTACCTCCTTTTTAGAGAGTAAAGAAACCACGATGTCAAGAAATCCAAGGAAAAAGAGGCACTCAAAGACTCATCTGATGTCTCAACTCATGCTGAAAAGAAATCAACCTCTGATCTTGAAAAAGGTTAAGTGAAAAACTGAGAGACATATGGTGAAACCGTGTGTTTGAACTACACAATGGAGTCTTTTTTATATAGGCCTACATGCTTAATGCAGTAATACAAATAAATATAATGATTGTTGTTTAACACCCCCCACCCCCCAATATGTACAGTGATATGGGGATGGAACACAAACTTCTTGAGAAGATCATGTCTGAGAATTTGTTACCTAAAGGTGGAGGAGTGGATCAACCATCATTAGATTACAATGAACTATAACTTCATGTCTTAAGGTTTTGAGTGAAGATGTGGTGTTCAATCTCAATTGTGTCATTGATCTTAACTCAATACGATGATTGAACTTATTGGAGAAAATTTTTAGTTTTTTTAATTAAACGGAAAACTTTTGGTTTAACACTTCATGTTGAAGTAAAATTAAAATAAGAGGAAAACATCCAACCTCTTCCATTTTCTTCCAATATTTTAAACTGCAAAATAAAAGTTTATTAAAAACTTCTTCCTTTGTTCCGGGTGCTTCATTTCACATAATCCAATGTTTATTACCTATGGCTATGACTAAGACAGACATACGAGTATTATGGTTTTTTATTCGTCATAAAAGACAAGTATTACGGTTTTAATTGGGGCTGTAATAATGTAGAGGAAAAGAATGTGTCTATAAGACTTAGGGTTCGCAGTGATGTTTGGTTCTGAGCATGAAGGAGAAGATTGATGTGATGCCTCCTATGCTTGTGTTTAATTTGTTCGGATTTTTTTTTTTTATATAAATTTGTTGTTACTAACAACAATTTTATTAAGGTTTTTACTTTTATTATTGGATTTGGGATAATGGGGGGTGCCACATCACTGAAAATTGTCACCTAAATGTAAAATTGGAGAAAAATATATGTGGATTACAAAATTAGATTAGAAAGGGAGTAAATGTGAGACTAAAATCCCTCAATAAAAATAGCTGACTAAAATAGCACAGTTGAAAAATCTTTGAGAACTAAAAATACAATTAAGTCAAACCTTAATATTTGAACAATATTTGGAGAATGTTGAGTGAAGATAAAAAAAAAAGTCTAGCCGTGCAAGTCACCTCATCAAATTATGTCTACTTCAGCAAAAATTCTGTAAAAAGAAAT
>Ga0209282_1001732_pt1 | contig 12202 bp, 8 predicted proteins | sample Mtrugardesep15_FD_187529 | JGI IMG/M metagenome (GOLD analysis project Ga0209282, IMG submission 187529) | Root nodule microbial communities of legume samples collected from California, USA - M. trunc garden sep15 (SPAdes) (version 2) | ecosystem: Host-associated > Plants > Roots > Nodule...
TATAAATAATATTGACGATTAAGAGAGTGATGATTAGTCAATTACATACACAATATATTCCAAAAAGAGCACCGTAAGTGTTATACTATATATCAAAAGGAACATTGTTATTGTTATACTATATGATCCAAAAAAGAAGCACTATACTCCAGAGTTAAGTTATTTTAGTTAACATTAATTGAGAAGTATTGGGGAAGGTATCGGTGTAGGATAATAATCGAATACTCTCCTGATACGTATCGGGAAGTATCGGATAATTATTTTTTTAAAAAATAAAATTTAATATTCGGATACTTTTCTGATACGTATCGAGAAGTATCAGGCAGGTATTGGTGCAGGATACGCAGGAGATACAATACGTCATCCATTTTGAAGTATCAAGGCTTCACAGCAAATCATAGATCCTATCCTTCTACAGATCTACAAGAAAACAACCAAATTTGATTCAATTCAACTAAGCAATTTTCCGTTCACCCCCCTTACTTTGCACAAAATTGCGAACTATTTCACCAACTAATCTAAATCATTAGAATTCATGATATATAATAAAAATATCTTAACCTTGTTAGGAATATTAATAAAACCAGAACTCTGATTGTTTCAATAATAATCCTTAAACTAAACCAAAAAGTCTCTCCCTCTCAAGCAATACTTCTTTTTTACTGTCTTAACCCTCTACTTCCTACGAAAAGGAGCTAATAACCTATAGCGCCGAGAGATAAGTAAAGCCTACCAAAAAATTGTTTCAATTAGAGATCAAACTCGCATGCACTAAGCCAATTTGACTTGTAACGGAAGCTCATTAACCACTCGAGTCGAACCGAAGCTCATTAATACAATACTCTCAACACAATCACACACAGAATTAATCAAATAGTTCAAAAAAGGTAAACAATGGTATAATTAAAATTTATAGTTTCAATTTCATTTTTCGAACAGTGGAAGAATAATAATAATAATAATAATAAAACGAACCTTTTTAAAATCATGAAGCTTTAGAAAACAAGCAGCACGATTACTATGCAAAGCGATCTTCTGAGGATTCGTCTTCGCCATACCAATAGCGTCCGTGTAAAACGCTAACGCCTCTTTGTAGAGTCCGTCACGATACATCTGGTGACCGCGTTCGATCTTGTTCGTCGCCATGAGAATTTGAATTTGTTTGGACTGTTATGTTTAACGAAATAAATGGGATTCGTTGAGATGAATTTGAAATTTATAGCTTAAGCTTAGTGACAACTTGTAGAGAGAGAGAGAGAGAGATTTGGTTGTTTGGGTAATTATTGTGCTCTTCGTTGGAACGCGCGTTTGCCTCCTTCTTGTCTTTCAATTTTTTTAATCAAGTGGTACATTTTTATTTTTATAATTAAGGGTGGATAGTTACTTACATTTATTTTATTTTTATATAAAAATAAATGATATTCATTCATTTAAATTGATGGAGTATATCGATTAAATACAAATTTAAAATCGTTGAAATGGAAGATCAAAGTAAATGTTGCACTATGATAGGAGATAAAAAATACACGGCATAAAGACGAGAGATCAAAAGAAATAAAGTCGTGCAAAAACGACGAAATCACAAAACAAGCAAAATAAGAATGACAATATGTGGATATCAATTATTCAACTAAAAAAGAAAGAAAAACAATTTGAAGGGATGATATTGGGTCAAAATTGACCCTTTGAAAAAAGTTGATGGTTCTCTAGTTATGAGAAGCGACTGAAATTTGAGAATCTAAAGTATGTATCAAAATGAATTTAATACAACAAGTGCAGGAGTAAATGTGTATGCTTTTGATCTACCAAAATAAAGAGATTGGGAATAGACAAGATGACAAAAAATAAGTTATCATAGTTCACCCAACAAAGTTGTTGCAGCCTGCACAAAATGTGAGATTATCCAATATAATCCTTGAGATACACTCTCAATGTAGCACTCTCATTTATGGTCTACGTAATCTTACAAAATTTGCACAACCTCTTCAAACTTTTGCAACCTCACAATTTGCCTTTAAAGCTCTAAAGATGATTAGTGATTCCCTAACAACTAATTACAATGACTTAGTTGTGATCTTAATATGTTTTAACCATTTTAATCTCACAATGACCTTTCTTATCTCACAAGGTTCAATCTGGTCTCACTAGAATGGTGGACTTAAACTTCATATACACTTTGACTGATATTACAAATCTATTGTGTAGGCTTAACTGTATTTGAGATTGCTTTCTTACGCATTAGAATGATTCTTAACTTTGAGATTGAATCTGACAATTTTGAAGTAATATGATCTTTTTGTATTATGATCTTATTGTATGATGTATGATATTTTCAGAAAATATATTTTGGTGATATGTGTGTGAGATGTTCTCTTATTTTAATGATGACCTCTTTTATAGATAATGTCGTGTTGAACAAGTAAGGAAAATAGCCTTTTGAAAAGCTAGTCATTATTTTGTCCTTTGTGATTTGCCTTGGTGACTAAGTTTCTCCTCAAATGTAGTCATTGTGCTTTGTTCTCAACTTCTAATGTGTTAATATGATCTTCGAAAACATCTAATGACAAGATATTTGACACTATTTTATCTATGTTTTTGAGTCCTTTTATTAGAGTTTGATATCATTTTAGAGATGTTTTAGAGTTGTTTATGGTTGAAGGAATATTTTTATATTGTTTTCATTTAAGCCCATGCAATTCTATTTCTTCCAAAAACCGACAACTACATAGGTGTTCTGGGTCATTTTAGTGAGAAATCATGTAAATCGGAAAATCAAGACATCACATAGAGTTATGGAGGCAAGAGAATGAATATCAAAGGAGTTCAATACGGATTTTAAAAGGCAATACAATGTGAGAGAATAATATCATAAGTGCCAAGATGAAAGCATGGGAAAGATCACTCAAAAAATGAAGAAAAATGGCACTTTCGGACCAACTTGTTGCTCTATAAATAAGCTTTCCTATAAATAAAGACCCTTGAAAACACTTTTATTCTTTTAGAAACTGGGAGGTGCAAGGGGAAGGCAAGTAAAAAGGAAACATTAAGGAGCAACTAGAGTTTCCCTAACTCCTCTCTTGAGTATGTTTTGTAATTTATTATTGTTTATGTTTTTTGTTGTCACGAGATACTAAACTCCCTCTAATATGGGTTCTAAGATAAACTTTTGTTTATTTGTTTGAAATCATTAATACAATTTCTTTATTCAGTTATAATTTAAGTCTTATTTAACTTTTGATTTCTTTTATCTTTCTTTTGGACCCCTAGGCGCACAAATAAACCTGAATTGTATCTACCTTAGGCATACTAAGTCATAGGATTATCTTGTATGATCCCAGGTTATAGTACAAGGTTGAATTACCTTTCTTTAACCCAAACAATAATTACAATAGAAAGTTGCTTAATTATCTTAATCAAATCAGGGTTTTTGAATAAGATGTTAGATTATGATTCATCCTTTGAGAACTTACTTGGTATATCTCTAGTTAAGCAGAATTACCATAAGTAATTCGATTGATATATCACGGTTTCATAATTCAAAATATCGTTTATCAAGTAATTAGTCATAATTTGTATTGAATATTGCATCAATTTGACAAAGAAGACGCAAGGTATTCAGAGAATCCTAACCACCTTCTAACCTCTAAATCAAGCATCTTTTATTATCGGCAAACTACTACTCACATTGAGCACACAATTCGAAAGTGAAGAAAGTAGACTGTTTCAGACCATCTTTTTCAATTTGATCATAAAAATAATATTTTGTTGATGTCATTAAAAAAGATAAGAATTTATATTATATTTGTTATATTTTTTTCAAAAGATGTTATATTTGTTTTATTGTTCGTATCGTTGAGAAAGATAAATATAATTTATTACAATATGTAAGTGCAAAATATATATTATCTATAACTATAATCTTAATCAAAATTTCTTAAGAAACTACTATTTGTAATTTATATACATTATCAATAAGAGCGGATCTAGACGTTAGTATATATAAAATAAACTAAATGATATGTTAATCAAGAAAATTAAATATATAAGACATTCAGTATTGCTAATTAATTAATTATTTATTTCTTTTAATTTGAGACAATTTCATATGAAATGTCATTATTGAAAAGGTCACTAACACATAGTGGTCCCATAAAAAATTTATTCTAAGACCGGATAGTAAGATCGTACCATATTAATACCACAAACAGAAGAACGAGAATTACCTTGCCTTTTCACTCTCATGTATCCATTCTCACCCCAACCTTCACCCCTCCAATTCTTAATCAACCAATATGCGTTTTTATCTTCCCCTCCATAACCAACTATCGTAACAGCATGGTTTAGTTTGAGCTTGGGAAGGGGTTTACATGGTCCAGTACCAAATATTCCTCCTTTGTAGTTAGCAAAGTTTGTGTTAGTTTGAATTCCAACTGCGACCGGTTGATTTGCGACGGCTTCTAGTAGGTTTGCTTCACCGGGTTGTACTATTGCATACCCTTTTATTTTTGCACTACGCTTTATTTTGTTGTTAAGGCAGGTGCCTTGTTTATCTTTGTATGGATAATCGTCTTCTGTTGCTATTTCATTCTTTGCAATATAATCAAATGCGTCTTGTAGGTAACCTCCTTTGCAACCATCACTACCTTTGTCACAGTCTACCAATTCTTGAGCTGACAGTGACATCAAATTGTGCGTTTTGATTTGTATTATTCCTTCTACAGCTGCTGCTGCCGCGAATGCCCAACAGCTTGCTATGATTAAAACAAAATAATCAACCATATAATATCTTAATTAATTAGTACACTAGTAGTCCATGATTTGATAAAAATTATATATTATGTGTGCTAATATGTAATTAAAGAAAATTGTTTGAGAGGTGATAGTTAATTTAGTGATAATAACTTGACTTTGTAGTCTCAAGAGACTATTAATTATTACCACATTCGCCTTGGTCTTTGACATTAGTTACTGCTCCACTCTGTCTCCAATCTACAGAATCTGGAATTCTTTTTCTTTTCTTTATTGATGGATTGGTAGTTGAAATTTCGCTCACATTCAGTAAAGTTGAGTACTCTCGTTTGCTTTGAAATTTGATACAAGAATATTTAGCAACATACTCTTCATCAGTTAAGTCCGAGTATTTATTCAGACCCAACTCATAAGTCACATTTCTGTCACGGTTGAAATTCTCTATGTATTCCAATTTCTCTGCAAAAATCTTGAACCGTTTCTTCTTCTCAGCATCATCTGCATAAGTGCGTCCGAATTCTTTCATCCATTGCTCGTGTCTCGTTTCAGCAGCAAGAGATGATTCCAACACAGGTTTGGACATGGTTTGATATGCACATGTCCAAAATGTGAAGAAAATAGCTATTAATATAATATGCTTCATGTTCAAGTATCACTTCAAATGATATTGGTAGTCGTTGTGTGAAGGTAAACATGTGATATGTTTTATTTATATAATACTTTTTTTTATCAAACAATCCATTAATTTATTGTTCATGGTCAACATTATTTATTCATTTCAAACAAATATATTAATTTTAAATATCATAGTAATAAAATTATCCCCAGCTAAAGGTTTTTTAAATATTAAATATCATTTAAAATGAACCATAATTATAGTTTACAATTTTTTAGTGTCATCACATTTAATAAAAAAGATGAATAACAATATTAATAATACTACTTTTCAATCTTTATGATGTGGTTAAATATTAAAATATTAAAATATAATAGAAGGTAAACAATAGTCAAACTAGTTATTAAATACTTTATACTTAATAGAAAAGTATTTCAATATTTTTGTTATAATATAATATATTTTAGGAGATGATATAATATTTTTTATTACAATACCCATAATTATAATTTATTTTTAATAAATAAATAATCATGACCATTATATGTTATTTGTGTGATAAATAAAATATTATATAATTATTTAAATATGATATTTTATTCTCTAAATCCTAAATGTATGTTTTTTCTAGGTAAGTTAAGAGTAACGACAGGCACCAAAATGTTTAAGCAACATTTTAACCATGTTGACACCCATATAAAGCAAGAATCAATTGCATACACACTAATTTAGGGAGCGAAGGACATTTAAGTAAATTAGAGGTGAAGGTTATTTTATGAGGTTAATGGTAAGTTTGTGGAGTTACTAGAGTAGAAGTAAATGATAAAAGGCAGAACTAAGCGAATTATAAAGATGAGAGTTAATTGTTAATAAGAATAAGATTGAGCCAAATAGATGTTAAGTTAACTAAGCCCAATAGGATGGTTATATAAGGCTAGTGTTAGTCATAACTCTAGTTTTGAGATTCATTTGGTAAGTTTACTATAAAGAGGCAAAGTGATAATAGAGAGAAAATTGAGGGAGAAGAAAAAAGAAAGAGACCCACAAATAGAAAGAGGTAGGACAAGCTTGAAGATCAAGTAGAGGAGAAGATTTGGAGCTAGAAAGGCTTAAAGTTTAAAATCTAAGGTATGAGTGTGAGAATTACTTTCAATAGGATTGATTGAGGATATGGGTTGAAACTTGGTCGTCGTGTTTTCATAAAAAATTGATTAATTATGTTAATTTTCATGCTCCATTAATTATGCTAATTTTGAATATGGAATAAGTGCTTTTGAGATTTTAGTTTAATTATGTGAAAATTATGATATTGTTGATGATTTGTAACACCCAAGGCTGATGAGAGCGGGAGTGGTCGCCGGTGCACAAGGAACGACAATGAACGGCTCCCGACAACTTCTAGACGAACCGAATCACATCGGAATGAGAAGTATCCAGAGGTTGTGCAAGTATGGCATTGCAAGGTTGAAGGAAGGCTTATAAGAATTGTTTGATATTGTCTATATCAACAAGATACATCTTCTTTTTGATAGCCCATTCCATAAGAACTCTACAGTTAAGCGTGCTTGACTTGGAGTAGTCTTTGGATGGGTGACCTACTGGGAAGTTTCCCGGTAAGCGTGTGAGTGACGACAAAACACGCTGAAAAGACTCGTGTTGGTTTTTAGGGTCAGTCGGCAATGCTTAAAGTCGTATGGGATGTTACAAATGGTATCAGAGCAGACCTCTCCCAGTATGGTGTGGTTCGGGGACGAACTAAGCGGAAGCTGGTGGGCATGTAACACTCAAGGCTGACGAGGGTGGGGAGTGGTCGCTAATGCACAAGGCACGGCAATGAGCGGCTCCCGACAACTTATAGAGGAACCGAATCACACCGGAATGAGAGGGATCCCGAGGCCGTGCAGGTATGGGACTGCATGGTTGAAGGAAGGCTTATGACAATTGTTTGGTATTACCTATATCAACAAAATGCATCTTCTTTTTCGTAGCCCATTCCATAAGAACTCCACAATTAAGCGTGCTTGACTTGGAGTAGTCTTTGGATGAGTTACCTACTGGGAAGTTTTCAGGTAAGCGTGCGAGTGAGGACAAAACACGATGAAAAGACTCATGTTAGTTTGTAGGGTCAGTCAACAATGCTTAAAGTCGTCTGAGATGTTACATAATTATTACTCAAACCATGTTTTAATTACTTGCCATGTCATTGGGTATGTGTTTATGTTGAAAATCATGGAAGTGATTAAGTTAAATATGATGTTTGGATTAAATTGTTGTTTGTTGTGAATTTTGTAAGAAATGAGTCATAATCATGGAAGTTGTTGTTTTGATGAATTGGTGGTATGAGGAGGGGTACATGTTGTGGTTCTATAGTGTATCTCATGCTATTATGAGTGACCCTGCGCCCGGTGCTGAGTACACAGCTCCTGCTCCTCCTTACGAGGAGGTTATTGTTTAACAACAGTGTGCCAGACAGGTTCCCAACCCGCTCCAGATTATTGCAAACATCAGAGCCAGCGTGAAGAGTGCAGTGGAACATCCTGATGTGTTTTTGTCTTTGATCTTTACCGGTGTGTTGCAAGGCATCCATTCGGAGTATCACATTTTCCAGGAGGAGACAGTTCCCTAGAGGAGGACTAGGAACCATAGTCCAGAGGAGTAGGTCTTATTTTATGATGTTTTGGCAGATATGTATGTAATATATTTACACTTGAGCTTTAGCTTTTTTTTATTTATGTCATTTTGCGTAATTTTTTGTTTTAGTATTTAATTATGAATGAATGATGGATTGAATGAATGAATGAATGTATGAATGAATGAAGGAAAAAAAAAAGAAAAAAAAAAGATGTTTATGCTGTTCTGCTTACTGACACAAACAAAACGTGACTTAAGTCACATTGAGGTATAACCTGTGTGACTTAAGTCATGATGGCAACGTGACTTAAGTGACATTTGTGCTACTGACCATGACTTAAGTCACGTTGGGGGTATTATGGCCAAAACACATGGGAATGAGCAAAATTCAATGGGAGAAGAGCAACTTTCCTAATATTTTTACCCGGACCCACATGTGTCAACCCAGTGTAAACTACAAAGCATTTTACTGGACCTGCCCGATTCACCTTTTCTTAATTCAGTTTTCACGCGTTTTTTCAGATTGCATGATTTTGTCCAACCTAAATCTTTATCAATAACTATTGAAACAATCAATGCAATTGGGAGAACCAAGTCACTTGAATATAATCTACACAAGAATCAATGCGATTGGAATAACCAAATAACTTAAATACTTTGAATTATATACTTGATACGATATGAATGTGATACGATTGATACACCGATTAGGAAAATTTCAAAATTCAAGATACAATACGACCAAGATACTTTAATAAAACAATTAAATTTAAACTACATATTAAAACTCAATACAAACTATGGACTAAAACTCAAAGATTTAAATATCAATCGAAAAACCTAGACCGAGCACACGACAATGAAATTGCCTTCACACGACAATCAACAATAATAGCGTTCTTTAAACAACAAAAAGAGACAACGCAGACGTTAGACGACAACAAAAATATAAATTATAAATAATATTAATAATAAAGAAACTAACAATTAGTCAATTACATATGTGATATATCACAAAAAGAGAACATCATTACTTAGTCAATTACATATATGCCAAAAATAATAGAAACACTACGTATCCCGCACGTATCGGTTTTCCATCATTGTATTGAGAAAATAGGTGATGTAACTTCAAGAGTTTGCTACACCTTCTCAACACTCCCACTCCATATAAAACGACCTTTGTTTTTACTCTTTTTTCCATCTTTCTCTCTTCTCACTCCATATAAAACGACCTTTGTTTTTACTCTTTTTTCCATCTTTCTCTTTTTATTGTTTTTGTCTAAAAAAACGAATTGAAAAAATGATTGTTCCTAAGTTGTTTAAAAAAGAATAGTTGTACAAATAACATTCCTCTTAATTAACCAACCAAACAAAACAAAAGGGGTTACCATTCACAATCCAATGAATTCTTCTTTTTACCCAGCATGAATTGTTCGCTCCAAACTGAAACGCTCCAAACTGAAAACCATTTTGCCCTTGTGTGAGTTAAGTCACGCTGTGTGACTTAAGTTACACACCTCTGGCCGGTGGCATGAGTTAACTCACGTTGCTGTGGCCGGTGGTCTGAGCTCAAGAATACATTTTTTGGATAGCGGTCAATTATTCAACCTGGATTTTACACCATGTTTACATGTTTTTTGACTGCATTTATTGAATATAAAACCTATGTTACCATTCCCCCTATAAATACCCTTCCAACCTTCACCATTTCCTCACACCATCATCTCACATTCCTCCTCCGCCTCCTCACTCTCTCCCCCTATAAATCTCCTTTTTATTTTATAGTCTTTGTTTTTTTACCCTTTTGAGGTAAAAAGAGGCCTATCGAGGGGTAAAATGAGGCCAATCAAGGGGTAAGAATATGCCAATCGACTTGCGGCACAAAGAGGTAAACCCTTTGGGGTAAAACTAAATCCGCTTCTTTTTACCCCCAAATACATTTTATCGTGGGTAAAAAGAATCTTCTTGGGGTATTAAAAGAACCAGATCTAGATTTACCCCAAGGGTTGATGTCTTTTTGCCCCAAGATGATTGGTCTCTTATTACCCCAAGGTTGGTCTCTTTTTATCCCAAGGTTGGTCTCTTTTTACCCCAAATAAGAAGATTTAGTAAATTCGAATAAAATATATCAATTATTGTAAATGTATCAATTATTAATAAAGTATCGTATTGAATACTTCAATAAAATTTGCATATTAAATAAATTTGAATAAAGTAGCGTATTAAATTCGAATAAAGTTGCGTATTGTATAAATTCGATAAAATTTGCGTATTAAATAAATTCAAATAAAGTAGCGTATTAACTAAATTCGAAAAAAGTAGCGTATTAAATAAATTCGAATAAAGTAGCGTATTAAATAAATTTGAATAAAGTAGCGTATTAAATAAATTCGAATAAAGTCGTGTATTGAATAAATTCGATAAAATTTGCGTATTAAATAAATTCAAAATCAATTCAAAAAATAAATGTAAAAAGTAAAGTCACAACTACACATAATCAATTCAAAAAAAATATACACAATTGTATTTAGTTTTAATTTCATCTACGTTACATTACATTCTTCCTAAATATGTGATATCATTACAATACATTTGAGTAGAAAACTCTCAAGCAACATAAAGGAATGTTAAATAACAACTCTCAAGTATTCACCCGGAAGTTCTATTGTTCCCTTCAAAAGTTAGGTAGTGATTTGCAAGCCCCTTTGAAAAGTCAAAAGATTAAGAGAACATAACATGTATTATGCAGAATCATCTATATGTTATTACATCAAATTCCCTCATATAAGACGAGTCATCACATAAAGAAGGAGGTGCATTCCGTGACACTCATCTTATATGAAGGAATTCAATATCATAACTTATATAGTTGATTCTGCATAATACATATTGTTTTCATAGGGGCTTGCAAATCACTACCTAATTTTTGAAAGGAACAATAGAACTTCCAGATGAATGCTTGAGAGTTGTTGTTTAAAAGATTTGACCTTATCCGATTTCAAAGGTAAGACAATTGTTGTAGTTGGAAGGTGCATTCCCTACCTAATCACGATCTTCTGGCGGAATCAAACTGTTGAGAATATCTTCAGTTGATCTCAGCAACGTGACAAACATATCGATCCATGGTAACATGTTGTGCTGCCAAAAAATCGAGAACATACTCCTCACGTCGTCGTTGTTCTTTAATTCTAGCTGACTGAACGTTGTTCTCCCGTCGTCCAACGTTAGACGGTCATACCAAATGTATTCCACCCTCCTTGTGTCTCCGGGGTTGAGTCCTGAGTTGATTTCATCCAGTTGATCCTTGAGACCCTTTGACGTGACATTAATGTACCGAAGCTTGAACATTTGAGGATTTCCACCGTTGAAGCGTATGCTAACACTAAACAAAACGGTCATTGTTTCAAACCTACCTACACCATAAAAAGTTAAACAATCAATGAAAAACTCATTCAAATATTTCATCAAACACTTGGAGTGCAAAATAAACATAAACCCTAAAACTCATAACTACAACATAAACATGCAAACATCTAAACAATTAAGCAATATAAGTCATTTACATGTAAAATTGTATCATTTCTTGCAAAAAAAATGAAAATTTAAACAAAACCCTAAAACTAAAATAATCTAATTTAAGAGAAATTTTTTTAACATAAACATGCAAACATCTAAACATCGAAACAATCAAGCAATATACGTCATTTACATGTGTCATACCCTCATTTTGGACCTAAAAATACTTGTTCAAATTTCTCTCCTATCTCTGATTCTTTTTCAATTCACTGCGTATTACTCTGCAATTTTCTACTGTGCTTCAACTTCGCATTTTATTGTTTCTGTCTCTGATTTTCTTGCATGTAAGACCATCCAAAGTGTTTTTATTGCATTACAAGCCATTAAAGAGTTTCTAAAACCATTGAATATTTTCCTGCATTTTTACTTCAAATTTTTTGCATAAAATCATACGAAAAGGGTATTTTGGTCATTTCCTGCAGTGGAACCCATTTTAGTTCCTACAATTTGTTTCTGAGTCTTTTCAACTTGTCTGTATAAATCATTGATTGAATTCTGTCTAAAAAATCATTTCAGCATTGCATCTGAGTCAGTCTGAGTCATTTTAGTCCTTAGGGGCATTTTGGTCTTTTCACATCAAATTTTTTTGACGGAGAGGTATTTTAAAATACCTCATTTTGGTAGCTT